>Ga0066678_10000169_pt1 | contig 18373 bp, 15 predicted proteins | sample GraSoiAngelo_127_FD_62300 | JGI IMG/M metagenome (GOLD analysis project Ga0066678, IMG submission 62300) | Grasslands soil microbial communities from the Angelo Coastal Reserve, California, USA - 14_0927_09_40cm | ecosystem: Environmental > Terrestrial > Soil > Grasslands | place: USA...
GAACGGCATTGTCTATCGCAATTTCTGCGGTCACAATACCCCTTATCGGCGCTGGCGGGGTACAGTTGCCCGGCAAGAATACCCGCTACCAAGTGTTGCGGCTCCGGCTCATCCTCTGCGGCTCCTGCTGGAAAGGTGGGGCCAAATATAGTCTTTAGTCTTCATCCTTAGTGGCAAAGGCAACACAGCTAGGCTATACGGCATTCTTCGAGGCTGAAGGACTCAAGAAATTGGAACCGGCAGGATGACTCGGGTTGCAGCTGCCAGAGGTTCTTGGAGCAACTTTGGAGCAGGCCAAGGATGGCCCGGAACTCGTAAGCGCAACCGGAGCAACGACTTGGATTGAATTTGCGGCTGGTTCGTAGCCAGACGCTCTATCCAACTGAGCTACGGGCGCGCTCCGTAAGTCCCTCTACTATACCGAGATGCGACGCTAAGCTGCAACTATGCTCTCCTGATTTTGTAGCGCACGTCGCGCAATTAGGCCCGGCTCCGAAATGTCAGCCATGGGAATCTCGAAGCCGAGTCCCAGTGGCCCATCTTCGAGCGCGAGAATGGTGGTGCGATCATGTATTTCATGATTCATGCCGGGGACCATCCGGAGGCTCCCAAGTTTATGAGCCGTGCGTACCGCCGCGCAGTCCTGCCGTTGGAGCCGATTGAGCAGCTCAACCTTGATCTGTTCAAGGAATCGGACGAGACTGCTGACCAATTGTAAAGATTTATTCCCCGACGATCCGGCGCACATCTTTGAGCAGGACGAAGAGATGCATAGGATCTGTAGGGGAGGGGACAAAATCAAAATGTTCGTAGAAGCGCCGGGCCTTTTCATTTTTTGCATGCACGGCCAGAGCGCGTATCCCCGCGATCTCGGCCGCCTGCAGCGTACGCTGCATCGCATCCCTTAGTAGAGCCTTGCCGACGCCCTTGCCTTGCCATCGGTGATCGGTTGCGAGCCGTGCGAGCAGCATCACGGGCACCGGATGCTTCGCCAGTCCCTTTATCAAGCGCTCAGGTGCATGTTCTAATGTCACGCTTGCCACCGCCAGGGTGTGATACCCCACGATGACTTCTCCAACGATACCTACGTAAGTTTGCGCGGCACCGGCCTGCTGGTTTTGCCAGGCATAGCGCAGCAAATAACGATTTAATTCCTCGCGGCCGCAATCGAAGGTTTCGACCGGGTGATCGCGTCGGAGTTTTTCGACGCGCCGGACATCGCTCACTGGCGAGTGCCCGTGTCAAAGAACCCAGGCTCTTTCAGAAGACGGTCGAGGCGCGGCAGGGGACGAGGAGGCGCATCGAGCGCTGCCATGAATTCTTTCCACTGGGCTGCGTTCAGCCCGAAGCTGCGGCGATCCGCCAGCGCCTCATCGGCACGCGCCAATGCACTCTCCAGGACGAACTCACTGACGGAACGATTGGAAGCTGCAGCCGCCGTCTGCAACGCCGTTTTGGCGTCGGGCGTAAGTCGCAAGTCAAGCTTTTCACTTCGTGTGGTTCGGGAAGACATATTGCTCCTATCCCTCAGAGGATAGTCCCTATGCCCGACAATGTCAAGACATTGGAGCTGAGCGCTCTCCGCGCGCCCCTAATGCCCGTCCAGGGACATTTTGTATCGCAAATCGTAGCGCACCTAGTGGGAGGGTTGTACAGGGGAACCTGAGCCAATTCAACAGCTTAGATTTGGCACTGCCATGGTTCGTAGCCAGACGCTCTATCCAACGGAGCTACGGGCGCGCGGATACACTGTTTACTTTCAGCAGGTTAGCGCAGTTTCTTGCACGATTTCAACCTCGCGTGTCACCGCATTCGCATGCCATTAATTCAAGATGGATTAGCAAGAACTGTCTTCACGTTCGAGCTTCTAGCGCCGCGGCCAGAGATGCAGGCGCGTCATTAGTATCCAACTCACTTCTAAAGAGATCACAGCAACTCTCATTCTTCAACTTCAGCTGCGATTTTCCGTACGTTCGGTACAACGGAGGGCGTTTGAACCGGGCATGATTTCACGCGCCTTGCGATTGATGAAAGATTTGAGCGTTGCGGAGGTTTGGCAACGTGCAGGCCGATCCGAATTCCGGCGCGCGCGAAAACGAATTCTACCGGCTCGCCTCCGCATGTGCGCAGCGCAACGGGGCATAGTGAAATTCTTTCGAATTGGTACTTAGGGAAGCCTCCTTCACGCGACTCACAGGCTAGGAACCCCACAACGCGAAAGCCCTACCTGCCACTAGGCCTTACCTTCTCGCCGGCCAGTCCGCGGAACCTTTTCCGCTATCCGCAGTATTCACTCTTGTAAGGGCAACTACGGCCGTTTAGGACCATAATTCGGCGATGACTTTGGCCCCCGACGAGGAACTGATGCTCCAAGTGCGCGATGGCGCAGGCGAAACGCTAGGCGTGTTGTTTCACCGCTATCAAACCCCGCTCTTCAATTTCTATTCGAAGTTGACGGGCGACCGGGCGCTGAGCGAAGACCTTGTCCAGGAGGTGTTCCTCCGTATCTTGAAATACCGCCAGAGCTACCGCCCCGGCACCCCTTTCCGCGCTTGGGTCTACCAGATTGCGCGCAACGCGCGCATCGATCACTTTAGAAAGTTTCCTCCGCAAACCGCTCTCAAGCCGGAAATGCTGCCCCCCGTTCTTCCCACGGATCCCGCGCAGCAGCAGCAGGAAGTCGAACTGTTGCACCGCGCGCTCCAGCAGTTGCCGGAGGAAAAACGAGAAATCCTGCTTCTTTGCCGCTTTCAAGAACTGAAGTATGAGGAAATTGCCGCTCTTCTCGGCTGCGAACTCAACACTGTCAGAACGCGCATCCACCGTGCCTTGCAGGATTTGCGCAAGGCTTTTCATCAACTTGCGCGTGGCACGATGCTGAAGAAAGCCGAAGCGGCAGCCGCGGAGAACATTCCTCCTCGGGGAGGTCGCCATGAAGTGTGAACACATCGCGGAACTCTTGCCGGACTACTTGCAAGGGAACCTGGGCCCCGATGAGCACCAAAACGTCGAAGCACATCTCGAACAGTGCGCGGACTGCTCCGAGGAAGTGGTCATTTGGAGAAAGCTTTCGCTTCTGCCAGTGGACCAGCCAGGTCCCACGTCTCGCGCGCGTTTTGAAGCCATGCTGCAAGCGTACCAAGCGGGTCGTTCGAATCAGCCTGCCTACGACTCGGATTGGAGAAAACGCGCTTCCGCCTGGAACTGGAACGTGTTCCATTGGCTTCGTTCGCCCCTGGGAGCGATGGCGTGGAGCGCCGCGCTGCTCGCCATCGGCGTTTTCGCCGGACTTCGCCTGGCTGGCCCTAAGCTTCCTTCCCCAGACTTTGTTGCCATGCAATCTGAACTCGCGAGCATGAAGCAATTGGTCGTGCTTTCGATGCTGCAGCAACAATCGGCCAGCGCGCGGCTCGAGGGCGTAAGTTGGAGCACGCGCGACCAGCAACTTGATCCGCAGGTGCTTTCCGCTCTCCTTCACACGCTGCGCTACGACGCGAGCGTGGATGTGCGCTTGGCGGCTCTCGATGCTCTCAGCCGCCACGGGCGGCAGCCCCAGGTTCACAAGGCAATTTTAGATTCTCTCCAGCAGCAATCGCCCCTGGTGCAGGTAGCCCTGATCGATCTTTTGCTCGAATGGAGGGACCCCGATGCTGCGCAGCGGCTCCAGGCCCTTCAGCAAGCCCCGAATCTGAATCCCACGGTGCGACAACGCGTCGAGTGGGCAAAAAGCAAACTGAATTGAGGAGGAGACCATGCGAAACACGCGCTTTTTCACGGTGTTGACAGTCGGCTGCCTGTTTCCCTTTTCCTTGTCCGCCCAGTCCGTGACCATAAAAGTCCCGCAGCCGGCAATAAAAGTCGCCGCTCGTCCCTTGGAGTTTCATCTTCCGTCCGCATTCCCAATGACTCTCGACGACTCCGATCGCGACCTGCCAGTGCAGGAGGAAGAGACCATCCAGAAATCTTTCTCGATGGCGGGTGTCCAGCATAGGTCCCTGGAAATTGACAACGTCTGGGGTTCCATCGAGGTTGTGGGCACAAATTCCGACCAGGCGCAACTCATGGTCAAAAAGTCTGTCCGCGCGGAATCCAAGGAAAAGCTCGAACGAGCTCGCAAGGAAGTCACCCTCGACATCACCGAGCAAGCAGGCTCTTTGAAGCTCTATGTGAACGGGCCTTTCCGCTGCAATTGCGACGACGGATGCGGCCGGCGCGAATTCGAGGGCTACATCGTCAAGATGGATTTTCAACTCCGTGTTCCCCGCGACATCGACATCAAAGTCAAGACTGTGAATGAAGGCCGCGTTTTGGTGGGCGACACCAATGGGAGTTTTCTTGTGCGCAATGTCAATGGCGACGTCGAAATGGACAAAATTTCCGGTTCTGGGACCGCGCGTACAGTGAATGGTCCTGTCAAGGTTTCCTTTCGCCAGAACCCTCGCGAAAATTCCGATTTCCGCACGATAAACGGCGACGTGGAGTTGCGTTTCGCGCAAGGCTTGGCCGCGGATTTTCGCTTCAAGACCTTCAACGGCACCATCTACAGCGATTTTCCCGTTACCGCTTTGCCAGTGCGCGCCATTCAGGAAGAGCATCATGGCGCGAAGGTAGTTTTTCACGCGGACCGCTATACCGGTGTGCGGGTGAATTCGGGCGGGCCGGAGATCAAGGTGGAAAATCTAAATGGAGAGATTCGTATTCTTGAAAATCATGAATAACCAAGCTCAGCGTTTCCCATCCCTCATTGTGGCAGTTTCCATTTTGTGTGCCGCTCTTGTCGTGACGCCAGCGCGCGGACAGGCGCAAGGGCCATCCGGCGCGGATCACGTTTCAGTTGCTCTCAGCGATCCCGCGCGGCCCGCGTTGGTGAAGGCGAGCCTGGTCAATGGCGGGATTGCCGTCAAGGGCTATGACGGCAAGGAAGTTGTTGTCGAGGCTCGCGCGCGCAGCAGCGAATCAGGGCGCTCGGATTCCAACATGAAGCGCATCGTTATTTCCTCCACAGGCCTATCCGTGGAAGAAGAAAACAACGAAGTCCGCATCTCCTCCGATTCGGTCATGCGTGCCATCGACCTCACCATTTCCGTTCCCGTTCACACCTCGCTCAAACTGAGCGCCGTGAATAGTGGAGACATCGTGGTCACCGGCGTGGACGGCGAATTGGATGTCAACGATGTGAATGGCTCAGTCACCCTGAACAACGTCTCTGGCAGCGCCATCGCGCATGCCTTGAACGGGCGCCTTTTGGCTACTTTCTCGCGAGTGAATCCCCAGAAGCCCATGGCCTTCAGTTCTTTGAACGGCGACATTGACGTTACATTTCCCGCCGATTTGAAAGCCAACCTCAGCCTTAAGTCCGATCGCGGAGAGATTTTCAGTGATTTCGACGTCCAGGTTCAGGCTTCCTCGCCGCAGCAAATCGTCGAGGATGGGCGAGGCCACGGCGGCAAATACCTCGTCAAGATCGACAAGGCCGTCCACGCCACAATCAACGGCGGCGGCCCCGAATTGCAGTTTACAAACTTCAATGGCGGCATCTACATCCGCAAAGCCGGTGCCGCGCGGTGATGCCACGCAGCCTCTCTGCCAACAAGCCTCTTCGCCGACCTGACCACGAACAGAAGCCAGAGGTAAAGGCAGGTTACCGTCGCATGCCTGACGCGCAAACCGTCTATGTGGATTTTCAAGTTTCCGATTATCCGAACTAATCACGCATCTCTCCGACACGGAGACGGGCCGGATCATCGGTTTGTCTTAGTCCGCGTCCGTTCGTAACGTAACGCGATCGATCCATCCGAGTAGGACTTGCATTCTGTCAGCCTGAAGTCGCGCTGCGGGAACTTGCCCGGGAAGCCGGGGATGCCATCTCCTAACAGTACGGGACCAACGCCGATGAAGAGTTCATCTATCAAATCCTCTTGCAGGAAACTGCGGCACAATTCGCCCCCACCGCCTAGGTAGATGTCTTTCCCTGGGCAGCGTTTTAGCTTTTTCACGAAGGCTGTCAGGGATCCGGTGACCACTTCGAATCCGTCGTGCTTGCCCGGCTTCCATCGTCGCGAGACTACGTAGTTGGAGATGCCCGGCATCTCGGGGATTTCTCCACGCTTGCGCAATTTCAGTGTGGCAGCCGCAGTCTTGCGACCCATGATGGTGGTGTCGATCCTGGCGAAGAAGTCCGCCATCACCGCTTCACCTTCTTTGTTCAAGACCAGAAAATCCATGGCCCCATTCCGCCGCGCAATATAACCGTCGATGCTGACGCCGAATCCCAGGATGACTTTTCGCGACATGCCGCGACTGTAAGAAAACATCTACTTACCGTCAAGAGAAAACGAATAGGATTACGAGTCACGAAATCGTACCTCTGCCCTACTCTTCGAAGGGATTTCGACCCATCAAATTTGTTTGCGATGAGCTTCCGATACCAACCCAGAATCGTTTCGGGCTTGGCCGTGGCCGCCACGTCGACCCAGGCGGTGAGCGATCTCCGCCAGTGTTACATTTTCTCCTTCCGAAAGCAGCAGCCGATCCGTGATCTGCCCTCTCAGGATCCGGTTCTCCGCCGCCAGATATTCGTTTCGCAACAGGAGTTCTTGATCGACTGTTCCGCTGACATAGGCGAGCGGGCGCGCCCAAAGTATTTCAGAGCCTCCCTAAACTTGACCTTCGAGCCCGGATTGAACATGCTCTTGAGGTTTCAGAGGGAAAATTGCGAGATCGGAAACCAAGCCTTTTCAATGCGTTTGAGATTTTTGACCACAGGGGATTCTCGGTGGCGTGATTTTGTGTACGGGAGCCGTCTTGAACTTTGTTGCTTCCCACGCCGAAATTATAGGCCCCGCAATTTCGTACGCCATTGGACAAGGGGCAACTATGGTTTCAGCGATCTGGGGAGTATTTATCTGGAAGGAATTCGCCAGCGCACCCGCTAACGCCCGAAAACTCATTCCCCTCATGTTTGGCTTTTTCCTGGTTGGTTTGGCAGCTGTAGCTCTCGCCCCGGTAATTTCCAGATGACAAAGGGGCATTTTCAGGAATGAACTCTGATCTTTCTAGTTCGAATGGTTCGTAAACCAGGAAAGCAGATTGCTTCCAACTGCATCGATTGCCACATGCCTGTGCAACCCTCTAACCTGCTGCTCTTGGACGCCGACGATACTCGATTAAAAGCCATTGTGCGCAACCACTGGATTCGCGTTTGCCAGAGGACTTCCCATCCATAATCATTGCGGACACCAGCCTAAGCAGCCGGACTCGCATCCTCTGGCTCCCGTGCGCCAGATCCGCGACATTGTTAAAGGCGCATCCGGATTTAGGACTCCGAAGAGTACGTCGGTAGCGGTGACCTCTGCACCGGATTGCATTTCCTTGCCAAGAAAAAACTCATCGCGCATCTTGCACGACACGAAAACCGACGGCGCCCGAACGATCCATGCTGGGAGACATCATCAGCAGTTTGCCGTGCTCGATGAGCTTGTACGCCTGGGGAAAATACCAGATCGACCCCTGCGGCTGGTAGTAACTCCCACCGCGGAGGATGCCACTCCGTGTATGTTCGTCAGTGAACTCTTCCGTCCATTGCCAGACGTTGCCGACCAGGTCCATCACACCAAATGCACTAGCACCTTTCGGATGTGCGTCTACCGGATCGGGACCCCGCATCGTGCGGTTTTTATCCGGTTCAGGCACCGCGGTTGGGTCCCATTGGTTGCCCCAGGGATAGATGCGGCCATCGGCGCCCTGTGCGGCATATTGCCACTCCCATTCGTGAGGCAAGCGCTTCCCTGCCCAATCGGCGTACGTGCGCGCATCCTCGATGGACACCCACGTCACTGGCCGATTGTCCCAGCCTGATGGAAAGGCACCGTCTTTCCAGTCGAGCAGAAAATTCAGATCGTCTTTGGGATGGTAGTGCGCAGTGTCCAGAAATCTCTTGAACTCAGCGTTTGTGACAGGATACTTATCGATGTAGAACGATTTGATGTGCATGGGATGCTCGTGAAAACGGCTCGGTGCGACTTCCCAGGGATATCGCACGTCCACGCCGATGTCGTTCGATCCTTCGATTTCTATACCGCCCACTTTGAAGAGAAAGTCCGCTTCAGGAATCAGGATCATGCCCGAGGGAGCGGTGCTACCCAAACTTGTAGCAGGGATCGGCACGATCTCCTGTTTCAGGACCTCACGTTCGTTCGAAAAACTGACGAGCGGCTTCGCGGTCAATCTCTTCATGTCAGACATTAGCTTCTGGATCTTCGGGTCGGGTTCCGAATTCGTTGCGAAGATGGCGCCGAAACCATTGATTTCCATCGAAAAACTCAAAACGGATCTACCGGTCGGGTCTTTTTGCACCTGCAACTCGGTGCCACCGTATAGATCGAAGTAGCGCATACCCGCCGTGGCAGGAACCTCCATTTGCGGACCGTCCACGTCATATTCGTTGCGATTTACGATAGTCCAAACGGTGCGGCCGTTGAGCGGCCAGCGGCTGGCGAAGACTCCGTAGCGCAGCATCGGATACATCGGTTCCCAATCGCGGCTCACGAGGTATTCGGCTATGGCGCGCTCGAGACTTGCGACGCGGCGCGTGGCTTCCCCATCGCGGGGCGTGATTCCATTCCAGATGCCCCAGATATTTTCCCAACTCTCCCAACCAATTCCGTTGAAAAACGCGAACTGCAGATTGTTGGTCTTGTTGCGATTCCAGCGATCTGAAATGTTGACCATATGGCGCGGCTCGAGCCATTTGTAGCGGTCGACGAGCGGTGTAAAAGGATACTGATACTGCCCCCAGGTCATTACATTCCAGGCGAGCGCCTCGTCGGAGGGGCCGCCTTCAGGTTCGAAGGCCAGCGGATGGCCAGTTTTGTCCGCAGCGAGAGAAAAAGCGAGCGGCACGCCATCCTGTGTATCACCGTTGATGCCATCGGCGCCGAGTTCTTTCATTAGCTCTGCGATTTCTTCGGTCCACGGCTTCGCCGCCTGGCGCGTGCCCTGATCCCACATCATCATCGGGAAAAGTACGCGAACGCCGCGCTTGTGGAAGTCGGCAATCACCTGACGCAGGCCAGCGACACCGCCAGGCATGCAGCGAATCATGTCATGTTGGTTGCGGTTGTCTATGCCCATGTTGGGATAAGTCGGCCAGATAAGTACCGCATCTATGCCGCCGTAGCGCTTCTGCAGATCATCGAGGTAGTGGTCAACGGTGTACTTGCCCGCGACGCGGTCATAGAAAAAGCGGTCCTGCACCATCATTTGCGGTTGCATGAAGCTGGACTGCGTCCACGCCAGTTCCGGCATTTCGTAGCGTGATCCGTTGTAGCCAATGCGGATGCGGCGCTCATCGCGCCAGTGAGTAATGTCTTTCAGCCAGAGCTGTTGATCTTCGGCAGTACACGGCTTGTAACCGCTGTCCAAGAGACCTTTTATGCTCAAGCAGTCTGGAACAGGAATCTGTTGGTTGTTCGGGCGAAATTTGGAATCCTGGGCGAGGGCGAGGAATGCGAAGAAGGAACAAGATATCAAAGAAAGAAGAAGGCGGATTTTCACATGCGCTCCTTGAACCGGGGAGTAGAGTGCCCAAAATCGGTGCGAGCATAAGACGTTTCAAAATAATCGTCTAGTCCGCAAGCGCAAAGACGGAGGGATCAGTACATCTTCAGTACATTTTCAGTTCAACCTCGATACGATCCAAAGGAGTAGAAACAAGAGGTTGCGGCCGTAAGCGACCCCAGAGAAAAGGCTTATAGTTTTTGCTTAGATGGTTCGTAGCCAGACGCTCTATCCAACCGTGCTACAGGCGCATCATCGTAACCAACTCACTTCCAAATAGATTACACCAATTTCATCCTTCAACTTCAGCTGCGATTTTCGGTACATTCGGTACAACCGAACCCCGTATTAGGCACACGGGAAATCTAACTAGTCAGCGGAACTGGGAGGTGAAGCTCGCTTCGAATCGCCTCGAAACGTGCATCTCCTCTCAACGCCAGGAAAATTGGTTCAGTGTTGATTTCCAGCAAGGTACAGCTGTGTTGCGCGCTGCAGCACACTCTCGCCACACCTCAACACCGTTCCTTCCCACAATTGAATTTGCATAAGGCCCGTCCGCCGCAACCCAGGCGCTCCGCTCAACGGTTTTATCGAACGCGCTCCTGAGCATCTTGCCCACGCGCACTTCCCTATCAACTGCGCGCCTCCGATAAAACACTATCGTTTCTGGATAGCAATCCGGTTGGCCACCCGGAAGTTGGGCAGAGCACTCAATACAAGAGCGTATCGATACTAACCCGACGGGCGAGCTGATAACTTCCGGGTTGCCCGTCCGATAGGAATTCCGCAACGATCCCCCAGATGGTTGTGCAAGGTTCTTCCGAAGAAGAGTTGCGCGTCATCTACGAAGGATTTATTCGTACCGCAGCGCGACCATGGGATCCACACTGGTGGCGCGACGCGCGGGAATGTAGCAGGCCACCAACGCGGCAAGCGCCAGTACAAGGGCGATGCCGATATAGGTGAGTGGATCGCCGGGACGTATGCCGAACAGCAATGTGGTCATCGCGCGGGCAGCGAGAAACGCGGCCACACTGCCGAGCAGCAGGCCGATGGCGGCGTGGCGCATGCCGTGGCCGACTACCAGGCGCAGCACGTCGCGGCGCTGCGCTCCGAGCGCCATGCGCACACCGATTTCGTGCACGCGTTCGGTGACGGCGTAGCTCATCACGCCGTAGATTCCGACTGAGGCGAGCACAAAGGCGAGCGCGGCAAAGGCGCCGACAAGCCACAGCGTGAGGCGGCGCGAGGCCATCGTTTCGGCCACAACCTGCTCCATCGGGCGCATGTCGTGCACGGGAAGCTCGGGATCGATTTGCTCGACGAGGCTGCGCACGGCTCCGTACACGGCACCGGGATCGCCGTGCGTGCGCACGGCAAGCCCGACGTAGGACCAGGGATTTTGCGGAAACGCCAGGTAGCTTTCGAGCGAGACGGATTCTCCGAGGCCGTTATGAAGAACGTTGCCGACTACGCCGACCACTTCGGATTGCTTGTCGCCCATCAGATGGAAGTGCTTTCCGAGCGCGTCCTGGGCAGGCCAGAGAGTTTCTGCCAGTTTCTGATTGATGATCACGACAGGAGTGGAATTGGCGTTGTCGCTTGCGGAAAATTCGCGGCCGCGAAGCTGCGGGATGCCCATGGACCGAAAATATCCAGGATTGACGGCGTGCACGCCGACGAGCGGCTGCTGGCCACGCGGAAATGGGGCGCGCCCTTCGACATCGCTTAGACCGGTCGTGGTGTCGTCGCCTTCGAGTGGAAGGTCATTTGAAATGGCCACGCCTTCGACGCCGGGAAGCGCGGCAGCGCGGGGAATAAGCTGCTCGAGAAATTGCGTGGGGCGGCCCTTGGGCGCGTAGTTCGCGCTCGTAAAATTCATCCACATCGTGACCATGTGATCGGGTCGGAAGCCGGGATTGACTTCAAGCATCCGGACAAAGCTGCGGCCAAGCAGCCCGGCGCAAACAAGAAGAACCAACGAGAAAGCCACTTCCGTAACGACGAGAACGCCGCGCAGGCGATTGTGGGCGAGGCCCTCGGCGCCGCCACGCCCGGCTTCCTTCAGGAAATGGCCCAGGCTGTGACGAGTGGCAGCGAGTGCGGGCGCGAGCCCGAAGAGCAGTCCTGTCAGGAGGGAAACGCCGAGCGTGAAGAGCAGGACACGCAAGTCCAGAGCGATTTCCTGTACCCGTGGCAGCTGCTCAGGGCTGGCGGCAACGAGCAAGCGCACCAGTCCCCAGGCCAGAGCCAGACCGAGCACTCCGCCTACGAGTGAGAGCAGCATGCTCTCGGTGAGAAGCTGCCGCACGATGCGCAGGCGGCCAGCGCCCAGCGCCGTGCGGATGGCGATCTCGCGGCGCCGCGTGACAGCGCGCGAAAGCAGAAGGTTGGCGACGTTGGCGCAGGCAATCAGGAGGACGAGGCCGACGACGCCGAGTAGTATGACGAGGGTTTGGCGCACTGGGCCGGCGGAGAGTTCGCGCAGCGGAATCAAGCGCACATTGTGACCGGTGGTGACGGGATATTGTTGGTGCAGGCGCGCAACGATGGTGTTGATATCGCTTTGGGCTTGCGAGAGTGCCACGCCTGGTTTGAGGCGGCCGACGATGGAGAGATAGTGGGTTTCGCGGTTGTTGCGGATATTTCTCTCCCAGTCGGGAAAGGTGCTGAAGACTTCGGGAACGACGTTGACTGGATTGACCCACAGCAAGACGTCGGTTCCGCCGTAGCGGAAGTTGGCTGGGAGAACGCCAATGATTTGTACCGGCTGGTTATCGAGAGTGAGGCTACGGCCAACCACGGCGCGGTCACCGGCAAAGTGGCTTTGCCAGAGACCGAAGGTGAGAAGCGCGCGACGCGGCGCGCCGAATGCGCCCTCCTCGGGTAGAAAGTCGCGGCCTAGTATGGGATGAACGCCGAGAAGAGAAAAAACGTTAGGTGTTGCGACCATCCCGGGAATGCGCTCGGCGGCGCCCTGTCCGGTGAGATTGAAGCTGAGGCGGCGGATCGTGGCGACTTGCTGAAACGACTGGTTCTGCGCTTGGTAATCGAGGAAGTCGGCGGCGGAAAAGGGTGCCTGCTCCAGATTGGGTTGGGACTCCCAGAACCAGACGAGTTGGTCAGGCTGGGGATAGGGCAATGCGCGCAGGAGGACGGTGTTGACGACGCTGAAGATGGCCGTGTTCGCGCCGATACCGAGGGCTAGAGCGAAAATGGCGATCGCAGCAAGGCCACGGCTTTTGAGCAGCATGCGGAAGCCGAACTGAATGTCCTGGAGGAAGTTCGTCATGGCGCACTCCTATTTCCCGGATTAGACGAGGAGAAGGCGCAAAAGACAGGTGAGCCCGATGGGAAGAGATTGCGAACTGATTAGCCCGCCTCTGCGCTACCGGTGGTCAAAGCACTGACATACACTGACGAGATGCGCGTTATCAGGAATTGGCCTTCATTTCTTGCAGAGTTTAATCAGTTCTTGCATTAGCTGGATGCCGCTACGCATCGGATCACTGGCTGATTCGCTTGGAGGAGAGGACATTGGAGTTTATGAACCAAAATCTCCGATCTAGAGGACCTTACAACTGCGGGCTTCCCATCTGAACGACCTTCAAGTATGGTTTGTGAACCGACGTAGGAATGGGAGTTTCTTAGGATTCCTCAGGGCGTGTCTGTTCTCACTCTGAGGGCTTGCCATCAATCTCAAATCCTCCCTCGAAGAGGTAGTCTTTTCGGCGCTGACCCGAACAGCTATTGTTTGCGAAAGGTCTTTCGCGTGAGTGAAGCTGCATTGGACTTCGGGAGCACCTTGCTTTTGCGTTTGCACTAGGAGCCACATGCCTTCCTCTCCAGGCTCGCGCATCATCACTGTCAACCAATACCGATGTCCAGCCTCTAATCTCGGGAATATATGTTGGACCTGAATTCTATTGATCGCACCGGCTCCGGTCTCCTAATCGGTCTTGAGATTGTTGCTTGCATGGCTTCGATAACCGGCCCGAGCCCACGATTGGAGTCCCTGGTACAGCCCCAGCTCAACTCCTCGAGCAGCGTCCGAATTCATCGTCCGCAGCGAGTATCTTCCCTCGTGTGAAGAACACCTATTGAGGAAGCGCCGATTTTCTCACGGAGTCGTGGCCACATCGCACTACAAGTCAACCATCGAGCACTATCCAAGCGGGAGCGTGGTCGCTCGCGTTCTCCTCACCGCGAACCCATCGGTCTACCGCCCCGTGCACGAGTCGATCGCACACTGTTGGAGAGAGAAGGAAATGATCCAGCCGCATCCCCTTGTCTAAAGGCCAACGATTACGCTCGTAGTCCCAGAACGTCCAGAGCGGCCCCTCGGGTTGCAGTTTGCGCAGAGCGTCCGTCCAGCCCTGGGCTAGCAGCCGAGCATACGCCTGGCGACTCTGAGGTTGAATCAATGCGTTGTCATCGAGGGATCGCGTTGGATAGATGTCCTGCACAGTCGGTACGACGTTGTAATCGCCGGCAAAGACGACAGGCACCCCGGCCTTCATGAGTTCCGCGCCGTGCTCGATTAAACGTTCGAACCAGGCCAATTTGTAATCGAACTTCGGACCGGGTTGAGGATTCCCGTTCGGCAGGTAGATGGAAGTGATCAGCACACCATTTACCGCCGCCTCTATATAGCGTGCCTGGCGATCCTGAGGATTCCCAGGCAAGCTGGATCGCGTTAGCACCGGATCGCACTCCCGCGCCAGGATTGCTACGCCGTTCCAGGAACGTTCGCCTAGCCAGACTCCCCGATAGCCGAGGTCACGAAGGGCACTTGCCGGAAATGCTCGCTGCTCTACCTTGAGCTCCTGGAGGCAAACGACGTCGGGCTGCGCCCTTGCGAGCCACGCTGTGAGATTATGCAGACGCTTGTTGATGTTGTTGATGTTGAACGTGGCGATCTTCAATGATCCAGCCTCACGCGAAAAGAGCATTCTGTCCTGACCCGAGTGTCACACTGCAAGTACTTCGTTTGCGAAGGACGCGTTTTGAGGAAGAAGTAGGCATCGCCGAAGAATGTAGTTTGATCGAACCTCAACCCGCTCACCGGCCCGATGGGATCAGTACCGGAGAACGCCCATAGCAGCTGGGATGCCGAACAAAACGAGACCGAGCCACTTCCACGACATCAAAGTGGATCGCTTGGGGATCGCCATTCGCCCCGAACGTGAGGGACGCGAATGGCAAGTCCACGCGTTGCGTGCTGTCCGGCGCTCTATTTCCTGAGTGCTTTGGTGTCGCGGCCACCCTGGTGCAGCACCAAGTACGTGACTTGGCCCTTCTCGTTCTTGAAGAACTCAATTTCTGTGTCGACAACTTTTGGAAAAACCATCAGCTCCGAATCAGCAAAAATCGGCACGTTAGTTGGTTCGTAGCCAGACGCTCTATCCAAATGAGTTTAGCACCTGCTTACGCTGCACCCTCAATTTCTGATTCGACGAAGCAGGACTTTCGGCCGACGTTGTTGACGGGTAGATCCGGTTCAACTTCTGCATGCCGTCGTCGGTAGACGCTCTACACAATCTTTAGTAGAATACCTACACAATGGATCGAGAGCTGCCGTCCCGTGTAGAGCTGCTGCAAGGCACGCTCGACCTCCTCATTCTGCGCACGTTGCTTGCAGGACCCAGCCATGGCCACGCCATCGCCAAACATATTCGGCGGACCTCGGAAGACCTGCTCCAAGTCGAGACCGGTTCCCTGTACCCCGCCCTCCATCGGCTGGAGGCGAAAGGCTGGATCGCAGCTTCTTGGAAGCTATCCGACAGGGGCAAGCGCGCCCGGTATTATCACCTCACACCTCTCGGGCGGAAACAGCTCGCCAGCGAACAATCGAAATGGCGGGCGTTCTCGCGCGCTGTTGGATTGATCCTGAACCCGGTTGATCAGGAGGGACCATGAATGCTTTTTTTCGCAGGTTGCGTTGGCTGGCACAGCGCAGCCGCAAGGAAGCGGAACTCCGCGAGGAACTCCAGTTCCACCTGGATGAAGAAGCGGAACTGCATCAAGCAGAAGGCTTAGCGGAAGAACAGGCCCGATGGGCGGCGCGCCGCGAGTTGGGCAACCTTACGCTGTTGCAAGAGGACACTCGCGCGACGTGGGGATGGACGATCCTGGAGCAACTCCGCCAAGACCTGCGCTACGCCTTCCGGACCATGGCCGCTAACCGATTGTTTACTTCGCTGGCGATCACTTCGCTGGCGCTGGGAATTGGAGCCAACACGGCGATCTACAGCTTCATGGATTCGATCCTGCTGCGCTCGCTGCCGGTGTCCGATCCCGAGTCGCTGGTCGTCCTGAACTGGTATGCCAAAACCAGGGAAGGCGACTCCGTCATGAAGGCCATGAGCGGAACCACCTATGACGAACCCAACTCGGGAGTCACGGCGGGTATCTTTCCCTTCCCGGCGTTCGAACTTTTCCAGAAGAACGACTCCGTCTTTTCTATCGTGTTCGCGCATTACCCATCCTGGCAAATGAGGAGGTTGAACGTAAGTATCAAAGGACAAGTTGACGTTGCAGCTGGCTGGACCGTCTCGGGCGATTATTTTCGTGGACTCGGCGTGGCCCCAGTTGCCGGACGGCTGATCATTTCTGACGACGACCGGGCGGGAGCTTCGGCAGTGGCCGTCGTCAGCTACGGGTTCAGTCAAAAGCGCTTTGGGGGAGCGGCCAACGCCGTGGGCCAATCGATTCTAATCGACAACCTGCCCTTCACCCTGATTGGGGTTACTCCCCCGGAATTCTTTGGCGTCGATCCCGCGTCGCCGCCAGACGTCTATCTTCCGATGCACACCAATGAGTTGCTGGGAGCCAGCAATCAGTTTGGCTTTCGAGCTGAGAATTACCTGGCTCGAAACTATTATTGGGTTCATGTCATGGGCCGATTGCGTCCGGGAGTGACTCTCGCTCAAGCGCAGGCCGCGCTCGCTCCTGCGTTTCAGCAATGGGTGGCGGGCACAGCCACGAATGATCAGGAGAGGGCCAATCTTCCCCAGCTCGTCGTCAAAAAAGGCGCGGGTGGGCTGGATAGTCTACGCCGCCGATATTCGAAGCCACTCTATGTGCTGCTAACTTTGGTTGGATTGATTCTGGCTCTGGCGTGCGCCAATGTCGCCAATCTGCTCCTGGTGCGGGCCGCGGCAAGAAGGCGAGAAATGGCGCTACGGCTCAGCTTGGGAGCGGGCCGGCTTCGCATCGTGCGGCAACTGCTGACCGAAAGCGTTCTGCTGGCGTTGCTGAGTGGGGCTCTGGGAGTACTGTTCGCGATCTGGGGGATTCGCTTCCTCACCTTACTGCTGGCAAATGGCCGCGCGAATTTCACGCTGCACGCGGAGTTGAACTGGGACGTGCTGGGTGCGGCGGCCGCACTTTCGCTTCTGACAGGCGTTCTATTCGGCCTGGCTCCGGCGCTGGAGTCCACACGCGTGGAGGTCATGCCGGCCCTAAAGGAATCACGAGCGGGCCAGCCGGCCGCACGGCATACTGTTTGGCGCATCAGCCTGAGCCAGATACTGGTAATGAGTCAGATCGCTATCTCGCTGCTGCTGCTGGTTGCGGCCGGTCTCTTTGTGCGTACATTAGCAAATCTAGAGTCGGTTGAACTGGGCTTCAATCGCGAGAACGTGCTCTTATTCCAGGTGGACGCGCGCAAAGCCGGACACAAAGATCCGGAGATTGCCGCCTTTTACGCCGATCTACGCAAACGTCTCAGCGCGATCCCGGGCGTGCGCGACGCGAGCCTTTCGGAGGATTCCCTCATCGAAGCCGGAACGGGACTGCCCCTCGGCCTGGCAGGTGCTCCACCCAATCCTGCCAACCGTATTTTGAACATCGGGCCGGCCTTCTTCAGAACCATGCAGATTCCGATTCTGGCCGGCCGTGATATCGAAGAACGCGACGGGCCAGGCTCGCCAGCCGTTGCGGTGATCAATGAGGCATTTGCCAAAGCCAATTTCGGCAATCGAAATCCGCTCGGGCAGCACCTGATTCTGCGCGAACCTGGAGAAGGAGACCGTCTCGCGCGCGACATGGAGATTGTCGGGGTCTGCCGGAACGCCCGCTACGGGGGCCTGACGAGGGACATACCGCCCGTGGCATATCTCGCGTATAGCCAAGGCTACCCGCGGCCGGATCAGATGGTGTACGCGCTACGCACATCGGGTGACCCGCTTCTTTATATAAACTCCGTACGCGAAATCATTCACCAGGCGGACGCGCGCGTGCCAGTGTCCGAGGTGAGAACCCAGGCCGCGGAGATCGACCACACGATCAACCAGGAGATCACGTTTGCCGAATTGTGCAGTGGTTTTGCAATTCTGACTCTGGTGATCGCTTGCGTCGGTCTCTACGGCACCGTTTCTTATAACGTCGCACGCCGCACGGGAGAGATCGGCATCCGGATGGCTCTGGGGGCACAACGAGGCCGCATCGTTCAGATGGTTTTGCGTGAAGTCTTGGGGCTGGCGGCAGTGGGGCTTACGATTGGCATGGCTGCGGCTCTGGGTACATCGAAATTCGTCGAATCTTTTCTGTATGGAATGAAATCCAACGATCCACTTGCACTCCTGGGAGCAGTGGCAATTCTGCTCGGCGCCATTATCCTGGGGGGTTACGCTCCCGCGCGGAAGGCGTCTCGAATCGATCCCATGGCCGCGCTACGACACGAGTGACTTGCAACTTCTTTCGGCTCTTCGCCGACCGCAATGCCGAGCGTTGAATTTGCTCGACAAAGCGTTGTGAGGAACAGATCCTGCCTTGTCGCTAGGCACTTACCGATGATACCGCGTGAGTATTG
>Ga0066678_10000175_pt1 | contig 18232 bp, 16 predicted proteins | sample GraSoiAngelo_127_FD_62300 | JGI IMG/M metagenome (GOLD analysis project Ga0066678, IMG submission 62300) | Grasslands soil microbial communities from the Angelo Coastal Reserve, California, USA - 14_0927_09_40cm | ecosystem: Environmental > Terrestrial > Soil > Grasslands | place: USA...
CCTTCTTCACCTGCGCCGCGACGTCCGTGGCCTGAACGGTTGCCGGCAGGAGCGGCTTGATCTCGGCGAGAAGTTGGGGCGTCGAGACACCGCTCTTCGCCTGGACACGAATGACGTCGAGCTTGCCTGCGCGGTGAAACAGCTTCTGCGCGGTCGGGATGTCGAAGACGGACATGGTCGCGCCGCCGATCGAGACGCCGGGCAGCTTCACGATTCCCGCCACGTGGAACGTCTGAACGGGGCCGCGGCTCTGGATGCCGATCGTGTCGCCGACCGCGTAATGCTGCTTACTTGCGGTCCCGCTGTCGATCGCGACCTGGTTCGGCCCTTCCGGCCATGTTCCGGCGGTGACCTCGAGTGGATTGAAGCGCTGGTCGCCGCCCGGGTCGACGCTGAACGCAAGGTTGGGCGCACCACCCTTTGCCACGACCTTGCCGTCACGGCCGACGAGCTTCGTCTTGTCATCCGTAAGAGAGCCTGCGGCCGCGTTGACATCGGGGAGCGCCTTGATCTTGGCGAGCACCGACTCCGGGAAGCTCGGAGGCTGAACCGTGTTGCCGTTGCTGTCCGTGTCGAACGCGGTCTTGCCGCTGACCACGACGTCGGCGTTCTTGTAGGACTGCGTGATGATCGAGTCGAAGGCGCCGTTCATGGTGTCCGTGAGGACGAACGTGCCGCTGACCATCGCGACGCCGAGGATGATCGCAAACGCGCTCAGCGACGCGCGCAGCTTTCGTCCCGCCAGTCCCTTCAGTGCGACCTTGATCATCTGGCTGCGATGTCTTCCAGGACGGAGATGACCTCGTGCGCGTCGGAGCGGCCGAGCTCCTTCACGATCAGGCCGTCGTCGAGGAAGAGGATCCGATCCGCGATTGCCGCGGCGCGCGCGTCGTGGGTCACCATAACGGTGGTCTGCCCGTAGGAATCGACGGAGCTGCGCATTACCTCGAGGATCTCGCCGCTGGTCGTCGAGTCGAGGTTGCCGGTCGGCTCGTCGGCGAAGACGATCGTCGGCTTGCTGACGAGCGCGCGGCCGATGGCGACACGCTGCTGCTGTCCGCCCGAGAGCTCGGCGGGACGGTGCGTGCGTCGGTCAGCGAGCCCGATCCTGTCCAGTAGCTCGTCGACCCATGGGCGATCGGGCTTCGCGCCCGCGATCGAGAGCGGCAGCAGGATGTTCTCCTCCGCTGTGAGCATCGGGAGGAGGTTGAAGAACTGGAAGATGAAGCCGATGTGCCGGCGCCTGAGCTTGGTCAGGTCCGAGTCGTTCAGCTTCGAGATGGCCGTGCCGTCGATTGCAACCTCGCCGGAGGTCGGTTTGTCCAGGCCGGCGAGGATGTGCATCAGGGTGGACTTGCCGGAGCCCGACGGGCCCATCACGGCCGTAAGCTGGCCCTTGGGCACGTCGAGGGAGACGCCTCGGAGCGCGTCCACAGCGGTGTCGCCCTCGCCGTAACGCCGAGTCAAGTCGGTGGCAGAGACGACCGGCCCCGCGGAGGAAGCCTCGCCTGCCGCTGCTGTTGCTGCCATTTGCGCGGGAACTGCCACTGTCTCGCTCATCTGTCCTCCATGTCGGTGCGGCCAGTGTCCACCGTAGCGGGATGGCTCACAAGGCGGCCTACTGGCCGCTGCCTGGTGCGGTTAGCCGCACCCGCGTGGGTCTTATCGGTCTCCCGCGGAGAGGAACCAGATGACGAAACCGCCGTATACGGCGATCAGGAGCGCTCCCTCCCAACGCCGGGCACGGCCGTCGCGGATCACGAAGCCGACGAAGAGCGCCGCCGCACCCATGGCCACGAGCTCGATCGGCCTGAACGCAAGCGAGAGCGGGTGCGCGGAGGCGAAGGACGCCAACGTGACCACGGGGATGACGAGGAGTCCGACCTGGGCGCTCGAGGAGATCGCGATCTCGGTCGCGAGCTTCATCTTCCCGCGGCGGGCGATCACGACCGCGCCACCGTGCTCAGCAGCATTGCCGACGATCGCGACGATGACGATTGCGATGAAGAACTCGGAGAGATTCGCCGCTTCCGCGAAGGCCTGGAGGGAGTGGACGAGGATCTCGCTGATCACCGCGGTCGCTGCCGTGGCCGCTCCGAGGATCCCGAGTGCCGTGCGCAGGCTCCATCCGCTCGAGTCGGTTACCTCGTGTGCCGGGCGACGCCTGAGATCGGCGATCGTGACGGCGAGGTAGAGGCCGAGCAGCACGATCGCAGGGCCGACGCTGAGCACGGCGAGCGAGTGGCGATTCGGGTTGCTGTGCCACCCGGGGACCGACGGGATCAGCAGCAGCACCACGGCGACGATGACAAGGCCCAGCTGGCTGAGCAGCGAGCGCCGGTCGAGCTCTGCGTTGTCCTTGCCGAGGACCAGCGCCGCACCGAGCACGAGCAGGATGTTCGAGACGATGCTGCCGGCCACCGAGCCACGCACGACATCAGGCAGGTTGTCCGCAACCGCGATCAGGGCGATGATGACCTCGGGCGCGTTTCCGAAGCTCGCGTTCAACAGACCGCCGATGCGTGGGCCCGTGTGTTCTCCCGCGTGTTCGGTCGCCTCCCCGATCAGCCAGGCCAGGGGGATCAACGAGAGCGCGGCCAGCACGAACAGGGCCGTCTTGTCCGGGTGGACGAAGACGTCGAGGAGCGTCGTGATCGGGGCGAGCGCGAGCGAAGCCCAAAGGAGTCGTCGCGCCACGAGCTCCTAGCCTAGCGGCCTTAGCTGATCTACAGCCTTCATGTCAAGTCTTGCGGAGGCCGCTTTTCGGGACGACAATTCCGGCATGCAACCACCACCGGCCCAGCGCCTCGAGGCACTGACCGTTACGGAGCTTCCGCTCCGGCCTCAGGACGAGTTGGAGTGCCGCAGGTGTGAGGTGCACTGCGACAAGGTGGTCTATCCGTCCGCATGCGTGGAGCGCGCCTGCCCGTTCTTGTATGCCTACGAGGAATTCGGGCACACGTACATCGGCTGTATGCAGCGGGTGTACGGCGTCGAGATCGATCTGGAGATGCTGCGAGAAGCCGAGGCGCGCCGCGAAGGGTTCGGTGCGATGCGCACGACGCGTGCGCCGCTCCCGATGTGCCGCGTCGAGGTGGAGGAGTGCTACGACGCGGGACGATCGGGCGAGCTCGGGTGCGTGAACCCGGAATTCCACGAGCTTCCCCTCGGCAGACCGACGTTCAAGGTCTTCGCCCAGCTGGCGGACTGAGCGCGCGGACCCCAGGCGCGTCGCGGCCGCGTCGAGCCGGCGACGCTCTCTAGGAGGTCGCGCGGGCGTGGAGCTCGCGAAGCTTGCGGATCTCGTCGGCGTTCGGGCCCTTTCCGTCTGCGCCGGGCACCTCGAGGACGACGGGTAGCGCTTGCAGCTTCGGGTGCGCGAGGAAGACCCCGAGCCCCTCGCCGATCAACCCTTCCCCGATGTTGTCATGGCGGTCGCGATTCGATCCAAGCGGCGCCTTGGCGTCGTTCGCATGGAGCGCGCGCAGGCGGTCGAGCCCGATGCGCTGGTCGAGATCCTCCAGCAACGCGGACCAGGTCGACGCATCGGTGACATCCACGCCTGACACGAAGAGATGGCACGAGTCGAGACAGACGCCGAGGCGCTCGTGCCGTCCGAGCGCGGTGAAGACGGCGGCGAGCTCGTCGAGCGAGCGACCGATCGTCCCGCCCGCGCCGGCGGAGTTCTCCATCAGCAACCAGGTTCGGTCGTTGCAGCGGTCGAGCACCTGCTCGACCGCCGGCACGAGCCGCTCGAGGGCGGTCTCGAAGCCGGCACCGAGATGCGAGCCGAGGTGCAAGACAACCGCGTCGGCCTCGAGCACGCACGCCGTGTCGACCGTCGCGCGCATGGTGTCGACGCTCTTCGAGTAGATCGCGTCGTCCGGCGCGGCGAGGTTCACGAGATAGAGCGCGTGAACGAGGACAGGGACGCCGGCCTCCTCGCGTTTCGACCTGAACTCCTCGAGATCCGCGGGGTCGTGCTCGGGGAACCGCCAGGTGCGTGGGCTCTGGACGAAGAGCTGCACCGTCTCCGCGCCCATCGCGGCCCCGTTGTCGAGCGCCTTCTTCACACCTCCAGGACAGTGGGCACCGAACAGCACGCCAGTAACCTAACGGTGTGTCCGTTCGTGTCCGCATGGCTCCGAGCCCGACCGGCTTCCTCCACATCGGGAACGTCCGGACGGCGCTCTTCAACTGGCTGTTCGCCCGCAACAAGGGCGGGGAATTTCGACTGCGGATCGAGAACACCGACACGAGCCGCGAGGTGGAGGAGGCGACCCAGCAGATCCAGGATTCCCTTCGCTGGCTCGGGCTCGACTGGGACGGCGACGTCACCTTCCAGCTCGACCGGCTGCAGGACTGTGCCGCCGTCGCGCACCGTCTCGTCGAGGAGGGGAAAGCGTACGAGGACGAGGGCGCGATTCGCTTTCGCATGCCTGACGAGGGCGGCACGGCCTGGGACGACGCGGTGCGCGGCCGGATCGAGTTCCCGAACGACAAGCTCGAGGACCTCGTACTCGTTCGCTCCGACGGACGGCCGACCTACAACTTCGCGTCGCCGATGGAGGACGTATGGGACGGAATCACCCACGTCATTCGCGGTGAGGACCACATCTCGAACACGCCGAAGCAGATCAACATCATCCGCGCCGTCGGCGCTGAACCTCCCGTCTACGCGCATGTCTCGCACGTCCTGGGCCCCGACGGCAAGAGCCTGTCGAAGCGACATGGATCGGTGACCGTGGACGAGTTTCGACACGCGGGTTATTACGCGCCCGCGTTGATGAACTTCCTCGCGCTCCTCGGCTGGAGCTACGACGACAAGACTACGATCATGTCGCGCGACGAGTTGATCGAGCGGTTCAGCCTCGACCGCGTGGTTCCGAGCCCGGCCACGTTCGACTACGAGAAGCTCGACTGGCTGAACGGGATGTACCTGCGAGCTCTGTCACCGGAGGAGTACGCCGCCGAGCTCGTGCGCTACCTGCGCGATGAGGGCTACGACTGGGACGAAGCGCTCATTCGGCGGGCTGCGCCGATCGTGCAGGAGAAGATCGAGCGCTTCGGACAGTTCCCCGACTTCGCCGGATTCCTCTTCCGCGACATCGAGCCGGATCTAGCACTGCTCAACGGGGCCGCCCCGGTCGTCACCGCCGCCCGTGAGGAGCTCCAGAGTGTGGAGCCGTTCGCCGCTCCCGAGATCGAGGCCGCGCTGCGTGCTCTGGCCGACCGGCTGGAGCTGTCACCGCGCAAGGCTTTCGAGCCCATCCGCGTCGCGGTCACCGGCTCGAAGGTCTCACCCGGCTTGTTCGAGAGCCTGGAGCTGCTCGGGAGGGAGGAAACGCTGCGCCGTCTCAGCGCTGCTGCCGACCGCGCAGCTGTCTAGGGCTCGCGAGCGGGTCGAGCGCGCGCTGGAACGCAAGCCAGGAACGGCGCCTGAACTGCGGTGAAGGCCGCGGGATGCGGCTCGAAGCTCGATCGATCTCGTGCTCGTAGTCGCGCTGGGAATCGGCACCCTCGCTTCTCATTTTCAACTAGTAAACGGAGTCTCCCGGGATGTAGGTACGCGTAGAATCCCGGCCCGCGTGGACTCGCCCAGCCACACCGTGCTTGTCGTCGACGACGACGCAGCCATCCGTTTCCTGTGCCGTGTGAACCTGGAGCTCGACGGTTGGGCCGTACGCGAAGCAGGAACGCTCGACCAGGCTCGGGAGACCCTCGCGGCGGGCCCCGTCGACGTCGTCGTGCTCGACGTTCACGTCGGAGCCGAGAGCGGGCTCGCCTTCATTGCGGAGATTCGGGGGCGCCACGCGGGTCTCCCCGTCGTGCTGCTCACCGGGTCGGTCGGGTCGCCGGATGTCGAAGGAGTCGACGCCGACGCAGTGATCTCGAAGCCTTTCACGCTCGAGCAACTGACCGGTACAGTCGGCAGGTTCGTGGTACGAAACCGCCCCGAGGCTCGATAGAGTCTTCGAGATGTCGACCACTGCGGTACGCAGTCCCGCGGAGTTCGAGGAACAACTCCAGCGGTATCTGTACGAGCGGTCGGAGGAGGGGCGAGCCGTCCGCGTTGGCGAGAAAGAGGTATCGGAGCAGGCGGCGATCGTCGCCCGGTACGCCGACCTCTTCAGCCGTGACCAGTTGCGGGCGCTCAGAGACGAGGAGGAGCGCGCGGTCGAAGATCGGCGCGAATGGCTCTACCGGCTCCGGAAGACCTGCGAGAGCGGGCTCATCGCAGCTGAGCTCGCCGAGAAAGACGACGAGCTCGAGAACGAGATCCTCGCAGCGCGCGTCGAATTCAAGGGAGAGGAGCTCCCCCTGCGCTCCGCACTGGCCAGGCTCTCGGTCATCTCCGACTACGCGGACCGCGACGAGCTCGGAGAGCGCTATAGGCGGAGGTCAGCCGACTTCAACGAACAGCGGCTCGAGCTCCTCCGCGCTTACGAGGAGCTGGAGGCGGACCTGACGGAAGAGCCCGACGCGGTGGCGAGGACAGAGGAGGAGAAGCAGATCTCCCTGCGCGACCTGGAACACGTCCTCGCGGCCGCGAGCGACGAGATCGAGAGCCGCTTCGTGGCGTCGCGCGAACGTTGGTTCGAGCGGTTGCTCGGCCCGGACCGCGAGGAGCTGCCGTCGTCCGCGCACATGGGTTACATCCGGCGGCTGTCGCCGCTCGACTCCACGTACACCAAGGAGCGCGCGACTGACGTCTGCCTGGCGACTCTGTCGGCGCTCGGCTTCGACCTCGCCGCGGACCGCAACATCCGTCTCGACCTCGACGACAGGCCGCAGAAGTCTCCCCGCGCGTGCGTGATCGCGTCCGATCCGCCGCACGTCGTCCACCTGATCACTCGTGCGCAGGGCGGCCTGCACGACTATCAGGCTTTCCTGCACGAAGCCGGTCACGCTCTCCACTACGCGGGTGTCGATCCGAATCTGCCCTACACCTTCCGCAGGCTCTCCCGCGATCATGCGCTGACCGAGATCTACTCCTACATCTGCGAGGCAATCACGCGCGAGCCCGCCTGGCACGCCGAGTACTTCGGCCTTTCGGACGAGGAGGCGAGCACCAACGCGGAGGCGACGATCTTCCTCGAGGCGCTTCTCTTCAAGCGCTACACGGCGAAGCTGCAGTTCGAGCTCGACTTCTGGTCGAGCTTCGACGAGGCCGGGCTGACCAGCGAGGACTACTCGCAGCGGCTGACCGCAGCGACGGGGATTCGCTTTCCGAGCGACGGCCACCTGGCGGACATGGATGCCGGTTTCTATTCGGCGGACTACCTGCGCGCCTGGATCCGCCACGCCCAGTTGCGCGCCTACCTCGTCGACGAAGTCGGCGAGGACTGGTGGCGCAGCGCGAAGACGGGGGAGCTCCTACGCAGTCTCTTCGCCGAGGGAACCAGGCCCTCGAGCGAGGAGATCGCCGGGCGGCTCGGCTTCGAGCCCTACGACACTGCTCCCCTCAGCTCCGAACTGAGCCACTAGTACGTGCGCTCCGTCGCGTACGACCATTTCTACGCCTACGACGAGCTGACCGACACGTTGCGCACGTGGGCGGAGGAAGCACCGGCCCTGTGCGCGCTCGAGTCGATCGGCAGGTCGTACGAGGGCCGCGATATCTGGCTCGTCACGGTCACGAACGCCGAGACCGGCGTACACGGCGACAAGCCGGCTCTACTGATCGAAGCCAACATCCATTCGATGGAGTGGACCGGGTGCACGGCGGCACTCCACCTCATTCACCGGCTGCTCGTCGGACATGGCAAGGACGAGCTCGTGACGCGCGCGCTCGACACTCGTGCCTTCTATGTCATCCCGCGCTTGAACCCGGACGGGGCCGAGAGAGGTCTCGAGGAGCGACGCTTCATCCGCTCGAGCGTTCGGCCGTATCCGCGGGAGGACCCGGCGGACGGTCTCCGTGTCGAGGACCTCGACGGTGACGGGCGTGTGCTCGACATGCGCATCGAGGACCCGAACGGTGCCTGGCACCCTCATCCCGACGAGCGCAAGCTGCTCGTTCGCCGCGAGCCCGTCGACTCGCCCGAGGACGGGCCCTTCTACCGGCTGCTCACAGAAGGGCGCGTCGAAAACTATGACGGCGTCACGATCAAGGTCCCGCCGCCGCTCGAGGGACTCGATCTGAATCGCAACTTCCCCGCCGAGTGGGTGCCGGAGCACGAGCAGCGTGGCGCCGGCCCCTACCCGACCTCGGAGCCGGAGGTGCGCGCCATGGTGCAGGCGGTCACGGATCGACCAAACATCACCGGCCACATCGCCTACCACACGTTCAGCGGTGTTCACCTGCGTCCGTACGCCGGCCGTCCGGACGACGACTTTCCCACACCCGATCTACGCGCGTACAAGCTGATCGGAGCGCGCGGCACGGAGCTCACGGGCTATCCCGCCATTTCCGTGTTCCACGACTTCAAGTACGAGCCGAAGCAGACGATCAAGGGCGGAGCACACGACTGGATGTACGACCACCTCGGCGTCTTCTCGTGGACGACCGAGTTCTGGAGCCCTCAGCGCCAGGCCGGGCTATCCGACTACCACTTCACCGACTGGATCAGAGAGCATCCGATCGAGGACGACGTCAAGCTGATCGAATGGGCAAAGAAGAATTACCCGGACGCGTACGTCGACTGGTACGAGTTCGACCATCCCGAGCTCGGCAAGGTCGAGCTGGGTGGCTGGGACATCATCAACTACTGGTTCAACGTTCCGTTCGACCGGTTGGAGGACGAGGTCGCGCCCCATACCGAGTGGGCGCTCTTCCATCTCCTCGTCTCGCCCCTGCTGGAGGCCCGCTCGCTCGACGTCGAGAAGCTGGGGGAGAGGTCGTTTCTCGTCCGTCTCGTGTTGCAGAACTCCGGTTGGCTGCCGACGAACGTGACGGAGAAAGCTCTACAGCGGAAGGCCGTTCGGGATCTCGAGGTCGAGGTCGAGTTGCCTGAGGGTGCCCGGCTCGTCGGCGGTGACCCCAGGACGGAGGCCGGACAACTGAAGGGCCGGAACGACAAGCGCTCCACGACCTGGTGGGCAAACGACGAATCCACGGGTGACCTCCTCAAGCTCGAGTGGGTCGTCGAGGCGCCGGCAGGAACGCAGATCGGCATCGAGGCGCGGCACCCGCGGGCCGGCACGGTCCGCAGCAACATCACACTCGAATAGCCCCCGTCCCTCGACCGAGGGATTCATCGTCACTCCCCCTGGTGAGGGACGCCCAGACGCAGGCCGGCTCCTACGTTGCGATGCGACGGAGACCGGAGAGTCTCCTGTGGCGTCAACTGCGGCTCCGCGTTCGCGCGGGCAAAGGGAGTCCTTCGAAATGCGGAATTCACGGAATTCGGGTAGCGGCGTACGCTCGAACGCGCTCTGGGGATCGGCTACTGGGAAGCGCGACAACGCACTCTGGGGACGCCGCGGGCGCGGCATCGTGCTCACCGCACTTGCGGCCTGCACGCTGCTCCTCCCGTTGGCTGCAGGAGCGAAGGACGGCGGTCCGGGCAACCTCACCGAGACATTCGTCGCCCCCGGCCTGCTCGACAAGGCCGCCAAGGATCCGGGACGGAAGCTTCACGTCATCGTCCAGAGCTCGGCCGGCGCGAGCGATGCCAACAACAAGATCACGGGACTGGGCGCAGGCGTGCGCAGGCACCTGGACCTGATCGGCGCGGTTGCCATCGACATCACCGCTGGCAAGCTGGCGGTGCTTGCGAAGCAGCCGGGCCTGACCATCACGCCAGACTCGTCCGTCCAGCTCACCGGCACCATCGCCTCTGACCAGATGTGGCCGTATGAGTCCGGGGTTGCGAAGCTCTGGGGGACCGCGACCAGCCCGGCTCCTCAGGCGCCGACGATCGCGATCGTCGACTCCGGGATCGAGGCCAACCGCGCCGACTTCGGCAACGGTTCACGCGTCCTCGGGAACATCACGATCACCAACTCGACGGCCAACACCCCCGGTGACGGCCGCGGCCACGGCACGTTCGTCGCGGGGATCGCGGCGGGCTCCGCCGACCACTATGCGGGCGCGGCGCCGAACGCGGGAATTCTTTCGCTGGACGTGATGGACGACACGGGCACTGCTCGCACGAGCGACGTCATCGCCGCGTGCGACTTCATCCTCGCGAACAAGGCGACGTACAACATCCGAGTCGCGAACTTCTCGCTCCATTCGGGTGCGTTCAACCACTTCTACAACGATCCGCTCGACCGGGCGGTGGAGAAACTCTGGTTCAACGGGATCTTCGTCGTCGCTGCTGCTGGGAACTACGGCAGCGCGGCGGGCCCGAGCGGTGTCATGCACGCCCCCGGCAACGACCCATTCGTGATGACGGTCGGTGCAGTCGATATCGGAAACAAGGTTGCCCTCGGCGATGACGCGAACGCACCGTGGTCGGCGTACGGCTATACGGAAGACGGCTTCGCAAAGCCCGAGCTCGGCGCTCCCGGCCGCTACATGATCGGGCCGGTGCCGCAGGGCTCCACCCTGGTGGCGCAGAAACCCGGCAACGTCGTTGCGCCCGGTTACATCCAGCTCTCGGGCACGTCGTTCGCTGCTCCCGTCGTTGCAGGCGTGGCGGCTCAGCTGCTTGCTCGTCACCCGGACTGGACACCGGATCAGGTCAAGAGCGCGCTGATGATGAGCGCGAAGCCGGTGCCTCAGGCGAAGCCCGGATCCGTCGGCGTCGGCCAGGTGAACGCCGGGAAGGCGGGCGACGTAAAAGGAACACCGCCGAGCCCGAATCTCGCGCTCAACAGGTTCCTCGTCTCGAGCGGGGGAAGCGTCAGCTTCGACGCAGCCAGCTGGTCGGAGGTCGTCGCCGGCAATGCATCCTGGGCAGACGCCTCGTGGGCCGACGCTTCATGGGCAGATGCATCGTGGAGCGCGGCGTCGTGGGCGGACGTTTCGTGGGCTGCCGCCTCGTGGGCGGACGCCTCGTGGGCGGACGCCGCCTTCGCCCAGGCATCGTGGGCAGACTCGGCAACCGAGGATGGAGCCGGCAGCGAAGCTGCGGGCACGCCGCCCGAGATGTCTGCAGACGCCTACGCCGAGTTGCAGGCCGATCCCGATCTGGCGCTGCCGCCGGCGCTCGTGTCCCCCTAATTCGCATGGCCGAGTCGGGCTTTCGTCGCTGGAAGCCCGACTCGCTCGCCCTCCGAACCTGCGGCTGATGCGAATCGTTGTCTCCACAGATGAGGCGGCTCCCGGGCTCGCGGACTATCTGCGCCGGTGCGAATGCATCGTCGAGATCGTGGGCGACAGGACGCTCGAGATCACCCTGTCCGACTCCTCGCGAAGTGACCGTGACATGCGGTTCGAGGTGGGCGCGTATCTCCGTGTCTGGTTGGCGATGCATCCGGAGCTCGAAGGTGCGCTCGTTCCGCCGGACGCGGCAGGAGAAGAAGAGTCGAACCTAGCCCTGTGAGTTCTTGAACGACCGAATCGCCGCGCGTGCCTTTTTCAGCGTCAGCAGGCCACTGCACACTTTCCGCTTGAGCTGAGTTTCGAGCGGGTCTGAAAGTGTCGACTGCGAGTGCGGTTCAGGCCACAAGTTCTTCGGATTCTTCGGCGCCCCGCCGAGCTCGAGCGGGATGAAGTGATCCTCCTCGTAGGCGGACGGCGGGCTCGTCTCCTCGTACAGGACCATCTGCTGGATCTTGAGCGCGTTCGTGTAAGTGACCGGTGGACGAATTGTCTTCGTCCATCCTTTGACGCAGATCGTTCTCGAAATCGTGCCCTGGCGGACGGCGGGATTGAGAGCGCCAGGTGTGATCGCCGGGTCGGGCAGGATGACACTCGGCTCTCCCGGCCCCGGTGTGGCTGGATTCGTTGTCGTCGTCGCGCTTGTCGACGTCGACTCGGTCGCGGTCGTGACGATCGCCGGCCCGGTCCTGCAGTAGTAGGTGAGGCCCTGGTAGACGATCGTCGTCGTATCGCGTGAGGGGTCGTACTCCGGTGCGCCCGGTTCAGCGCAATCCCAGAGCAGGCCCGTCGAGGTGTCCGTCCACACGTAGGTGTGATGGTCGGACGGGCAAGTGTGCTGACTGTGGCAGGGCGAGCTGTGGGCCGGAGAACCGCCGGCCACGCTCGCTGCCAGCGCCGCCCCGAAGGCGCCGCTGACGAGCATGAGAGTGATGAGCCCGAACCTGCGCGTGCGAACCCCCCGGTTCGTACCTGTCCGTCTCGGACCCTAGCGCCCGCGCAGGAAGGACCTGTGCAGCCTGCTGTACGGCGCCGAGTTGAGCGACGGCGGCTCCTGCGTAAACCGCCGGCGCGGACGGCTCGCGTCAGGAGTGAGGAACGCACCCGCGGCTCGTGTACAGGCCGCCGAATCCGGTGCGGTTGATGAAACCGAACGCGACGGGCTTGCGAGTCGCGTACGAGCGAACGGCGATGGACGCGGCAACCCCGCGGTGATCCCAGACGGCGCGCGCCCGGATCAGAAGTTGGCCACGCGCAAAGCACGTGAACCCGTGCAGCTGGTCCGGCGGCCCAGGGAGCCCCGCGTGGCTCAGCGACACGACCGTGCTCGTGTGGCGACATCGCTTTCGATCGACGAAGACGCCCTTCTCCTGGTTCTGGTATGTCTCGGTCAGGATCCAGGCCAACGCGGTGTTGGCGTTCGACATACTGAGTGAAGCGGGATAGGTGCTCGGCCCTGTGAAATTCGGGGTGTAGATGAAGGAGAAATCGCTCTTCCCGCGCAACTCCGGGACCGCACAAACAACCGTCATGTCTTGAACGGTTCGCCCGAGACTATTCCCCGCAGAGGCCGAGTCGCTTCCGACACGACCCACAACCACGCTGGCGACGATGAGCAGGACGACGGCCGCGAGCACGAAGGCAACCGTGACTACTACGTGACCAACGGTTCGGCTGCCGGATTCCTTCACTGTGCTCCGCTCGGTACGGAAAATGCTACTGCCCGCGGCTCGCCGGATCCACCCCCGAACGTCAAGAAGTCCTTCATCCGGAACCATGAGCTGACGGAGATCAGCATCGGTGTGCTTCGGGAAACAGAAACCCCGCATGAGCGGGGCTTCATTCAGGCTGCGGGGCAAGGACTCGAACCTTGACTACCTGATCCAGAGTCAGGCGTCCTACCATTAGACGACCCCGCAACGGGATCGGCCATTGTAGCCGCGCCGACTGCGATCTTCTCCGCTCCGCTGCGTCGATTCTCTCCGCCCATCGCTACACTGAGCGCCTTCGCTCGGCCCATTCGTCTAGTGGCCTAGGACACCGCCCTCTCACGGCGGCGGCACGGGTTCGAATCCCGTATGGGCCTTCCTCTCGCATCCAAGACTGTTCCTGGTCTTCGGATGCACACACGGCAGAGCAGGGGTGTTACAAGACCCTGCCAGTCCTACGCGGACGAGGCCAACGCGAGGAGCGGCTCGAGCTGGAGCGCTGGGGGACCGGAGCTCTCTGCGATTTCCAACGCAACCATCGCGGCGAAGGCGGAGCACCAGGCTAGAACGCGGTCGGCGTCCGCTCCGATCCCAAGAGCAATCTGCTCGGCTCGCAGTTCGATAGTCGCAGCATCGTGAGCGAGCCAAAAGACCAGGTCGACGACATCGAAGGCAGGGTCACCAAGACACGGCGCCGGATCAATGGCCACGAGGCCACGATCCACGCCACCGTCGAGAATGTTCACGGGTGTCAGATCCCCGTGAAGGAGCACCATTCGCGGGGCACCGTCGGCGAGTCTCATCGCCAGCTTGCGTCCGCGCTCATAAACGTCAGGCGGAACCAGGTCGACGAGCTCCGGCCTCCACTCGTAGAGCCGCCGACTCGACTCGAAGAGATAAGCGATGTGCTCACTAACGGGGCGGAACCACTGGCGAGCCGAAGTCTGACCGTGAAGGGCAGTGAGTAGGTTGACGACCCGCTCGCTCCCCGGATACGCGGCTAACTCGACCAGCGGTGTGCCTGGTTCGATCGCCTCGATGAGGAGTGCTCCTATGGTCTCATCGACGGCTAACACCGAAGGAACATGAGTGGTGCGCCAGCACCTGAGCGCCCGAGCCTCGGTCGCTAGGCGGTTCCGGTCGGGGCAGACCTTGAGTACCGCCGCACGGCCAGCCCTGTCCCTGCAGCGCACGACGACCGACATGCTTCCTTGTTGGATCAGTGACTCGTACTCAACCGCCCAGCGGTCCCCGAGAGCAACGAGGACCAGCGGTAGCTCATCGAGCCATGCGTCGATTCCGTTTCCGTACCGCCGCCTAAGGCGAAGACGCAGTTCGTTGTCGAGGGCAGGAACGTGCGGCTCGGCCATTCGCGACCAGTATTGATCCGGCGTGGGGCCCTGGCGCTATCCGGCCTAGCGAGAGCGCGTGAGAGGGGGAGAGGACCGGGAAGCGGGGAGCTTCCGGGGATATAGGGCTGCGGCACCCCTAATCCCCCTTGGTCCTCTCCCCATTAGCCGAGGTCGGCTCGAAGGCCGCCTTCGCCGTCCCACAGAAGGGGTATTTGGAACCTATAAAAAGCCGTCCTGAAAGAGCAATAACCTGGCGAAGTCTTAGCGAATCTATTCGCGTCGAGTCAGGTCTCGAGGCGGTAGATCGGTACCAGGCGCTTCTCGGCCTCGGTGTCGATGTGCGCGACGACCTCGACGTACCGCTCGAGGCCCGAGCCCTGCAGCTTCGCTTTCAGCAGGCTGTCCACCTGGTAGATCCCGGACGAGTTGTTCATCGTGATCTCGATCAGCACCGGGCGCTGCTCGCCGTCCTTGATCGCGACGTCCTCGATCGCGGCCGCGCTCAGCGAGTGGATCGAGATCGAACCGCGCTCGAACGGGATGCGCGACCGGCCCTGCTCCATGTCGAGCGCGTCGGCGACGCGCACGATTCCGGCTTCGAGTGTCAACGGCTTCCCGTAGTCACGGTGGCTCGTGATGGCGCCGAGCACCTCGGAGACGATGATGGTCAGATCCGGCTCCTGATAGATGTCGCGAAGTAGCTCGCGCAGCTTCGGTTCCGCGAGGAAGAGGCTGAAATCTTCGTGTCCTTCACGGTGGACGGACATGCCGACGCAATGCGTGAGCGCACCGAGGAGGACCACCACCTCTGCGTCATCGTCGTCGTAGGCGTAGTCGCGTACGACCGAAGGCTGGATGTGATGCTTCGTGAGCTGACGCAGGAGCTTGAGCCCGATGTTGGCGACGATCTGGATGTGCACCCAGGAGTGATCGTTGATCTGCATGCGCGCCACGGCGTTCACGTTCGACGCGTGCCACCAGCCCTTGAGCTGCGTGTCCTCGTTGACTCGTTCGAGCAGCTTGCGCAGCTTGCGGTTGCCGCGCACGGGGACGTTGATCCTCATCTGCGCAACCGCTTCGGTCGGAGTGAGCCGGGTCTCGCGCTCTGCCTCCTCCGAGACGGGCTGCTCGATCCGCTCTTCGGTCTCTTTGTCGAGGGCCATGACCGGATCCTACGACCTCGGCGGCCGGCGGCTGATCAGGAGGAGCTAGAGCTCGTATCGCTGTGCTGCTCGCGCTGGTGCCAGATGGATTGCCAGCGGGACTGTGGCTCGGGCAGGAGCGGCCGATCAGGATCGGTGAGCCGGTAGTAGACGACGCTCAAGGCGTGAGCGGCGTACGGCGTGGTGATGGCGCCCGCGATGCTGAGGCTTGCCCAGAGTCCGAACTTCGCGTGCGCCGATCCGAAGACCTTCACGAGAAGTAGCTGAATCGCGAGACTCGAAAGCCCAGCGAGGATCGTGACGTTCAAGAGGACGCGAAAGACCGCCCACCCGTGTCCTTTGACGAGCGCTGTCGACCTCTTCATCGCAGCTCGAGGACCGAGGCCTTCGAGCATGACGACGGGGACCGCCAGCGACCAGCGAGTGAAGAGGATGACACCCGGGACGACGAGGAGCAGCAATCCGATCCCGACCCCGATGCCGGTCAGGAGGGAAACTCCGACAAGCCGACCGGCCCGTTGCCACGCGCTCCGATAGAGATCGCCGATCGAGCTCTGCGGCCGGCTGTTGTGCTCGTCTGCGACGGCCTGGACGAGCGCACCTTGCACCAGTGCCGTTCCGATCAGGGAGAGGAAGACGACGGCAGTCGAGGCGATCGTCTCGAAGAGCGCGACGACAGCGAACACGATCAAACCGGTGAGCACGGTACGGCCGAAGAGGCTGCGGTACAGCTTGCCTGTGTCGCGAAGGACCTCTCGGATCGCGAGGGACGGTTTCAGACCAGTTAGCGCGGCCTCCGTCACGCCCGGGAGATCGACTGGCTCCGCCGGTGCCTCGATCCCTCGTTCTAGGCCACGTCAGCAGCCCAATCGCCGTAGAGCGAGGTGTAGAGACCGCGCTGTGCCAGCAGCTCGTCGTGCGTTCCCTGCTCGACGATCCGGCCGTGTTCGAGCACGACGATCAGATCCGCGTCGCGAATCGTGGACAACCGATGGGCGATGATGAAGGCCGTTCGTCCGGAGAGCAGGAGCCTCAGCGCCCGCTCGATCTTGCGCTCGGTGCCGATGTCGACCGAGGAGGTGGCCTCGTCGAGGATCAGGATCCTGGGATCGGCGAGAAGCGCACGTGCCAGCGCGACGAGCTGCCGCTGGCCGAGCGAGAGGCGCGAGCCGCGTTCGTGGAGCTGTGTTTCGTAGCCGTCCTCGAGGCGCAGGATGAAATCGTGCGCGCCAACGGTCTGCGCGGCCTGCACCACCTCTTCGCGCGTGGCATCGGGGCGCCCGAAGGCGATGTTCTCCGTGACGTTGCCGGCGAAGAGGAAACCTTCCTGCGGGACGATGCCGAGCTGCTGGCGTAGCGACGCCTGAGTCACGTCGCGCAGGTCGTGGCCGTCGATCGTTATGCGGCCGTCGCGCGGGTCGTAGAACCGGGCGAGCAACTTGGCGATCGTGGACTTGCCGGCGCCCGTATGCCCGACGAGTGCGACGGTCGTTCCGGCAGGGACGTCCAGATCGAGCTCGTGCAACACATCCGGCCCCTTGCCGTAGCCGAAGCGAACCCGATCGAAGGCAACGCGGCCCTCGACGTGGGGCAGGGCCTCCGCGCCCGGCCGGTCGAGAACCTCTGGTTCCTCTTCCATGACGTCCATGATCTTGTCGAGCGCCGCGGTCGCCGAGAGGAACGTGTTGTACAGCTGCGACAGTTGCTGGACTGGGTCGAAGAAGTTCTGCACGTAGAGCATGAAGGCGAACAGCGTTCCGAGCGTGACGTCCCCGTTGAAGTACAGATGGCCGCCGTAGCCGAGCACGACCGCGAGAGCGATCGACGACAGCAGGTCGACGAACGGGAAGTAGAGGGCGTTCAGGACGACCGTCTCCATGTTCGAGTCGCGGTAGCGCTCGGTGACGGCCTTGAAGTTCCGCGTGTTCGCGCTCTCGCGCGTGAACGCCTGCACGACGCGCATACCCGCGATGTCCTCCGCGAGAGTCGCGGTCACCAGGCCCAATCGCTCGCGGACTGCGCGGTACGCTCGGGTCGAGCGGGCGCGGAAAATCACGGTTGCGATGCCCATGAGTGGGATGACCGCCAGCGTGGCGAGGGCAAGCCGCCAGTCGAGGACGAAGAGAAGGATCGCCGTCCCGATGAGCGTGAGGCTGTTCTGCACGAGGCTGGTGACGCCGTCCGTCACCAACTGGTCGATCGCCTCGACGTCGTTCGTCAGGCGGCTGATGATCACGCCGGCGCGGGTGCGCTCGTAGAACCCAAGGGAGAGCCGCTGGAGATGCCGGAACAGGACGATGCGCAGGTCCGCCAGGATGCGCTCGCCGACCCACCCCGTGAGATACGTCTGCACGTAGCTCATCGCCCAGTTGAGCAGACCGGCCACGACGAACGCCCCGACGATCCACCAGAGCTTGCCGAGATCGTGTCTGCGGATGCCGTCGTCGACCGCGTACTTCGCAAGGAAGGGAGGGGCGAGCGCCGTTGCGGTCGCTGCGAGCAGCGAGACGACGGAGAACGTGGTCCGCACCTTGTAGGGCTTGGCCAGCCGGGCGAGCTCGGCGATGCGTCGGCGCGTGCGCCGCCAGGACCAGTCGTCGACCTCGACCTTCTTGATCGAGCTCAGGTGTGTGCCCGGCTGCCACACCCTCATCGGCGGCGACTTCTTTCAAGTACACGCGCACGCGGCCCCACCCGGGAGGGGAAAGTCGCCACCCGCCACCCGGCATCGACGGTACCGAGAGGTGGCGCGCTCGACTGTGCCGATTGCGGGCAGAAAGAGCGCATCACGACGCA
>Ga0066678_10000180_pt1 | contig 18068 bp, 9 predicted proteins | sample GraSoiAngelo_127_FD_62300 | JGI IMG/M metagenome (GOLD analysis project Ga0066678, IMG submission 62300) | Grasslands soil microbial communities from the Angelo Coastal Reserve, California, USA - 14_0927_09_40cm | ecosystem: Environmental > Terrestrial > Soil > Grasslands | place: USA...
GTTCTGGGAGCGGTTGTGTTTGATGGCCGCCGTGGCCAGCGCGAGCGGAACGATCCACAGGGCGCGGGCAAGTTTTATGGTGGTGCCAATCACCAGGGCCTGGGAGCCATACTTTGTGGCGGCGCCGACGACGGAACTTGTGTCGTGGATGGCCAGTGCGGCCCACAGTCCGAATTGCGATTGCGAAAGATGGAGGGCGTTTCCGATGGGCGGAAAAATCAGCAGAGCGATCGAATTGAGAATGAAAATCGTGCCGAGCGATACCGCCATTTCTTGTTCATCGGCTTGAAGAATGGGGCCGATGGCGGCGATGGCGCTGCCGCCGCAAATCGCCGTGCCGGCGGTAATCAAGAACGACGAATTGCCGCGCACCCGCAAGAGCTTGCCGAGCGCCAGTCCCGCCAGTAGCGCAAACGAGATCCCCAGCGCGGTGTACATAAATCCGCTGCGGCCCACGTTCAGGACTTCGTGGAGATTCATGCCGAAGCCGAGGGCTACGACGGAGCCTTGGAGAAGAGTACGCGCTATACCGCGGCTTTCATTGATGTACGGGTGCGGGAAGCTGAGACCGAAGAGAATTCCCAGGGTTAGCGCGACGGGCGGAGAGAGCGATCCGGTGAACGAAAGCGCGAGCGCGAGGATAAAAATAATTTTCGGAAAAGTGGGCATGGACTGAGAAAAGAGTATCAGGCGGGGCGGCGGATGAGCCAGTGTGCCGCAGTTTGCTGGTGCGCGTTGAACACGATCGGCGACACCCGAGAATTCGAGATCAAGCCGGCGGGAGTGCCAGGAAAAAGAAAAAAAAGATGAGTGGCGAGCTATTCGGGGGGTTTCTCAGGCGACCGAGAGGCGGTGGGTTGAGCGGGCGGTGGGGGAGCTGCGGCCGCTGCCGGCGCGTGAGGAACACCCGAGAGGGCAGCGATGATTTTCTCGGTGGCGCCTTTGCTGATTTGACAGTTGCGATCGTAAATGCGGCATTGCGCGAGAGTGTATTGGCAGCCGCAAGTGCATCCTTCGGCGTTGAATTTGTGGAGGGCCACGATTTTTTGTTCCGGCGTAAGTTTAGAAAGATCGACCCCGGGGAGCTCGGTGGCGCGGACGGCGTTCTTGATGAAGATCTGCCCGGTGTCGTCGAAAGTTTCTACCTTGACGTTGCCGATGGGCAAGCCGAGGAGCGAGCGGACTTCTAATTCATAGAGCATCGGGTTGTGCAGCCCCTCGTGCTTCTGAACAATGCGTCCTTCGGTATCGAGGAGAAAGGACGTGGGAAGAGCCGCAATCCCCCCGTACTGTATACGGATGTCATTGGGAGCGAGCGCCACGGGATAGTTGATACCGTATTTGGCGACGACTGTCTTGATGGCCGCGGCATCGTCATCGTCGACGATGAGGCTGAGAATCTGGAAGCGGTCCTGGTATTTGGCCTGGAGACCGATGAGATCGTAAATCTCCGCTCGGCAGGGTCCGCACCAGGTGGCCCAGAAATTCAGAAGGACGACCTTGCCTTTGGAGTCCGCGAGTGTGACGGGTTTGCCATCAAGGCCGGTGAGTTTGAAGTCCGGGGCGGGATCGGGCTTGCCAACAAAGCGGATGACGGGTTGCTGGTCCTGCTGAGCAGCGGCATGGACCGGAAAAAAGCTAAGAAGTAACCAAGCAACGACAGAAAGAAGGGGGTAGCGATCGTGAGCGTTTCTCATGGCGTCATCTATAGGAGAGCACAGTGGAGCGACGACGCCAAGAGGACGATTGGAATTTCTGGTCTACAGATTACCCCCTCCCTGTCTTTCGGAAACTGCGGCATTCGACTAGCTGGTACTCGCAGTACTGCGAAATTTCGCTGGGGCTCCAAGGATTTGCTGCCGCATGAGCGCGGCAAAAACTCTATCCATTTTATTTTGACTCCGTTAAAAGGATAGCGATAAGGCGGAAGTTGAGGCGCTCAAGTCAAGTGTTACGGCCGAGACGGCGCGGCAGAGGCTACGGCGGTGTTGCCGATGGCGTCACCATTGACCACCAGCTCGACGCGGCGGTTGCGCTGGCGGCCTTCGGCGGTGTCGTTCGAAGCGACCGGCTGCGTTTTGCCGAAGCCGCGGGCGGTGATGGAGGAGGCCGGGACGCCTTGCTCGGCGAGAAAATCGCGGACGGAATCGGCGCGGTGGTCGGAGAGCTGTTGATTGAATTCGTCGCCGCCCACGCTGTCCGTGTGGCCTTCGATCTGCAGCGAGAGGCCGGCATGCGCGAGGACAATCCCGGAAATTTTGGCTAGTTTTTCGCGAGCGCCGGGCTTGAGGGTGTAGCTCGCGGTGTCAAAGAGCACGTCCGACATGTTGACGATGAGACCGCGGGCGGAATCGCGGGTCTGCAAAATGGAATTCAACTGGCTGAGGAGCTGCGAGCGAAGCTGGGCTTTTTCGGCTTCGGCCTGCGCGGCGGCCTGACGCGCTTTTTCGGTTTCGGCTTCGGCAGCACGCTGCTGCGCGACGGCAGCGGCGCGGTCTCTGGCGGCTTGGTCGGCGGCAGCTTGCGCGGCTTGTTGCTGGACTAAGGCCGCGGCGCTGGCCTTCTCGGCTTCGGCTTGCTGGCGACCCGCTTCTTCGGCGGCCTTCTGCGCTTCCTGTTGCATGCGCATCGCTTCGGCCTTGGCGGCTTCCGCTTGCTGGCGGGCTTGCTCGGCTTCCTGGCGCCGCTGAGCTTCACCGGCGGCGGCGGCGCGGGCCTGGGCCTCACGTTCTTCGGCAGCTTTCTTGTCCGCGGCAATCTTTGCCTGCGCGTCTTCTTCAGCTTTTTGCTTTACGGCCATGACGCGAGCTTCTTCGGCGGTTTCCACGGCTTCACGCGCGGCAGCTACGACCGATTTCTTGTCGCTCTTGCGCGCGTAGACTTCCTCGGAGTTGCGCAACTGCTGTTCGGCCTTAGCGAGCGTGGAAGCGGCATATTTATCGGCCAGGGCGATGTGCGCGATGCGCAGAGAGTTGCGCGCTTCAAAAAGCTCGAGCGGGGCCTTGCGGTCGATGCCAAAAATGGCGTTTTCAATCTTGGTGTTGGAGGAGGAGTAGATGCCGCGGCCGAGAAGCTCGTAGCTGGCGTCGATGTTTTCGACTTTGCCGAGCGTGGCGGGACCAAAAACATTTTCCAGCACCACCGTGTTACCGGGCTGCGTGACGGCGAAATACGGTTCGGCAGTAACGATCATGCCGAAGGTTTGCATGTCGGAGATGGCTTTCACTTCACCGCTGCCATTTTTCAGCACAACTTCGCCGAGGTTCACGGCACGACCCCCGGGAGAGACGGCCCATAGAACGTAGGTCAGATATTCGAGGCCGAACTTGGTGGCCTCATCCAGGCCTGCGAATCTGGCTTCAATTTCCGTGCGGCTGCCCTTGTTCTGGACTTTGGCTTCGCCGTTGGCCTGCTGCATCAATTCCGTGCCTTGAAAATCGATCTTGGTGGAGCCGCCGGCGCGACGGTAATTCACGGCTTTGGTGGTGCGCGAAACAGTTTTGGCGGGGCCGGCAGACGCTGGACCCTGACCGGGCGCGGGAGCAGCCAGAATGCTGAATATCCCGGCTAACACGAGACATGTCGATCGGATTTTCACGTCAAACCCCCATGGCCTGGAAAGGCCCAAACATTCCGATGCCCACAAATGCGTACGGCAAGAACGACACACCTGGCGTCAACCAGCGTTTGAAAATCTCCGCGGTGGGGTAGGTCGTTTCGTATCTACAGGCTAGCAAAGAAAGGGGCAGAAAGAGGCGGCACAGAGTAGACCTTTGCCCAAGTCATTAACTCGTCCGGCGCGGTATGGATGGCGGGAAGACGTTAAAGCGCATCGCTCATAGGGACCGCAGGAATTCCATAAGAGCTTCCTTTTCGGCGGGTTTGAGCTTTTCAAATTTTTCGGTGACGTGAGCGGCCTCGCCGCCATGACGCAGGATGGCATCAAGAAGGGTGAGGGAGGCGCCATCGTGCATGAGGCGCAAGTGCAGGCGGACGCCCCAAAGCGGGGCGGTGCGGATTTTGTTTGCGGTGTTATGGAATTCCGGGAGCGCGAGGTTTCTCCAGGTGAACTTGTAGATGTTCTTGCCGTAATGCTCGGTCATGGACTGGACGATGCCGTCGCCGGTGCCGACATCGTGAAGCAGGAAGTCGCCATAAGGGTGGAACTGCTTATCCCCGAGTGCCGGCGGGATGGTAAAGGTGCCGCCGTTGATTTTTGTACCGACCGGGGCCGTGGTCAGCGTCTGGACGTGACAAATATCGCAGCCCACCTTGTCGAATAACTCAGCACCCAATCTTGCTTTAGAGGTTTGCGCGACTTGGGCGTCGCGCGCGGGGGCTTGGCTGGCGCGCATGAAGCGCGCGAAGTGATCGATGTCGGAAAGGCCGTCGGGACCGGGCCGGTCATTGGGTTCGCTCGCGGTGTTGCATAGGTTGGTGACTTCGTCGGGTTGCAGCCGGCTGGTGACCCCCATTTCGTTCAGGTAGGCGTCCGCGGAAAAGGACAACAGGCTGGCCTGCTGGTCTTTCCAACCGAACCGGCCGACGGCGGTTTGGCCAGGCGCTTCGACGACGGGAACGTAAAGGACCTGACCACAGATTTTGTTGTGATTCTTCTTGCACTGCTCCTTGGCGAGATCGACAAAAGTCTGATCGGCAACGGCCTCCACGAATCCATCGCCCAGAAGATTCAGCGAAACGCGGAAGGTGCGAATCTTCTCCGTGTCCGGCACGCGCTCCTGAATTTCCGCGCTGGGGAAGGCGCCGTTCGGGCAGATGGCGCGATCGTTCACCAGGGAACGGCCTTTGATGATCTCGGTTCCGCGGGCGATGGAGATTTCGGGATCCTGAAATTTGCCGTCGGCGCCGCGATGACCAGCGCGCAATTCATTGACCTGGCTGGATCCTCCGGAGGTGGGATTCTGATGGCACTCTCGGCAAGATTGCGCGTTATAGAGAGGGCCGAGGCCGTCGGAGATGGCTTCGGTTTCCTCAAACCTGGCTTGATCCGCCGCGTGGGTAGGATCGTCCACCAGACCGTTGCTTTTGCTGTCGAAACCCGTAGGCGCTTCGGGAAGGGGCGGGGCCAGCAGGAAAACAGCACTAGCCAGCAAGGACAAACCCACCAGGCTTTTCATGTCCACCTCGGGCTGGTGCAGGAAAATCTACGCTGAAACAAAAGGAAAGCCAAGTAAAAAAAACACTTAAAAAAAACACAGAAATGTGGCTGTCGCGGGGCGTCACTTGACGAATTGGGGTGATTCGCCTTTGGACCAGGGGTCGTAAGTGACAAACAGGTGGATACGGTCGGCGACCGTGGGGTGATCGAAGAAAAGGAATACGTTGATGGGATGGGGATCGGGGTCGACCAGAACGGCTTGACCGTAAATCTGAAAGGAACGCGCGGCGGCCTGGCCGGCGTCCGGAACAATGCCGTGAGTAACTTCGAGGCCGTAGACATCGGCCTGATTCTCCTGATAGCGGCTGAAGGCATTGCCAGCGACGCGGGCGGCGAAGCCGAACAGGATGATAAGCAAGAGAAGCGCGGGGAGCGAGGCCCAATCGTCGAGGCCACGGATACCCCAGGCGGCGCCTGAACGCACCAGAAGCCAGCCGATGGAGCGGTAGCCGAGGTAGAGAAGAACCAAAATGATTCCGCCGAAGAACAGAAATCCCTTCCCCAGGTGACCAAGGACGTAGTGACCCAGTTCATGGCCGAAATCCGTGAGTACTTCATCGGTGGTTTCCTGTGCCAGGGTGGTGTCCCAAATGATGATGCGCTTGGAGGCGCCGAAGCCGTTGACGGAAGCATTGGTCACGATGGTTTTGTCGCTGGCCTCCATCCAGAACATACGCTCGGGGGGAATTTCCTGGCCGGCGCGGCGGGCCACGCGCTGGAGTTCGGGGACGAGCTGCTGGGCCTTGGTGTAGAGCGGTTCGTACTTGTTGAAGAGGGGATCGATCACGTAGGGAGATATAAACATGCCGAAGAGAAGGAGTGGCAGCGAAATGATCCAGAAATAGAGCCACCAGCGGCGCGGGCTCTTGCGGATAACGGCATAGAGAATCCACACGAGCAGGCTGCCAATGATGACGGCAAGGAGCTGGGCCTTGGCCCAATCAGCGGCCCAGGAGGACCAGGGTTCGACGGAGATTTTGTACAGCTTGGAGACCGATTCCTCGAAGGTATCGACGGGAAGGTGGAGAACGCCGATGGTCAAGACTACAAGCGGGGTGAAAATGAAGGCCTGCAGGAAGCGCTTGCGCGAGAAGCTTTCGGCCCAATCGCGATAGGTGGCTGAGAGTTTCCGACCAAGGACCACCCAGAGAACCACGAGGCCATAGAAAAAGCCGATCATGCGGGAGGCGAAGCCGATGCGCCCGCGGTTGCGGGCTTTGCGATAGAGATCGGGGGGCAGGGTGTAGGCGGTGATTCTGCCTTGTGGCGGCGATGGTGCGCCGGCGGGGGACGACCAGTGAGTTGCGGCGGTGGCGCTCGGTTGCTCAGCCAGAGGGGAGGACCCCGGCGACGGCGGTGAAGCCTGGAGAGAGGCGGCCAAAAAGACCGCGGGAAGAAAAGCGCGGGTGAAATGTGCCTGAATTTCGCCACCTTTTCTCCTGATCGGAATGTGCACTTTTTTTCTCAAACGCAGTATAGCTGGATTTGACCTGGCCGGTTGGGCACGCGCACCAGGAGCGTGGTGTGGTCCACCGAGCCGTTGGTCCGGTTGGCAACGCCGCGCCGGGCCTCATGTAACGGACGTTCGAAAGCAAGAAGATCGGGGAGGGCGGAGAAACAGCGCTCGGCCCTCTTACCCCGCCCTGCACGCCGGGCTGGCGCTCGCCATGGGGTCATTCATGGCGTTCCCGTGAGACTGCTGGATCGGGCGGCGGGGCTTCGCGAGGTTCCCGATGGCGGCGCATGGCGGCCTCCGCAGGGCCCGACCACTTGGTACGAAGTTCTTCTGCGCGGCGGATGACGCGTTCGATGAGATCGCCAGAAGGCAGTTTCTTTCTGCTGGCATCGGAAGCGGCGCCGTTCGGAGAAATTTCAAGCAGCTGGAGTTTTTCGAAAATGGGTTTCATGGCGCGGTCTGCGTTGCGGAAGAATTCCGTGCCGCGGACGTGCGTAAAGATCCAGCCCATGCGCTCGAGAACCGACTGGCGTTCCATGTCTTCCGGAAGTTTTTCAAGCGGATGATAACGGTCGCCATCGCACTCGATGGCCAGGCGGCGGCCGTCGCCTTCGACGACCAAGTCGATTCGAAACCCACCGACACGCCATTGCGGAGCGACGCGATAGCCGGCAGCGCTGAGGCGCTTCATGACTTCGCGCTCAAAGGTGGACTGTGTGCGCTTCTCCTTTTCTTCGAGCGCGCGCATCAGGCGGCTTGGATCTTGCGCGTGCTCGATCAATTGGCGGCGAAGGTCGTCGGCCTTGAGGTCGTGGTTGGGACTAAGAGAGTGCACAATCCACATCTGGTCGCGGGCGCGGCTGGCGGCCACGTTGAAGCGCTGCTTGAACAGTTCCTGGTCGCGGAGCGAGAGCGGGCCGCGCTGCGCGGTGTCAACCAGGGAGATGAAAATGACATCGCGCTCGTCGCCCTGAAATTGAGCGGCGTTGCCGCACAGAAGGCGATGGAGTTCGTAGCGGTCGGGCGAGAGATGGGAGCGAAGAAGGTTGTCAATCTCGATGGCCTGTTCATCGCCGACCAGAGAGACCACACCGAAGCTAGTCGGCTGGCCAGCGTCGTTTTTCTCGTACTCGGGCTGTTCGATGGCAGCGGCCAGGAGCGAGGCCAGGGCTTGGGCCTCCTGGCGGTTGATTTTGCCATCGCGGCTTGAGCCGGAGACGCGATAGGCGATCGTGTGCGGCCGCAGATGGACACGACTGGCATCGCGCAAAGGCTTGATGCGGTAATCGTACGAAATCAAGTTGCTGAACTGGATGATTTCCGGAACGCAACGGAAATGTTCGACCAGGCAAGTGGTGCCCCCGAAGGACTGGCGCGCGAGGTCGTAGATGGAAATCTGACCATCGTAGAGATCGGAATTGGGGATTCCCGGGAGGTACTGGAAGATCAGGTTCTGGATGATGCCCAGATCCTGGCCGACGGCCGAGGGGCTGACTTGTTCATGGTCTCCAACGACGAGCACGGTCTTTCCAAGATAGAGAGCGACGAGCGCCATGACATCGCTCTGGCTGGCCTCGTCAATGATGACCACGTCGAAACGGGTGGTGCGCGGATCGAAGTTTTCGACCACGCGGGAAAGAGGCATTACCCAGACGGGAACGGCGCTGCGGCATTCGGACATTTTCCTGGCGGCTTCGGCACGCAAGAGAGAAACGCGAATGCCGTGCCCTTTGCCGATGCGCCGAATGGTGTCCAGCCATCCGACGAGCGCCTGGCGCTGGCGGGAAGAAGTGCGACGGGCCTGAGCGGACCAGGCGCGCTTGTCAATGAGACCGACGGTGACGCGGCGAAGCTGTTCACGAAGTTTTTCGCTCTTGGTCTGCAGCCCTTCGAGGGAGACGCCGGCGCGGCGGTCGAGCTCGTCATTGAGCTGGCGCCAAATCCAGGCTGCGGCGGGGTCACGGGGCGGCTCACCGCGGCCGTGGACTCCGGTGCGGTCACGGATCACTCTGGCCCACGCCGGGGCAGCACCCTCAAGCTTGGTGAGCAAGGCGCGGCGCAGATCGAGGTCGGCTTGGCGGCTCTTGAGTTCGAGGAGCCGCTCATAGGCGTCACGGTACTGATTGGCATCTTCGTCTTTCGCGGCCGCCAGGAGTTTGGCGGTGGCTTTCGAAGACTTGGCCAGGCGCGCAGCAAGCTTGAGGAGGTTCTTGAGATCGCGGATTTCTTCTTCGAGCTGGAGCAGCTTCAGCTTTTTATAACGCGAGTCCAAGATCGGCAGCAAGGAGTTATGGACCGCCCTGCCGATGCGCACCAATTCGCCGTCCGGGCCGACCACCGCGGGTTGTTCGGCCAGGAACTTCTCCCAGCGAAATCCGAGGTCTTCGAGTTGCTGTTCGAGAGGGAGCCAGGTGTGCTCATACCAGCCGAGGCAATTATCGATGGAATCGCAAAACTGCATCAGCGTTTTCTCGACTTCTTCGCCCATGTCCGTCGAAGGGAGTGTCCCGAGGACCGCCACCTGGCGGTCCCAGCGGCCGGCGAGGTCCTGGCGAAGAGTCTTGAGGTGCGACAGTTTCCGCAGTGCGTGGAAATGTTCCGGGAGGCGCGGGTGCGCGTTGTTCACCCTTGCGGATTCTATGAAATGGCTCCAGGATTTGTGCGTGAGCAGCGTGAACGAACCGAGTTTGCCGCCATTTTCAAGGTGGCCGAGGATTTCGCCCGCGATGCGCTCCTGATCTTCGAGCGCATGTTCCGCAGAAAGCTGTGGGCCGTACTTGACGAAGGATTCCTGGGCGTTGGCGGCTTCGCGGTGAACCAGGCGGACGAAGCTGACCAATTGATCCCAGGGCTGGCGATGCGCGTCCCCATATTTCCCAGCGTAAACCGCGGCGAGCTTCCACTTCTCCTTTCCTGAGAGAGGCTCGACGGCTTGGGTCAAGCTGCTAGCCAGGGATTCCAAATCATGGGGTGAGCCGGGAGACGAACTGGCTTGCCAAAGATCGGAACGCAGCTCCAAGTCCTCCATACCCAGGCGATTGCGCTCGCTGACGGAGGCCTCGAAGTCTTCGGGCCTGGGAAGATCGTGGAGCTCCGGGAGGTGTCCGGAGAGCTCGGTTTCATCTTCCCGCGTGACGGTAACATTGGTGCGATATAGATCCGCCAACTCAGGAGGAGACAGGGGCAGGGGAGCTACGGCGGCGACGGGACCGGGGATCCATCCGAGAGTCTCTTTTTCCTGCGCTACTTTGCGAGCGGCATCGGCCGGGGCCCAGGATTTTCCGGCAATGACCATGTCGCGATACTCATCGGCGCGGGCGTCAGCGAATAGGTTTCGGACATCATCGAGCTTTTTGAGCAGTTCGCTGCGCTCGGCTTCCAATTTCTTCCATTCGATTTCGAGCGAACCGGCATCGGCGCGCGACAATCTTTCCGCAATGGAGCCAACCGCGCTTTCCAATTGTTTGCGGCTGTCCAGGTCGCTTTCGAGAAGGCTGACGCACAGCGGACGCAGCTCAGGAACGATGTGATGGCGCACCATGCGCAGCGCTTTTGTCGTATGGCTGGTGACCAGGACGCTTTTCCCCTGGGCCAGTAAGTGGCCAATCAGATTGCCGATGGTGTGCGTCTTTCCCGTGCCTGGCGGGCCTTGAACCAGCACGCCGCCGTATTCCTCGAGTTGTTTGGCAATCCGGATCTGTTCGGGATTCGCGGGTTTGCTGAGCAGAACTCCGGCTTCGGCTTCGCTGTAACGATCGGTGGAAGGATCCGTTTCTGCCGTATCAGGAAGAGGAGACTCCTCGCCGACGATATTCAACAGAGACCAGGGCAAGTCTTCGCGCGTTCGAAGGTCCGCCAGGATGCCTTCGATGGCAGCGGCGAACCCCAAGGTGCGGCCGCGCAGGAATAGAATCGGATCTCGCCCGATCTGGGGATCAGTGGCTTCACCGGCAGGTGCACGGTCCTCCAGCAACTCGCCGCGCGGCGAGAGCTGAACCACCAGACGCTTGAGAAAGCCGGAGGTGGCGCCATTGATGAGCGGATGAAAGCCTTCCTGCTCCAACTCCTCGCGGCAACGGCCGATGGCGCGTCCGTCCACGTCGGTCATCGATTGGAAGAGGGCAGAATAAAGTTCGACCGGGTGGTCGGCTTCCGTGAGCGTGAATTCGGGTACCGCGGCATTGAACTGAAGTTGCAAGCGCTGCAGCAGAATGGGATGGTAGATGCTGCCTTCGGAGCGCTGCCAACTGAGCAGGCCATCTCCGAGAACCAGCTCGACGCGCTCGGCTTCGCGGTCGATGCGGCCATACAGCGAATACAGGGTCTCGAAGATTTTCATGGCCGCGCGAGCGGGCTTTTCGTTTTTGGCCCATTCTTCGCGCGCCGCTTTCCAACTCTGCAAAGCGGCCAGCCTTCCCGCCACATCGGCGAAGTTGGCCATGCGTGTTTCGCCCCCTTGATCCGATTCGTTCCGGGAAGCACTGACCAACGGCTCCTTTGACGGGTCGTCCCATCCGGCTTCCAGCCAGGTAGCCACGCTGCTGGGAGGTTCAGGTGGAGAACTGAGCGCCGGGCGCTGCACCTTCAGAAAGAATCCGCTGGAGCCGGTGTCTCCATTCGGAAACTCCGCGGGTTTGTTTTTTGCGGGACCGGATTTGGTGCCGCCGCGTTTGATGGAGGGATGGTCCGGAAGATCGTGCAACCAGAAGCTCCAGAGCTGTTCGCGAATCTGGCGCTTGGCTGGATTGCGATGCTGGTTGAGGGCTTCCAGGTAGCGGAAGACGCGGGTGAGCTTTTCACGCGCGACGCGGAGTTTCTCTGGAGTCATGACTCACTGCCTCTATTCACCACCGGTGTAGAGGCTGGGCATTAGCTGGTGAGACGTTCAGGATACCAGCGTTTCGCGATAGGCTGTCAATAGAACCGAGAGCAAACCAGAGCGACTGGGAAAAAGTTGGCTGAGGAGGCGCTCTTCAAGGAGTGCATACCGGCCACCGGCCCCGAATGCCCCGAATGCTTTTCCATGCTGGCCGGGAAGAGTATAGACTATACTGGCCTGCGTGAGGCCAGCAGGCTCGACCCCACACCCACCCGGGGCCCACCGATTCGGCGTTCCTTCATCCCGCGCGGTTGAAGGTCGCTAGAAAATAAAAAACGCCTCTCATAAAAACATGAACCTGAGGAACATAAACCTGGATCGGCGTCAAGAATACCGGAAGGTACCGGACAAATTTGCATTTTTGCAATTGGAGGGGGATGACGGCGGAACCGTGCTGGACGTCTCTGAACGTGGTTTGCGCTTTGAAACGTTTGCCCCCGTGCGCGAAACCGGACCACTTCATTTTTGGTTTTCGCTCAATCTTCGGGAACAGATCGAGGCGTGGGGTGAAGTGGCCTGGATCAATGCCGCGAAAAAGTGCGGAGGGCTTAAGTTTCTGCGCCTGTCGGAGGAAGGTAGCGCGCAGATTCGCGAGTGGATGTGCCAGTCGGCTTTGAGAGCAGCTCCTGACGAGGAATTTTTGAGCTGGGGAACGGCGAAGGAACTGCCCGCCAGTATGGAGGTGCCCGAGACAGACGCGACCGCCCGGTTGGTGCCCAAAGCGCGTCCCCGAGAAGCGGCGAGTGTGTCCGCCGCGGGGGCAGCGGTAAATGCGAGCACGCTATTCCCCGTGCCGCAGAAGTTGGACTCCACCCAGCTTGTGCCACTCGAACGGCATCTCTCCCAAATGCGACGGCAGCTCATGGTCGGCTTATTACTCGGCACCTGCATTTCTGCGACGATTGCCATAGCAGCGATCAAGTATTCGAATTATCTCTACCAAAACAGGGACTTGGCAAAAGTTCCGGTGGAATTAGCGGCACCAACAAGCAGGGGAGCGGCATTGCCGGGGCCGCCGATCAATCCAACTACTGCGGGCAGCGCCTCCGCAGATATCTTCGGGAGGGGCAATCAGAAAAAGAGAGCCACAGGGGCCCGCCCGCCAAGCATACTGGCAACGGAAACCGGCGGGCACCCTAGTCCTCCCGCAGAGGAGGCCACGGCGTCAATGCCAGCGGCGCAGGCACCTAGGCAGCCAAGTTTGAGCGGCAACACCAGCCGGCAAAAAACTTCCCTGAGCGCTCCGCAGTTGTGGGTCTTGGTGCAAGCCGGCAACAGCAACGCTGCGGCAGCGCTGGCTGAACTCTACATCAAGGGCGACGGCGTCCCTCAGAATTGCACCCAGGCGAGACTGCTATTGCTGATGGCTTCTGAAAAGCGGAACGCGGTAGCCATCAAAAGATTGGCAGAGCTGGACAAGACCGGGTGTCCGCCGATTTGAGGCTTCATTTTCCGGTGTCTCTCGGGCAAATTGATGCCGGCACATCAAGTCAGGCGTCGGAAGCAACGGGGAGTACGCGGGTGGGGCTAGACCGGGCGGCGGATGCCAAGCTTACGCAGGCGCGCTTGCAACGTAGTGCGCTTCATGCCCAGGAGGACGGCGGCGCCCCTCGGGCCGCCGATGCGCCACTCTGTTTGCTTCAAGGCGCGCAGGATGTGCTGGCGCTCGGCTTCTTGGAGAGTGAAGATCGAGGAGGTTGAGGAAGTCAAGGGACTCGAGGAGGGCCAGGAATTTTCGCCGGAGGCTGGCAGCGTCGCAGATTTGAGTTCGGAAAGAGGAACGCGGAGTTCCTTGCCAGGCGAGAGCAGAACGGTGCGTTCGATGAGGTTCTCGAGTTCGCGGACGTTGCCGGGCCAGGAGTAGTGGGCAAGAGCGTCCATGACGTCAGCGGGGATGTACTCGACATTTTTGTTGAGCTGACGGCTGAATCTCTGCACGAAGTAGCGAACCAGGAGGGGGAGATCTTCGGCGCGCTCGCGGAGCGCAGGGATGTGTATGGGGAAAACATTCAGGCGGTAGTAGAGATCGCTGCGAAAAGCGCGTTCGGCGACGCGCTTTGAAAGATCGGCGTTGGTGGCGGCGACCACGCGGACGTCCACGCTCTGTGTGCGATTGCCGCCGAGCCGTTCGAATTCCTGCTCTTGAAGCACGCGCAGAAGTTTAGGCTGAAGTTCGAGGGGCAGGTCGCCGACTTCGTCGAGGAAAAGCGTACCGCGGTCGGCCAGTTCGAAGCGGCCGATTTTCTGTTTGATGGCGCCGGTGAAGGCGCCGCGCTCGTGCCCGAACAGCTCGGATTCGAGAAGGCCACTGGGAATGGCGGCGCAATTCACTTTCACGAAAGTGCGAGCGCGGCGCGGACTGAGATTGTGGATGGCACGGGCGAATAGTTCCTTGCCGGTGCCGGTTTCACCGAGGAGAAGGACGGTCGTGCCGGCAGGAGCGGCCAGCTCCACCTGACCCAGGGCGCGCTTGAGCGCGGGACTCTCGCCGATGATGTCCTCAAAATTGAATTCACTGCGAATTTCTTCCTCGAGGTAAAGCTTTTCTTCGGCCAGCTTGTCCTTCAAGGCATCGATTTCCTTGAAGGCCAACGCGTTTTTAACGGCGATGGCAATCTGCGCGGCGACCTGCTGCAGGAGCTCCACATCTTGCGAAGAGAAGGCATCGCTTCGGCGGCTGGCGACGTTGAGCGTGCCAAAGGCTTGCCCGTGGGTGATGAGCGGAACGCAACATATGGTTTCGACACCTGCCGTGCGAAGGGCGCGGATGATTTCGTTCTGGTAGCGGTCAATCTCCGTGCCCCGCGCGAGGAATGGCTGACCGTCGGTGATGGCTTGACCGGAAGGAGAGCCGTCACGGGGGACGGTGATTTCCTGCTTGATGAGGCGTTGGTTGCCGGGAAAATCGAGCGCATGAATCTTGAGCAGTCCCGTTTGGGAATCCAGCAGCGCGAGGCTGGTGTAGTCGTGGTGAATGACGCGCTCCAGGGTGTTGACGATGCCTCGGAAAAGTTCGGGTAGTTCGCGGCTGGTGATCAGGACATTGTTGAGTTCGAGAAGAACTTGGAGGCGGTCGCGCTCGCGTGCCAGTTGCGATTGATAAGCCTGGGAAGCCTCGAGATTAAGGGCATTATCAACGGCCACGGCCACCTGGCTGGCGACACGCTCCATAAACTGCAGCTCGGTGTCGGTGATCCGCTGCGGGACCAAACGGCCGAAACCCATGGCGCCGAGGCGGTGCTGGGCGGTCGTGAGCGGAAGGATCGCAAGTGAGCGCACGTTGTGCTCACGAAAGCGCTTCAGAAAATCGGGGAATCTCTCCTCCTCTTCGGTGTCGCTGACCACAAAGGTTTGCTGCGTTTGCCAGACCCAACCGGAGGGGTTGCCCTCGACGGGAGACTCACTGCCGGTGGGCTTTTCGCTGGGGATGCGCGTTTCAAGAACGTGCAGGCGCATGACGTTGCGGGAAGCGTCGTGAAGAACCAGGGTGAGGAAATCGAAGTCGACAACGGAGTGCAGGCGGCCGGCCAGGTCGTGGAACAGTGCCGGGAGATCACGCTGTTGGGCAATGGCCTCGCTGACCTCGAGCAAGGCTTCGAGCTGACGCCGGGAATGTTCCAGCGGGGAGGTGAACGTCACTTCCGGCGGGGAGATGACGGGATCCGCCATAGCAGGCAGGATAACACCCGCGTCGGCGAAGGCTCAACCTTGACAGATCCTCCTGTCCCCAAAAGGGGCCCTCAAGGGAGAGGATTCCGACGGAGCCCGTGCTGGTCCGCTGCGTTCCTCCCCGAGCGCCAAAAAAGAAAGCGGCTTATAGCCGCACGCCGGGGCTTTACGGCTGGGACGGGTAAGCGGCGGGGTGGCGTGCGCCAGTGGCCATGAGGCGCTCGATGCTGTCGATGAATTGAATGCCGCCGCGGGCGCCGACGGCGGTGCAGTTCAGTGCGGCGGCGGCGCAGGCGAAATCGAGCTGCCGTGACAGCGGCCAGCCTTGCAGAAGTCCATAGATGAAGCCGGCGTGGAAAATGTCACCTGCGCCGGTGGTGTCGACCGGCTGCACGCGAAAGGCACTGGCGTAGTGGAACTGCGTCCCGTCCCAGGCCAAGACGCCTTCTTCGCCCAGGGTTGCAGCGGTAAGTCGGCAGTCAAATCGTTCCCGGAGCGCGGGCAGGGACCTCCGCAAATCCGATTCTTCCATGAGCCGCCCGGGAATATCCCTGCTGGTGATGAGGTAGTCGATGCTCTTCAAGAGCGCCTCCACGCCGGGGTAGAGTTCATCCACGTCGGCGATGACCGGAATGCCGGCGGCGCGCGCCCAGCCGGCAGCGGCAGCCGCGGCGGCGGTATCGTGTCCATCCACATGAAGAGCGCGGGAATTGACGATCCATTCGCGGTGGAGTTCTTCCGGACGCAAAGTCAAGCGGTCGTCGCGTTTCCAAAGAACGGTGCGCTCGCCGGAGTCATCGACAAGGATGAAGGCTTGCTGGCTGGGACACCCGGGAGCCACCAGGAGATGAGCCTCGACGCCGGATTGCGCAAATTCCGCTCGATGGAGCGATGCCGCGCTGTCGTCCCCGACCTTGCCCACGTAGCGCGTGCCCAAGCCCCACTGCTGGCAAGCAATCATGGCGGTAGCGACCTGGCCGCCGGGCAACACTTTCGCGGAACGAAATTCGACTTTGGACCCACGCGCGGGATAGTGTGCGACGGGAATCAGCGTGTCGGTGGCGTTGAGCCCCACGCCGACAACATCAAGCTTGGTTGCGTGCGTCATGTCAAAGGCGGTGGCCCATCAATTGAAGCGCGTGGTGCGCCACAGGGCCAGGCCGCAAATAACGAGAAACAAGACCAGGACCGCAGTCAAAAGCGCGGCTGGTCCCCAGGCGACAGACATCTGCGGGACGCGCGCCATGGTCGCAAAGATCACGAACACACTGGTGGCGGCGACCACCAACAGCCAGTCCAGGCCGCCGCGGGAAGGCTTAGCTTCACCGAGGACCTGGCGCCCGTCCATGCGGGCTTCGACGAAGTCTGCGGCAACCCCGTAGCGGTCGCTTTCCCGGATAGCCGCCTCTTTCCAGCGGGTCTGCTCCTGGCCGGTTGCCGAAGAAAACGCAATGGCGCCAACTCCTAGCATCATGAGGAGGGATCCCCCGATAACTTCCAGGTAGATGGAAGTACTCCGGCCGTGCAACTCCCCGAAAACAAGAATCCCCCACAACAAGCCCCAGAGTTGATTGGAGTTGGAAAGCGGGATGCCGCGGCTGATGCCGATGTATTTGGCGGCGTACTGCTGGAAGACGTCGCCGATGACCCAGACGAAACCGCCGAGCATCAGCCAGAAAATGACGGTGCGGGAGCTCTGCAATTCGTGCCACAGCGGAGCGAGGCCGAGGGAGCTGACGGAGAGGAGCGCCATCATACCCAATTCGCCGAAGGAAAAGAAAGTCACGAAGGAAAGAGGATTCATGCCGGTCAGGTAGGCTTTGCGGTACGGGATGTACATGGTGCCCCAAAGAATTCCGGCGCCCAGGGCAGCCCAGACGCCGTGGAGAGAATGCGCGGCGGGGCCGCGTCCTGACGACGCGACGGCTAAGAGTGTTGCGCCTGCGCACATGACCAGCGCGCCGCCCAAGACACCGGCACGACGGCGCCATCCGGCCTGGCGCAGCTCATTGAAAAAAAGAAAACCCCAAAGGATGCCCAGGAGGCTGTTGGAGTTCCAAAGCGGAAAGGCGATGCTCAAGCCGATGTCGCGGATTGCGAAAATCGTTAATGTGTTGGCCACGGCCCAAAGACAGCCTGCCAGCAACGCCCAGATGATCAGGTGCGGCGCCCGGCGAACATCGGCGCGGACCGACGAAGTGCCCAGGATCAGGGCGGGCAGGCTCCAGCGTGCGAGAAAAACACCGATAACCATGATGAAGGAAATGACCATCGGAGAGATGCCCGTGGAAACAAGCTTGGTGGGTGCCTCCGCAGCGCCGAGCCAGGCTCCCGCAGCGAAGCCGCAAAGGATGCCCAGCAGCTGAAGCTTTCTCGCACGTGACGCGTCTTGGACTACAGCGTGGGAAGACGAGACTGGCGGCATTTTGCTCCCATCCAAAAATCAGCGAATAAATCGAAGCAGCAGCAATCCACCCATCAAGACGGCGACGGGCACCCAAAAATGAATATCACTGAAAACATTGGCCCACCAGCCGCGGGTGTTGGAGTTCGCTTCAGTGGCTTTCATATTCCAGCCCTTCTCCATCCCGGCATGAGCAGGCTCATCTCTTTTTCAGCTCGGCAGGCCAATTCATGACTAGCGTGATGGCCGCGCTGGGTTGCCCGGTTTCGTAGGGAATAGCAAATCGCTGACCGTCAGCGGAGACATCGAATCTCCCGAAGACCCCGTAGGGCCGCGTTCCAAAAAGTACGTGAATGGGGCCAACGTCAAAACTGGATGCGCTGGCCTTCACTTCGGCCGCCATCATTCTGTTGTCCGAGGAAAAATAGAAAATCTCCTTGGCGTCACCCCGCCAGCGTGGTCCGCAGCCCCCTCCGGGCGA
>Ga0066678_10000204_pt1 | contig 17437 bp, 14 predicted proteins | sample GraSoiAngelo_127_FD_62300 | JGI IMG/M metagenome (GOLD analysis project Ga0066678, IMG submission 62300) | Grasslands soil microbial communities from the Angelo Coastal Reserve, California, USA - 14_0927_09_40cm | ecosystem: Environmental > Terrestrial > Soil > Grasslands | place: USA...
CCCCGCACACCCTGCAGCGAAGGCCTTCCGTATCTGCCAGTCCAGGCAAGCAGCCTGCGCCTTCTCTCCATTCCTGTGGCTGTCGAGTCCAATTTCCGTTACCAGTAGTGGACGATTGCCGGCGAGGTTTTGGAGTCGCGCGAGATAGGCTTCATAGCTGTCCTGCGACTCGAGAAAAACGTTGAAACAGATCAGATCGAGAAAAGACAAATCCAAATATTCCGTCGGTGGATAATTTGCGTAGGAAACCAGCGCTTCGGGATCCTCTTCCTTTACTTCGTCCCATAACTGCTTTAGAAATCTCTCTACGGCGCTGGTCCCATGCCAACGCACGATGGATGCGGGGATCTCGTTGGCAACAAGATAGCCCAGAACTGCGGGGTGACCGGCGCACACTCGCGCTCCGCTTCTAACCTGGTTTCTGATCTCGCGAACAGTTTTTTTTTGGTGCAGAAATGTGTAGTGACGCTCTCCTTGCAACCCGACTAGGATGCGCAAGTTACACTTGTGAGCAATTTCCAACAGCCAGTGTGGCGGGGCGGTGTAGGTTCGAACGGCGTTCACGCCGTTTGCAGACATCTGAGAAAAATCCTGTTCCACCACTCTCGGCGAAGGAAACGCCCCGCCATCTATGCCTGGCCGAAATGTTCCATAGGTTACGCCCCGGACATAGAGCTTCTCCTGGCCGACCAAAAGAAATTTGCCTCCCAAAGTAGCGCGCGAACCATGGGGAACCGCTCCTGAGGCGGGAGTATGTTTCAAAACAATTTCCGACGCCGGCGCCGGCGCTTCAGCCGCAGCCCCGATGGGAATAATTCTCACCGCCATATTCGCGCTCCTACTGGCCTAGTTCACAGTTCTCCAACCCCGCATTCGATGTGCTGTTGAAATTTGAACCGCACTTCACTGGCCGGGTTCAAGCCCTCAGGCGCGAATAATCTCGTTGCGTGATTCACGGCGCAGCCTACTCTGCCATTCACGAAAACCCGAATTCCAGAATGGGACGGTTGCTCATGCAAGCACGATTTGTTCGAAGAAGCTGTCCTAGTCATCCATCACCACCATGGCTGGAAATCGAGAAACACGCAAAGCCTGCTAACCATTGAGATAGGGGAGGGCTGGGGCTAGCCGGGCACCGGAGTTTCTCTGAAATCCCTCCTCGTGAAAATTCAAAAACTGTATTTCGCGGAAAGCTGGATCGTTCTTCCCGGGCCTGCCGCATCGGCTTGACCGAAGAGCGGAGAGCTCACCACTCCGATAATTCCGGTAACGTTTGTGTGGTTGATGGCGTTGAACGCGTCCACACTGAATTCCATGTTGCGTCTTGAACGACGATGCTCGGCCGCAGAAGCACGCTGGAGGCTGAACGCCTTGGACAGCCGAATGTCGAGTTGCACAGTTGCCGGACCGCGACCCGTATTGCGCGTTACTCCGGGAGGACGCGTCATGGTGTCGCCACTGGGATCCGATCCGGTTGTAATATTGAACGGCGCCCCGCTGGCGACGGACAGAATTGAACCCATTCGGAAACCAAAAGGCAATTGCACGGTTCCTGCGAAGTTCAGGCGATGCCGGCGGTCAAAATCGGCCGGCCCTATTTCTGGCCGCAAATTGTAGTTGTCGGCCGGGAACGAAAATATTCCTGATGTATCGTTGGTGTATTTGGAGAAGACGTATTGCCCGTAGCCTTTAAAGTGCTTTCCCCATCCTCCGCGAAAGGTCAGAGTCAAAGCATGCCCGCGAAGGAATGCCGTCGATTGGACCTCCGCAATGTTTGAAAAGTTTGGATCCGGGCGCAGTCCAGACCCCGAAGGCAGCGGAGCGTTAGCGTCCCGAAGGCGGAACAGATGCACCCCGCGCAAAAACGAGTATTCCAGTGATAGCCAAGTATCTTTCCATATTTCTTGCTCGACTCCGGCGCTTGTTTGTATCAGGTACGGAGAATGGGCGGCGGATGCCACGCGTGCGATGCTCGGGGGTGGAGATGTCACTTGGCCGCCCAGAAATGGATCCGGATAGGACGGATGGGAAATGTCGATTTCACGGACGCGCGCACCGTCCATGAGCAGAGCGTCCTGTGCGGCTGAGCGCGGCAAGTTGTCATAGAACATCCCGGCTCCGGCGCGTAGCACTGTCCTCTTGCCGGGGGTAAATGCAAGGGCAAGACGGGGGGCAAGATCTCGGCGGTCGTCAAGTGTGTTTTGCCAGTCGTACCGCAGCCCCAACGTAAGGCTGAGGTTTGGGAAGACGCGCATGGTGTCCTGCGCAAATCCGCTGGTTTGCTGCGTGAGGAAGGAAACTCTTGGGTTTCCTTCGTTGATTTGAAACAGATCAGGGGCCCCCAAGTGGTTCTGGACCACAGCTCTGTACTGATCAAGGCTGCTAAATTCAAAAGTTCCGCCGAAATTTGATGCGTCGAAGACGTTCCACCAATCTGTCCTGATTGTGGCGCCGAAAAGAAGGGTGTGTTTTCCGCGGATGTAGGTCGCGGTATCCTGGACATCAAACGCACGTCCCTCTTTGCCATCATAGGATTGGGACGGACCGCCTATGAACACGCCGCTTACTGCGATTTCCGGCCCGCTGGCACGATTTCCGGATTGTGACGTCTGGTCTTTGAAGATCAGAATGAGCTCGTTGCGAAATTGTGGTGAAAAAGCTGCACTTTCGATCAATTGCGCCCGATGCGTTTGCCGACTGGAGCTGGTCCCTTGCTCTGGAAGACTTAGGGCGCCTACTCCGTTGTTTTTATTCGAGTGGTCGGTGAACGTGTAGTTTAGGGAAAGTGTTTGCATTTCCGTCAGTGACCACTGCGCACGCAAGAAAAGATGATCGCGTCGCTGTGGGGCGGGCACATTGAGGTTGAGGGGCCCGCTCAGGGCGACGGTATTCAAAGCATTCACAACTGAGCTTTCATCGTCCATCAAACGCTCACCCGCGACAAAAAAGTTGCCACTCTTGCCAAACAGCGGCCCGCCCACGCCGACCTCCACAAACCGCCGACTCAGATCTGGATTCGTGGTTGCAAAGGCGTTTCGCGCGTCGAAGACGGAATTCCGGGCGAAAAATGCCGCGCTGCCGTAATACCGACGCTTGTGCCCGTGCTTTGTGGTGATTTCCGCTCTTGCGCTGCCGGGATGCTGAAACTCTGCCGAATAAGGATCGCGGTTGATTTTCACTGTCCTGATGGCCGCGGTCGGCATGTCGAGCTCTCCGCCATCCATGCTGTCGACAACAATCGAAGTTCCTTCACCTCCCTGTGCTGCGGGATTCGTAAATGTGTCAATGAATGACATGAGGTAATCGACTGCGAGAGGAAGCCCGCTGAAAAAGGTCTCGTCGATTTTCATCGAATCCGTGTTGGTTTCCGGGGACAGCCGATCATCGGCGGTGTCGGGGTGAACGGTAATTTCCTCTTCGACAGTTCGAAGTTTCAGTTTGATCTTCAAGGGGCCCAGCTTTTCCGTCCCCACTTGAATGTTCGCCTTGTATGGCTCGAAACCGTTCGCTTCAATCTGAAGGAGGTAAGTTCCCGGTTTCAGATCCGTGAGACTGAATCTGCCATCTTCTGCCGTCACCGCCGCCAGTTTTGCGTTGGTCTCTTGATTGACCAGAGTCACTTTCACTCCGGCCAACTTTCCGCCGCCAGATTCCTCAACTTTTCCAGTCATGCTTCCGTTCTCCTGCCCCAGAAGAAGAACCGGGAACATCACAAATACGAGAAACAGGCAGAATGCGAGACGCCAGGTGACGGTGAGAACTGCGCAGCTATCCCAGGAAAAAAGGCGGCACATACCTCTGTGGCGGCGGCCAGAGTGTAGGTCCGGCGGCACGAGCGATCGCCCATCCCAGCCAACAGGGACTAAGCCGAGGTAGTGGTAGTCAGTCTGCTGCTGCACGCGGACTTGCACCTCCGTGCGCCTCCAGATTTGCTTGGGCTGTGCGCACGCGGGGAGAAACGTGGGATTGACTAACGTGCCATTGCCAGGCCGTTTCCATGATTTCATCCAGCGAAGAGTGGCGTGGCTGCCATCCGAGAAGTTCCTTGGCCTTCCTGCCATCTGCCACTAGACACGGGGGATCGCCGGCACGGCGCTCCACCTCGCGAACGGGAACATGACAGCCACTCGCCCGTTCCACAGCGGCAATGACTTCACGCACGGAGTGACCCTTTCCGGTTCCCAGATTGAGGGCAGCGCTCTGGACTCCGTCCAACATGTTGGCGAGCGCGAGGTAGTGCGCTTCCGCCAAGTCCGTCACATGGATGTAATCCCGGATTGCGGTTCCGTCGGGTGTTGGATAGTCTGAGCCGTAGATCTCCACAAAGGGAATTTCACCCAGCTCGGCCTTGATCGCGCGTGGTATTAGGTGGGGTTCAGGATCGTGGTCCTCTCCAATCTCACCCGCTGGGTCCGCGCCCGCAGCATTGAAATACCGCAAAGCCATCCATCGCAACTCGTAAGACTGGGCATACCAGTTGAGCATCCGCTCCACGAAGAGCTTGGACTCTCCGTAGGGACTGACGGGCGACTGGGGGTGATGCTCGGGAATGGGAACCTCTTGCGGAACTCCGTATGTGGCACAAGTAGAAGAGAAGATGATGTGCTTCACCCTCGTATCGACCATGGCATCCAGCAAATTGAGCGTATTCACCACGTTGTTGTGGAAGTATTTGCGAGGGTTGCCCATGGATTCGCCAACGTAGGCGTTCCCAGCAAAATGGATGATGGCTTGAATGTCGTAGTCCCTTATCATGTCTCGGAGTAAGTTGAAATCTGCCAGATCGCCCTGTACAAAAGGTCCCCACTGCACGGCCCAGCGATGACCGGTGCTCAGATTATCCAGCGCGATCGGCTCATATCCGGCTCGTGCCAACAACTTAGCAGTATGGCTGCCGATGTACCCTGCACCACCCGTGACCAATATTTGCACTTTTTCTCTCTCTGAAAACGGAGCGACCTGGCTGGGCGGTGGTCCAGGTCAACATGCCTTGAATGCTTTGCGAACGTTTCATTACAACCGGGGCCACCATACGGGAGCAAGAAGGCCGCGTCAATTACCGTGCGGGCTAACCCCGTCGGCTAGTACTGCAAGCTCGTTTTGATTTGTCGAATTACCCAGGCGAGGCTTCGGCGCGCATCCTTCAGATAACGTATTGGAGGCCGATACGGTAATGCCTCGGAGACGCCCGCTCTATCCAACGGACTTGAACAAGCGTGGGGATCTGTGCAGGCATATGAGGGAGCCTGAGCTGGCCTTGCAGGAGCGCGGATTGCTTGGGGGTGTGAGTCGCAAGAAGGCAGAACCCGCCGTCGGAGATATCCTTTACCCGCCCGCTGATGGCCACTGTTTTGTTCTTCGTCTGATACGAAGACAATTCGCTACCCGCAAATTTCCCGTCGACTGGATAGCGGGAATGGCTTCGTTTTGTACGCGATTGTAAATCCATCTCATCACAGGGAGAACATAACCATTAGTTTTCGTGCCTTATTATAGAGTCAGAGTAATCCAGTATCGATGGATGAAGAACGGCGCTTCACCCTGATGCACCTTGCGAAAACTGCAGGATTCTCGCCAGGATGCCGGACCGGTCACAAGCTCCAGTTTTGAACATAAGGGATCTCAAGAAAGCCTTTGCGGTATTGGGACTGATGTCCATTCGGCAGGCGATCTGCTTTGTTGCATGTCCCTGCATCAGAAGTCCGAGCGTTTCCGTTTCCCGCTGCGTCAAGCGAAATTTCTGAGCCACCAGTCCAAGATCAAGCGGTGCTCGGTGGTTCCTTTCCAGCAGAATGGCCAGACTCGGCCCGGCACCGTTTGCCATGTTAGATTTTAAGGTGAACACGCGTAACTGATACTGCCTCTTACCAGATGTAACCACATTGGAGAATCTTGGGCGCTGATTGCCGTTCGGCTTCGGAAGCAGCGACTCGATCCGTCGCACGAGGAGATTGTCAAAGCCTTTGTTTCGTCGCGGGGTTTCCGGATAAGAAAGGATACAAACAGCTTCCTCGTCTGCGTTAAGAGGCCGCAGGAAGGCGTCCAGCAATATAAGCCCAGCGGAATGGGAATTTGTTCTTTCAGACGGTCGAGGTATCAGTTCCTTCGCCCTCGCGCTTACCTCGGGCAGACCTCTTGACAGGCCATTTCCGTTTGTCGCGGAAGCGCGACGGAGTCTACCTCGAGGTCGGTCTTCGTTGGCGCGGCCCAGCTCACGTGTATACAGCATTTGCATTGCCCCACTCCAAAAACTGAAGAGTAGTAATTATAGAAATTGGATAGCTGGGTGGCGGTGGCCCGGCTGACAAAGTATCGTCAGCAATTCGAATCCCTTGGCCCATAGAGGCAGCCTAGGGTAGCAATCAGCGTCAGACTCGGTAATCCGCTGAATACAGGAGCCAGGAAACAGGAACAACTGAAACGCATGTAGAGGAAAGACCTCATGAGCTTGTATTTCACTCAGTGCCTCTATTGCTCCTCAGGGCCTCCAGCAGGCACTCTCGGGGCTCCCGCGGAACCGACGTACCAACGAAAGGTCTTGCTCACTTTGGACTTACAAGCATTTGGTCGTTCTACTCAAACACGGTTTTCGCTCTAAAGCTGTTTCCGGCGGCTCGCGCCGGATGTTCTTCCCGGCCTGGTTCGTCTCGCCCGCTAGGAACGGGAAGATATGCTTACTATGTGGACCACAATCTCTTCTGAAAGTCCTTTGTATTGTCCGTCTTACAACCAAACGCAATTCCAAGAAAATAGCCATGAGGGTTTTACGAGGTCTCACCTCTTAAACGTACTTAAGGGGCCTCGCCCGAAGCAAACTGTCGCCAAGGCCGAGAAATTGAGCGACTCCCATCAGTTCGCAATGATTCAGGTCAAGAATGAAGCTCAGACAAAGGTTTTAATTGCCGTTGCACTGTCGAAAGTAGGCAAAACCTCAGATGCAATCGCTACAGCCGAAGCGGCGGTTCCACAACTTGCTCGCGTTCAGTCGGATGAAAGCATGCTTGCTGCTATCCGAGATGATGCAGCGCGCTCGCTTCGAGACGCACAGGGTCTGCTAGACTATCTGAAGCCCATCCAATAGATGCTTACCAATCTTGGTACCCAATTCTCGGATTACCCTGATAAGCCAATTCGGGGGAAAGTGATGAACCACTGACCATCACAAAATCCGCTTGGCATCAGTGCATCGCTACTCTGCCAGTCGCGTTACCTTACTCTTGGGCCGTTTCTACGGTCACAAGCCCGATTCGATATCGCGTCGAAGGAGCAATCCGAGCGATGGAAAAGGCTTGGACCACCGCGGGGAACACCTCGCCGTTGCCGTCATAGACGTAGCCGATGACCCGCCCGAGTCTCAACCAGGCCCGGTCGCAAAAGCTGACTTGCTTGGCCACGACGCCGGAAAGTGGAAGTGCGGGCAATCAATTGCGAACACTAATTGGCAAGCGGAATTTCTCTCTCAAATCGCGCAATGCCTGCGCCGGAACAACCCGAAATTGGTTGTAAAGTAACTCTTCCCAATACACTGAGCCGTATCTTGGCAGTAGGTGTGTTTGCCACTGGTATATCAAGCCCAGATTCCAGACGACGAAAAGCACTACGAGGGGGACCAATCGGACCGAAGCGCCTCGACTCTCTGGCCACAGCCGCGCGGCCCAGGCGAACAGCGAAGCAAGTCCGAGAATAAAGATCGGTGTCAAAGAGATAAAGAAGCGATTGCCAAATCCGACGTTTCCATACCACCACGGATAGCAAGAGACGAGACCGTAGAAAACAAGAGTTATGGTTAAGCAAATCGCTCCAACAACCTTGTCCAAGATCCACCGACAAAAAAGTCCCGCAATTGCCAGGACGAGAATGGGCGTAAATACAAACAGCCCATGATCTGTTGAGAACAACACCCTCTCAAAGGCTGGAGACGCCCAGTTCCAAGTGCTAAGTGCGTATGGCCCCATGCTGAGAGGATTTCCGAATACGATTTGCCTTGTGATGAGAGTCGGTAGTAGAGCGAAGAGAGTGCCGCCTCCAAAAATTCCATGTAGGCGCAGCGTGTTAGCAAACCCCTCCTGTCTACTACTGCCTGCGGCCAGAATTTCCGCATAAGAGGAAAAGACTTCAAATGCCACCGCCACCAAAAAAACAACATTGAGCTGGTAAACATCTATCATCAAGCCCGACAACAGCCCCAGCTTCAGCCATTGTCTAGTCGTGCGCGTGCCGCGCGTTCGCAGCCAATACCAGAGGAACAACGCATCTACAAAGACTGAATGCGCGTGGGACCACGCAGGCAGTAGATAAATGTACATCGGAACTGAGCTCCCAAACCAAACTCCGATCGTGGCCCAAAATGCCCACTGCTCCTTCACAAACCTTCGGGCCACCGCAAACGAAAGACAGAGGCCTGCGAAGCCGTACAGGGCTGTCGAAGCCGTCATCGCCGCCAAATAAGGCCAGGAGTGTCCATCAGGCGCAATATGCCAACCGAGATGCGCCAATCCAAAAACCGTCAGATGTGTGGGGATCAGAAACGGGCTCCAGAGAATGGCGGGACCGACCGAATAGAAATTCGGCAGATGTCCTGTTTTCGTTATCGGATTGTCAACAAAATGATCTACTAAAAAGATTTTCAGCAATTCCTCATTCGGATTCTGGAAGTCTGAGGAAAAACTGAAATTATGATCAACTAGTGGAGAACGAAGGTAAGCATAATATCCGACCCCGTCACCGCCGACTTGAGCATGAAGAAAGGGGAGGCTCAGCAGGAATACGAAGAAGAGTGCCTTCTCGTAGTTCGACCGCCCGCGCCAAAAACGCTGGAGGAAGTTGGTTTTCATCGACCTTGACAGTGATTCGAACTGTTCGACAAGTGCAGGCTAGCATGACGAAAGCAGCGACGCCACACGCCCGCTTGATGCGGTATTAACTTAGGATAAGCATTCAGAGAAAATCCAAATACGGCGGAAAGAACTTAGGCGAGGTCGATTTTGGCTGGAGATGAATGGATTGGCATTCCGGCCGCTTCAAGACCCGGCTTGCTAAGCACAGCGATGAGTGAAAGTGGAGGCAAGGGCAAGAGTTTGTCCAGCACGCGGAACACAGGAGTCAGCACGTTCAGCAGTTTAATTTGCAAGAAGCCAAAGGCACGCCGCCGCAAGAGTTTCCCGTTAATCCACCAGGCGACGACGCCGACACGGTTAAATTCCAGCATAGTATCCACGTGGAAGCCCGCTCTACTGGCCAGCACTCTTAATTGATCTTGCGTATAGCGCCGCTGATGGCCCAGAGCATCATCAAGTGTCCCCATGAGCCAAGGACCGCACGGAACCAGAATGATCGCTCGCCCATCCTGCTCCAGAGCTTCACGGATATTCCGCAAAGCCCCCAGGTCGTTGGCCAGATGTTCAACCACGTTCAAGCAAATCACCGTGTCAAATTCTTGTTCCTTTGGATACGTCTCTCCAGATTGTCCATCCGTGTAACCAACATGAAGGTATGGCCGATTCCGGCTAATATTTTCGAGGTATGTAAGATACAACGGATTGATGTCGCTGGCCCAGTACACTTTGCGTGGAACCAGTTGCAAAGTCAGATTGCCTGTTCCCGCGCCTATCTCCAATACTTTCTCGCCCACGTAAGGACGGATAACATCCGCCATCCACTTTGTGAAGCGTGGTGCGCGATTGAGGCGGCCGAGAATCTGGCTTCCATAAACGTCCTCGGCGTAGATGTGGTCGGAAAAGCCAAACCGCAATATCGCGCCGATGGCCCGGATGCCATCCTTCCATTTGATCTTTTTCCCTTCCTGATAAGTGCGGCCTGCATAGCGAATCGGGACTTCGAATATGCGCGCTCCGCGTTTGGCCAGCTTGATGCTGATTTCCGGCTCGATTTCAAACCCTTGGCCCACTAGTGGCACGCTTTTCATCAAATCGGTTCTGACCATCTTGTAGCAGGTTTCCATGTCCGTGAGATTCAGATCCGACACGAGGTTGCACAAAAGAGTTAGAAAGCGATTCCCCAGCTCATGGCGGAAGAAGAGAACACGCCGGTATTCGCTGGCGAGAAAGCGCGAACCAAACACGGCGTCGGCTTGTTCTTCCAAAAAGACCTTGACCATTTTAAGGAGATCGGAAGGATGGTACTCAAGATCCGCATCATGAATAACGGTCAATTCTGCGTTGGCCTGCGACAATGCCGTGTGGATTGCCGCCGCCTTTCCCTGGTTTGTCTCGTGTCGGAGAAATAGCCATTCCAGCTTGTGGGGAGGTGCTGCAACCACCGACTGTTGAAACTCACTCAAGGCCGTCCCAGTCTGGTCGCTCGAACCGTCGTCCACCACAATAACTTCGATATGGTCCAGCAGCGGAGACTGACCCAGGATTTTGAGCCGTTCGAGACTAGTGCAGACCAAATGCTCCTCATTGTAAACGGGCACAAGAATGGAAAGTGTCGTCGAGGCTTTCATTGGAAATCTGGCGTCGCCCTCTCTCGAACCATTAAGGTCCAACGGATTTAACGCCTCTCTGGGAAAGAAGACACTCACTATAGTCGCCTCGCGATTCGCTGAGACGTCAATCTTCTGCCAGAAATAGTTCGTGAACTGGTCAATAGTCTCATTCAGGTCGTCCCAGGACGGAGCTTATAGGTAAGGCAACAAGTATTTTCTCAGAAGGCATGCATTGCATTACGACTTCGAAATCCGGTTCGTAGCCTTTTGGTAACGCACCTACTAAGGCAAGGAGTTGCTACCGGGGTGCTGGCCGCACGTGGAAACTGATGCACTCATAAAGCCAAGGACAGGGTCCCGGGAAGAGAACGCCTCAAGCCTTGCGATGCGCGAGCGCGCGAATCTCACCCCAGACGACGAATGCAAGATAGACGGAAAGTAGAATAAGCTCCGGCTCGATGGCGTGACGGTACTTTGCGGTCGGATACGCGAGGTAATACGGAATCGGATAGATAATGATTGCCGCGGAAAAGAGAAGCCAGCCGCGTGGTCGCCTGGTTAAACCAAAGAGAATGCCCAGCCACCCAAGTAGAGACAACGGCCAAAATTCCCAGGCTTTCCACCATTCCCGTGTCCAATAAATTAGCAAACTGCCATCCCAAAACCACAGTGCTCGGTGAAGCGTCAGGTGGACAAATTCGGAGGGATACTTGCGAATGAAGGCCAAGCTGTCCTGCTTGTAATAATCGATGTAGCGCATTTCACCCCAGGCGGCATATTTCTGAAGCTCCCCTGGATTGAGCCCCGGATGAATGCCCGCATAGCCCATTCCATTGCTGAAATGATAGTTGCCCAGGTGGAATTCAAACCAATAATTGCTGCGAAAGAAAACCGGGCGGCCGAACACGAGTTCGTTGCGAATCAGCCAGGGGGATACCAGCGCTGCGAAGAGGACACCGGCGAGCGTCATGGGCGCGAGCCATCTCCGGAGTGCGCGATGATTTACGAAACCAACGTAGGCAAACGTGAATGGCATCACGCTGAGCAATGCGGGATTGGTTAGCGCAATCAATGCCCAAATTGCGCCGAACGCTAGCCAAAGTCTTCTGCTGTTCTTCTCCGCAACGTCCAGTGTGACGATGAACACAACGGAAAGCAGAAATGCGCTCGCCGTGAAGTCCCAAATCCAGGAAACTGGCCAGCGAAAGAAAAAAGGGCTGAGCGCCCAAATCCACGCGGCGCACAATCCGACTTGCGTACCAAGACTGCGGCGACCCAAGCCGTAGATGGCAACTCCCGTTGCGGCTGCGATGATGCACTGGATACCGATCAGCACCAGTGCCGAGGTTTCGGAGTAAATTCCGAAGATTCGAAACACCAGGGCACACAAGTAAGGATAAACAGGAGCGATCCATGCAGTGGGCCCGGTGTCCTGGTAAAAAGGCGCACTGAAACCCTGCCCGCGCACGATATGCTCGGCGATGCTGCAAATTTCCGCTCCAAAAGGAAGAATCGATCCGGGAGCGCGGACGTAGGTTTTCTTCCACAGAACAAAACCGAAGCGCAGAATAAGTCCGCAAATGAAAAGCAAGATTTGTAAATATCTGTCAGACGTGGAATTGGCCGGCGAACCGGGAGTTGTAGGAGTTTCCGGAGCGATGACGGACATAGGTTCTATTGTGAGAGACTATCTGGAACAGTCGCAAGATCGAGTTGGACAGCCCAACTCTTATTCGGCACTAGGGAACGCGCTCTAGAGTGGCAAAATCGGACCGTCCTACGCCTAGGACTCCACGTCTGCGGTAATCAGAGTTTATTGCTGCCTAGAAACGCGAGATTTCAATCGCGCTGGTGACTGGATGTCCAACCTGATACACGGGTCGGTGCGAGGATAAACACGTGATCCTAGCCAGGATTTGGCGGAGCCAGCCCCTACCTACCTTAGGCTGTTAAACTCTGGATGATGAGGTGAATGCAGATGGCTGGCGTCATGATCAAAGATCTGAATATCCTCGGAGGCCGGCCCGTCTTCCGCGGCACGCGTGTCCCGTTCAAGGTCTTGATTGACTATTTGGAGGGGGGCGACACTTTGGATCAGTTTCTGGAGCAGTATCCAAGCGTGAACCGCGAACTTGCCACTACTGCCATCGAAGAAGCACGGCAGAGTCTTGTGGCACAACTCAAGTGAAAGTTCCGATCGACGAGTGCGCTCCCAAAGCGCTTAAAAGGCACCTGACAAATCGCGTCCACGAATGTGTCACTGTTCAGGAAGCGGTTGGTCTGGAAAGCAGAACGGCGAACTTTTGAGCCTCGCGGAAGCTGCTTTTGATGTTTTGGTCACGGTGGACACAAACCTCCGCTACCAACAAAACTTGGCGGATCGCAGAATCGCTATTTTGCTTCTCCAGTCATCCTCCAATCGTCTGGAGCACCTCCGCCAACACTTCCCCGCCTCGGCAGTGATACCTGAGTCTCCCATGGAGGCTCGAAAAGCTTCAGGGAGAGTCCGGCGAACTGCGCCTCCGCGTCGGTGACTACCGCGAAGCAGCCGACCGATTTAGGAATCGAATGCCACTTCTTCACCCCGTACTCTTCGATGGCTTCCAAGGTCTGACCCTCGGCAGGTTTAATGGAATTTGTTCGCTCGTACGATTCCACCAACTTCGGCCTTCCCTCGAACCGGGACGGGTCGGCTCCTGCATTACGCTTTTCTAGGCCTGTCCGCGGCACTAGCGGTTGTCCGTTACGCATTCTCGGAATGCCGTTCCGCCCCTACCCAGAAACAAATGGATTAGAGGATTCCCCTAATTCTGGGGCGCGATTTGGTATTGTTCCAGCTTGCCGTCCGGCATTTCGTAGATCGGGGCGCTTAGTTCTGTTTTTGGAAATTTGATGGTGTACACGCGTAGCTTCATACCCCCACGCAATTCCTGGTGAATCTGGATAAATTCTTCCGGCGTTCCCAGCGGGCCCAAGCTGCTGGCGAAATCCTTTAAGGCCTGTTCATTGAAATAAAAATTGGCGTTGTCCGTGAAGAGAGAGCGGTCAATCGTGCCATGCTGCAACCCTTCGAAGATTTTGCGCGCCTGCACCAGCTTGTCCGGAGTAGCCGGGTCATCGGTGGCGAGCAGCAGCCGTGCAATGCCCTTGGCGATCGCGCCCGAAGCGTCGGTGGCGTCCAGGTTTGTGAGCACCACCACGGCAACGCGCTCGTCCGGGAAGACGACATTTTCTGACGTGAAGCCCGAAACCTCGCCGCCGTGAGACAACGAACGATGGCCAAGCTCCGACCGGACACCCACGCCGAGCCCGTAACCCGTTCCCAAGCCATCCTTGAGCAAGACTTCCGTTTCAAAGTCGTGATAGGAAGAGGGTTTCATCAATTTCTGATTGATGATCGAAATGTCCCACTTTGCCAGGTCTTCCACGGGCATGGCCAGTTCGCCTGCCGCAAAGAGCCAGCCGCTTCCTATCTTGGGCGCCGGACGCGGCGGGCCGAGCGCATAACGCAGGTAACCGATTGGATCTGTGTCGAAGAGCTTGGCCCTATCAATGTCGGTGACGCTTTTCATGTTGAGGGGCGTAAATATCTTTTCCTGCAGAAATTGCAGCAGCGGTTTGCCACTGGCCTTTTCGACGATGAGTCCGGCGATGACATAATTCGTGTTGCTGTACTGCCACTTCGTGCCGGGCTCAAAATCGAGCGGCTTGCGCGCCCAAGTGTCCAGAATCCTTTCTGCCGTGACTGGCTGCAACATATTGGGCATCACGTAGTCCTGCGGCCAGAAGTCTTGATAGCCGGAGGTGTGTGAAAGAAGCTGGCGAATGGTTACTTCGTTCGCGCGCGTAAGTCCGGGAAGAAATTTACCGACCTTATCATCGAGCGAAAGTTTGCCCTGTTCCTGCAGAAGCAAAATGCCCGCAGCCGTGAATTGCTTGCTGATGGAGCCAATGCTGAAACGCATTTCGGGCTTCGCCGGTGTGGCAGTATCGAGCCGCGCATTCCCATAGGCGTGCAGATAGGCGATCTGCCCATCCTTTACCACCGCGACGGAGGCGCTTGGTAGGCCCGTTTTGGCGAGCGCGTCGGTAGCCACCTTATCAATCTTGTGCTGCATTTCGGCCGGGAGCTGGTCCTGCGCATTCGCCCTGGCGCAGGAACACGCAAGGATCAAAGTTGCCAAGCGGAAAGCTGAACATAAAATTGCACACCGCATGAAAACCTCCTCCGACAAACTCCGCAGTGTAGCACGGGCCAATCGTGTGGCACTCGGACGCATCGTCCCGTTAGCGGAGCAGGCATTGAACACTTAGCGCAGGGCTGACTTTCAATCTCCAATCAGATCGGCTCTAGGCTTTCTCGACAGTTGGCAACAATGAGCGTGATGTCGTCTTGCTGTTCGTTAGGATTGAATTGCCGAACTTCATCGAGAAGTGATGAAACCAAGGCCTGAGAAGACTCTCCACGATGCCGCTGTAGCGCTTCGATCAGGCGCTGCTCTCCGAATTCCTCTCCGGAATCGTTGAACGATTCGGTCATGCCGTCCGTGTAGAGAACCAGTGTGTCTCCCGGGAATAGCTGTCGCTCCTCCAGCATGCAATCCCAATCCTCAAACAGGCCCAGAACCGTCGCGATGGAGGCGAGCCGTTCCAAAGTGCCATCGCGTCGGAGAAGAAGCGCGGCAAGATGTCCGCAATTCGCGAAGCGCAACCACTTAGTTTTATCGTTATATTCCGCGAAGAAAAATGTTGCGTAGTCGCCGTCGGCCGTATTCTCGTAAAACAGCTGATTCACTGATCGCAAGAACCGCCGCGGCTCGTCTGCGGCAATCGCGCACTGGCTGCGCAGGTTGGCCTGCAGATTGGCCATCAGCAGAGCGCCCGCGATTCCCTTACCTGCGATATCGCCGATCACTAGGACAAGTCGTTCTCGTCCGAGGTCAAGAAAATCGTAGTAATCTCCCCCCACCTCCCGCGCCTGAAGACAAGCTCCAGCATATTCCAGGGTGCGAACCGCTGGCATTCTTTGCGGAAAGGGCCTCGCCTGCACCTGCCGCGCGATTTCCAGGTCGCGCGCGGCGCGCCGTTCGGATTCGAGCTTTTGGGCGATGGTGCGGCGTTGCGATTCCACTCCAAGCGTTAATTCGTCGAAACCAGCAAGGCCGAACGAATTCCCGTCCACATCCTCAAATCGTGTGAAGGTTCCGCCCCATTCCGGTACCTGTGGTGGAAAGTGAAAGCGAACTCCACGACCGCTCCATTCGTTGAACTTGGCGTTGACATCCTCGGTGATAAAGTAGATCCGGGTATCGTGCCCAATGAGTTTGTATTCCTCGGAGTCGGGGGTCGCCAGAGCTAGGGAGAGGCTCGCGTTGCCGTCCGGAGGCGCAATCTCGATCCACCGGCCGCCAGATTCAAAACGTTGATCCACCACTAGCCTGAAGCCAAGCTGGTCAACGTAGAATCGCAGGCTTCGTTCCTGATCGCGAACGAAGATCATGATGAAATGCAGGCAGAAATAGGGATCCTGACTGTCCAAGCGCAGAAGGGATCGGTCAATCCCAAAGGGTAGAGACGAGTCGTCCATCTGCGCGATTATACGTTTGAAGACTGTTTTTCCGGAAGGCCGGCATTGCGCGTGCACTCGGTCCCGAGATGTTGCCCCAGTCCGACGTGTACTCACGAAACCGGACAAGTTCCCCGGTCCCCTTTCGCGCTGAATCCGCTGCGACGATTACGGCGCTTGCTCTGAAGTGCTTAGCGGTAGATGGGGCGGCCGTCGGTAGGAACCGATCTACAAACGATCGTAGGCGACTGATATACTTCGTCGGTGCTCTACGACCAACCTAGCTCTCAAAATGACTCCTCCGCGCGACCCGCCAGGTTGCGACCTCCATCGATCAGGTCCGCTTCTCCGAATTGAGGCGGAGCTGTCCATCCAATCAAGAGAATGCTTTGAGTGTTGGTGAACCGGGGAGGACCGGAACCTCCAACCCGCTGTTAAATCCAGAAACGCTATGAAGAATGAACAGCAGGGTCATCATCTGGTGCAGGCGCAACCCTGATGGATGGTTGAAACGGCGCATAAATCCAATCTACTTCTCCTCAACGATGGCTGCGTCCCACGGCTTCAGTGTTAATTGCAGGCCCTGGGTTACAGGCGCCTGCGAAAGCAAATCCACGCCGGGACGGTAGGCATAGGCAAATGATTGGGCAGCGTTCGAATAGTTTAGGTAGTAGTGCACCATTTTGCCTGAGCGGTTCGCACCGTGCTTGACGCGAACCGGCGTCGGCAAGTCCTGATCAGGACCCGTTAACCCTGCCTGTTCCAGAGCATCCAGGATCACACTCTGCTGCAGCTTGTCGCTGAGTACGGTTCCTTCGTACGTCAAGGTGCCTTTACCAAAGGAATTGCGGGTAATGGCTGGATACTTTGCGAAGAAAGGATGATCGTAGTAGGCGATCGGTTTTGCGGTATCTGCGATCAGCATCTCCGCCCATTCGGAAACTCTATTGTCCGCACCGACTTGAAATGGATCATCCTTTAGCGCCAAGGGCCGGAGCAATGAGGAAAACTCCTGGTAGTGCAAGCCTGCGGCCTGGCGTAAAGGTCCCGGCGCCATTTCCCAGCGAACTGTCGAATATTCATTGCAGAATCCGCTCTTAAATGCGAGGACGAGGTTTCCGCCGCCTTTTACATAATCCACAAGTCTCCCAAGCACTTCATCGCTCGCCACATAAAGCGGCGGAACGAGAATCACCTTGTACGCGGAAAGATTTTTACTTTCGGGAAAAACGAAATCCACCCCGACGTTCAACCGGTACAGCGCACTGTACATCTGCCGAAGTATCGTGCGGTAGTTCACACGATCGCTGAACTTCATAAACTCGATGCCGTAATAGGAATCGTCGCTGTAAAGAATCGCGACTTGATTCTGGCGCTGAAGATCGACGATTTCCGGACCGACCCGTCTCAACTCATGCGCCGTG
>Ga0066678_10000206_pt1 | contig 17373 bp, 17 predicted proteins | sample GraSoiAngelo_127_FD_62300 | JGI IMG/M metagenome (GOLD analysis project Ga0066678, IMG submission 62300) | Grasslands soil microbial communities from the Angelo Coastal Reserve, California, USA - 14_0927_09_40cm | ecosystem: Environmental > Terrestrial > Soil > Grasslands | place: USA...
TGTGCTCGAGCGCGACGTGAACGCGGCGGCGTTCATCGAGCGGCTAAGGCGAGAAGGCGCGCAGCACGCGGTGGAGGCCTGAGCGATGCCTCTGTACGAGTACTACTGCGAGGCGTGCGACAAGATATTCGAGGCTTTGCGCTCGGTGAGTTATTCGGAAGAGCCGGCACCGTGTTCGAAATGCGGAGCCGATGCCGACCGAATAATGCCGACCACGTTCGCCTCGATGTCGCGGATGGAAGGCTGGCGGCAGCGGGTACCCTTCCACCACAAGCCTGTGAGGGCCGGGACGCCCGCGAAGACGATCGCCCGCGTGAAACCGAAGGAAATCGGCAAGCGTAAGGGGAAGGCGGAGGGAGCGAAAGGCTAAAGATGCCGCTTTACGAGTATTACTGCGAGGGCTGCAACGGCATTTTTGAGGCGATCCGCGAGATGCGGGAGGCTTCGCTGGCCGTGCCGTGTCCGGAATGCAATCGGGACGGTGAACGCATCATGTCGAGCTTCAACGCCTTCACGTTTCGGGACGGCTACCCGCGGCGCATTCCAGATAAGGGAACTTACTGGCACATGGGCCAGGAGGTCAAGAAGCGGGCGACGCGCATGAAGGGGTGGGAGCACCCGGAGCTGGCCAAGCCGAAGCCGAAGCCGCGGCCGACGAAGGGAGAGTCGCGAGCGCAGCGGGATAAACGGCTCGCGGCGCTGCGAGACGCGCGTTACCGCGACCGCTGGGGCATTGATAAGGACGGCTTCCCGACGGTAAAGACGAAGGCGCCGGAGAAGGAAAAGAAGATCCTGCCCTCAGGTTAGCCACTCCTACGGCGGATCAGCTTCGCCGGCCAAGGATATATTCGGTCAGATCGCGCAAGGTCTGGCGGTCTTCGAGGTCTGGCAGGAGGTCTAGCGCTTCATTTGCGCGCTGCGAGAAGTCGCGGGCCATCTCGTACGATTCTTGGATAACACCGAACTCGAGGACGGCCTGAATAGCCTCCGCCAACCGCTCCCGCGAGGGGCGGGTGAAGTACTTCTGGATGGGATTCGATTTCGGCGAGCGATCCATTAGGAGCAATGAAGGAAGGGTAAGAGTCCCCTGCTCTAGATCGCTGCCGACAGGCTTTCCCATTGCGTCAGGGTCTCCCGTGAAATCAAGGATGTCGTCCACGATCTGGAACGCCATTCCAAAGTTGTAGCCGTAGTCGCGGAAGGCCTGAGTCCACTCGTCCGGTTGACCGCTGACTATCGCGCCGCCTTCGCAAGCCGTGGCGAAAAGCGAGGCAGTCTTGCCGCCGATGCGCTGGAGATAGTCGCGGATGGTCTGGCGGCTGTCGTAGGCGGTGAGGTCCTGGCGGATCTCACCTTTGGCCATGATCATGAGCGTGTCGGAGAAGAGGCGGACGACGCGGAGGTTGTCAGTCTTGACGACCTGGTCAGCTGCGTGGGCGAAGAGGTAGTCGCCGAGCATGACTGTGGTTGAGTTGTGGAAGGAGCTGTTGACGGTGGGCCGGCCGCGACGCGTGGATGCCTGATCGATGACGTCATCGTGGACCAGAGTGGCGGTATGCAACAGCTCGACTGACGCTGCCAAGGGGACGAGGAGATCGAGGTCGTAATGGCCGAAGCGGCCGCTGAGAAGAGCAAGTGCCGGACGCAGCAGTTTGCCGCCTCCGGAGAGGACGATGTCAAGCATGTCACCCAGCGGGCCGTAGTCGCCGTGCTTGAGCGACTCGAATACATCTTCGACGAGCGAGAGGTCCTCCTGGACGGCGCCGTAAAGAGCCTGCGTCCTCATGGGCGCTCTCCGGCCGGTTGGGGAACAAGATCGAGCGCGAAGAGGCGCGCCGCATTAACCGAGGTCATTTGAGCGATTACCCCGAACGGCTCGCTCCGCAGCTCGGCGATGAAGCGCGCGGTCTCGACGATGTAGGCGGGTTCGTTACGCTGCCCGCGGCGCGATTGTGGGGTCAGATACGGTGCGTCCGTCTCGACCACTATCGACTCGAGAGGAATGTCCCGAGCGACCGCACGCATCTTTGCGGCGTTATGATAAGTTATGGTGCCGGCGATAGAGATGAGGAAGCCAAGCTCGACGTAGCGAAGGGCGAGGGGCAGATCGCCGGCGAAACAGTGCATTACCCCGAGCGGCCGGTTCGTCACCCATTCGGGCTTTACGCTCGCTGGGTACAACGAAAGGATGTCGAACGCCTCATTGTCCGCGTCTCTGGCGTGGATTACGACCGGGAGGTGACGGGAGCGCGCAAGGCTTAGCTGCTCGCGAAACGCCTGTCGCTGGCGGTCGGGCGACGAGAGGTTTCGGTAGAAGTCCAGCCCGATCTCGCCGATGGCGACGACGCTTGGATCCTCCGCCAATCGTGCCAGGGCATCGACACCGGAAGGCGTAAGTGTCTTGGCGTCGTGAGGGTGGATGCCAACGGTCGCGTAGACGCTCGCGAAAGAACGTGTTAGCTCTACGGCGCGACGGCTGCTTTCGAGGTCGTAACCCACGACCACCAGATCGGAGACGCCAGCTTCTCGAGCGCGGCGAACAACTGCTTCGTGTTGGCCGTCGAACTTGGGGTCCTGCAGATGGCAGTGCGAATCTATGACGCCGTGAACCGGGCTCATCAGGGGCCGAGCCTTGCTTCTTCCTCTTCGACGATCGCGGGGTCGAGCTTCTTGAACAGCGGCTGAGGCTCCGAGAGGGGCCGGCCGGCGGGCGGCGCCTGAAGCTCCCAGCCGGCGTCCCGGAGCGGCGTCTCGTTGCCGAGATAGCCGTGGAGGGTCTCGCAGGTGAACGGCAGATAGGGTGACAGCGCCACGTTTAGTCCGCTGATCGCGGCGATGGCGGTGTGAAGAACGGTTGCGCAGCGAGCGCGATCTTCGCCGATTAGCTTCCAGGGTGCGTTCTCTTCGATGTAGCGGTTGGCTTCGCGTGCCACAGACATCGCGGACTCGAGACCGCCTCGGAAATGGCAGAGAGAGAGGTTCTGGCCGGCCTCGGCGATGGCTTGTTCGGACCGAGAGACTAGGGCGCGATCATCGTCGGTCAGTTCTCCGGGCTTGGGAACGGCCGCATCGAAATTTCGGTACGTGAAGCTCAGAACGCGGTTCACAAGATTGCCCCAGGTAGCGACTAGCTCGTCGTTATTACGGCGCACGAAGTCGGCCCATGTGAAGTCGGAGTCCGACGTCTCGGGCATGGTCGCTGCCAGGTAGTAACGGAGCGGATCGGGATCGTATCTCGAGAGGAAGTCGGGGACCCACACGGCCATTCGGCGGCTGGTCGACGCTTTGCTTCCGCGAATGGTGAGGTACTGGTTCGCGGGGACATCGTAGGGAAGGTTATAGTGCTCTCCCTTTGCCTCGCTGTAGCCCATGAGCTGAGCGGGCCAGCTGAGTGTGTGAAACCAGATGTTGTCCTTGCCAATGAAGTAGTAACTCTTCGTCTGTGAGTCCTGCCAGAAGTCTCTCCAGCGCTCGTGCTGCCCGTTCTGCTGGGCCCATTCGATAGCGGCCGAAAGGTAGCCGATAACGTTCTCGAACCAGACATAGATGCGCTTTTGAGAGTAGCCCTCGACGGGAATGGGGATACCCCACTCGAGGTCTCGCGTAATCGCACGGTCGTGAAGGCCCTGTTCGATAACTCCAAGTGAAAAGTTGACGACGTTCTTACGCCAGTGTGGCTTGTCTGACGAGAGCCATTCTCGCAGGCGGTCATTGTAGGCGCTGAGTCGAAGGAAAAAGTGTTCCGAGTCGCGGAGTTCGGGCTCGGAGCCGTCGAACTTGCAGCGGCGGTCGGTGAGGTCGATCGGGTCGAGGACGTTGCCGCAGTTATCGCACTGGTCGCCACGAGCATTCGCGTCGCCGCAGATCGGGCAGGTGCCTTCGACGTAACGGTCGAGGAGGAAGCGTTTTTCCACGGTGCAATACGGAAGCTTCATGCTCCCCTGGTAGATATCGCCCTTTTCTAGCAGACGAAGGAACATGTCGTGGACGGCCCGCGCGTGGTTCTCAGTGCCGGTGGTGGTGTAGAGGTCCCAGCTGATCCCGAGCCGCTTCCACGAGGCGAGAAACTCGTTGTGGAACTGGGAGGCTACCTCGGTGGGGGTGCGACCCTCTTGTTCAGCGCGGACGGTGATCGGCGTGCCGTGAAGATCGCTACCCGAGACCATCAGCACGTCGTTGCCTGCGGCGCGGTGGTAGCGGGCGAAGATGTCCGCGGGGAGATAGGCTCCGACGATCTGGCCGATATGTAGTGATCCGTTGCTGTAGGGCCATGCGACGCCTATAAAGATTGTTTCGGGCATATATGTTCCAGTGGGATTTTAGCATGGGGGTGTGGGAATGCCCGGGTGCCGCGGCTGGGCGGTGGTCACGCCTCCTTACTGAGTTCGAGCCACAGAGCGTAGACCTCCCGGTGAGGGCGGGCGGTCGCGGCGGTGACAGCCTTGACGGCGTCTCTGGCAGACATGCCATCGTCTCTCGCTTCCTTGATCCTGCGGCGCACATCTTCGTCTGCGATGGGCTGTTTTTCGCTGGCACCCTTGATGACGATCGTGAACTCGCCCCGTGGCTCCTGGAAGTACGCAAGCGCTTCTGCAGCGGTGCCTCGGAAGACCTCCTCGAACGCCTTGGTGAGCTCGCGACACAGCGCGATGCGCCGCTCGGCAAATACATCGCGGATGTCTTCGAGGGTTCCTCTAAGTCGATGAGGCGCCTCGAACGAGACTACGGTCCGCGGCTCCTTCGCTGCCGCGGCGAGCACTCGACGGCGCTCTGCAGTTCTCCTCGGAAGGAAGCCCAAGAACGTGAATTGTCGCATGTCCACGCCCGAAGCCGTGAGTGCGGCGATGACGGCCGACGGCCCCGGGATAGGGACGACCGCGAAGCCCGCTTCGATCGCGGCGGTGATCAATTCATGCCCGGGGTCGCTGACGCCTGGAGTGCCGGCCTCGGAGACTAGAGCGACATCACCGGATTCGAGCGCGGCGAGCAGCTGGGGGGTGCGCGTGCGCATGTTGTGCTCGTTGTAGCTGACAACTCGGGCGCTGATGCCGTACCTGCGGAGCAGGATGCGGGTCGTCCGGGTGTCTTCCGCAGCGATGAGCTGGGCCTCGCGAAGCATACGGAGAGCGCGGAAGGTGACGTCCTCAAGATTGCCGATAGGCGTGGAGACGACGAGCAGGCTGCCCAAAGGATATAACGCCTTACTACTTCGTCAGTGGAAAGTGTTTACACTTTTACTCAAAATACCCTCTCCAAGCGTTGACCCGCTGAACGGCGGATTGATATATTGTTTGAAATCCCTCGGGCTTCCACGAGAGAGGAACGCTTACGAAATGAGTTTGGCGACGTACAGGGAGCTCCGCCCCGCTTACGGGTTCGACGAGGTTGCCATCGTGCCCGGAAGCATCACCGTTAACCCAGAGCTGACGGATATCCAATTTAGCATAGGCGAGCATGCCTTCAACTTTCCGATCCTCGCGGCGGCCCTCGACGCCGTAGTCGACCCTCGCTTCGCGATCGAGCTGGGCCGGCGCGGGGGATTGGCGGTGATGAACCTTGAGGGGCTCCAGTGCCGCTACGAGGACCCGGCGGAGGCGATCGCGGAAATCGTTGCGGCCTCCCAGGAGGGATCGGCGGCGGCGATCCAACGACTCACCGAGATGCCGATGCGCGAGGAGCTGATCGGCCGGCGGGTGCGGGAGATCAAGGAAGGCGGCGCTGCGTGCGCCGTCTCTTGCACTCCGGCGAACACGAAGAAGCTGGCGCCAATAGCCGTGGACGCGGGGGCGGACATTTTCGTCGTGCAGTCGACGGTCACGACCGCGCGCCACGTATCGACTTCACCTCGCGGGCTGATCCTGGAGGAACTGATCGAGAACATTCGGGTTCCGGTGGTTGTCGGGAACACAGTAGGATTCAACGCGGCACGCGAGTTAATGGAAACGGGCATCGCCGGGATGATGGTTGGAGTGGGGCCGGGAGCGATCTGCACTTCCAGAGAGGTGCTTGGCATCGGCGTACCACAGGTAACGGCCACGATCGACTGCGCAGCCGCTCGAGACGAGCACTACCGGGACACCGGGCGGTACGTCCCGATCATCACCGACGGCGGGATGCGCAACGGCGGCGATGTCTGTAAAGCGCTCGCAGCCGGAGCCGATGCGGTCATGCTCGGGACCGCGTTCGCACGAACGGAGGAAGCCCCGGCGAAGGGCTACGCCTGGGGCATGTCGACGGGGCACCGGGAACTGCCGCGCGGTGTACGCATTCGGCCGGGTGTGGACACGACCCTCGACCGCCTGCTGTTCGGACCGACATCGCGTACAGACGGGACAGAAAACCTTGTCGGCGCGATCCGGACCTGCATGGGCGTCTGCGGGGCGCGCACGGTCGCGGAGTTCCACGAGGCTGAGATGATCGTGGCTCCGTCGATTAAGACCGAGGGCAAGGTCTACCAGCTTAGCCGGTAGGCTTCACTGGCGATACGATCGCAAATTTCAGCCTAGCGAGGCAGAGCGCCCGACGGTTAGGAACCTATCGCCGGTTTCGGATCCCACTACTGCGTTCGTGAGGCATGCTTTGAGCGACTCAGGTGGCCTTCCAGCGAATATCATTCTCGTCCGGGGATTGCCTGCAAGCGGAAAGAGTACCTTGGCGCGAGCGGTGGCCGCCGCAAACCATCTGCCGATTTTGGACAGAGACGTCCTCAAAGCGCCGGCGGCGCAGGGCTATCTTGACGACGTAGAGGCTGGCGAGCTGTCGTATGTCCAACTATTGCTACTCGCGGAACAGCAGCTTGCGCTAAGGCTTGGTGTAGTCGTTGATGGTCCCTTCACGAAAGACGATCTCCTGACACCTTTTATCACCCTGGGCCGTGCTCTCAATGTGCCCGTGCGACTAATTCAATGTGTCGTTGCCCTGGATGTCTTGCAAGAAAGAATTCGAGGACGTGAGGGACAGGTTACTTTGGTGCAATGGTCTGGTGATTCGGGTATTGCCAAACTGACGAAAAGGTTAGAGGAGGATGCGGCAGCACGATCACTCCTATCTCCACGACCTGTAGCAGGAGCGGAACTGCTCGCTGTCGATACGGATCAACCGCTAGAACGATGTCTAGAAATAGTCCAGCAGTGGCTCGTGAAAGCTCAAGATAAGGGAATGCTAGGTTCGAGATGGTCGTGACCTACAACATGACCATCCAAGCTGTGTTCTTCGACTTAGGCGGCGTTATCCTGATGGAAGCCGCTCGCGACTTCGGGATCGATGCCCGCTTCAGCCTGATGCCCGGCACTGTCACTAGGTGTTTAGACGTCAACAGTCGGTGGAAAGAGGCACGAGTGGGGCTTTGCTCGTATGAAGAATGGGTCGATTCTGTGCGGGAAGCGCTCGTTGAGGAAGCCGGAGGCCAGGCGGATGAGGTGCTCCAGGAGGCACTTAAGGCGGAAGCACCAGTCAATGAGGCTGTCATGCGTTTGGTATCTGCGCTGTCGGTGCGGTACCGGATCGGGGCCACATCGAATACGAAAACCCGCGACCTAGAGCGCTTCATCAAGCGTCGATTCGGGCCACTGTTCGAGGTTGTCGTGGGCTCGGCGGACTTGGGCGTCGCCAAGCCAGACCCCGACATCTACTTACACGCCGCACGGCGGCTGTCGCTCCGTCCGAAGGCGTGTGTGTTCATCGACGATGTTGAGGCGAACGCAAATGGTGCGACCGCCGTTGAATGAATGGCATACTCTTCGAGTCGACTCAACAACTGGTCCGCGATCTAGACGCACTGCGGGTGCAGGTTTAGTCCGCGTCACCTTCTTCGACGTTTGATCGCCTAGCGCCCCTTATACAAGCGCTTGGCCCCAATCCTTGAAGTCTTCCGCGGGGTGACCCATGAGGTAGCGGATGGTCACAATCTCCCCTACATGCACGAAGTGATGCGCCGCAACCCGCATGAGGGCGTAGCGTAGTGACAGGCCAATCGGGTGTAGATAGTCAATGGCACCGTCATAGGGGATCGTTCGGTCGAGGTCTGGCTCCGGCTTGGAGTCAAGGAACCGCTTCGATGCCTCGCGGACTTCACTCATTCCGGCAAGTATAGCGGGCCAGTTGTGTGCATCTCCACCGCCGCCAGTGCGAATCATCGGATCGCTTATGACTGGATGAGATGGCAGCCCCTGCAATCTGGCGTTGATCCATGAGTCCACCAGGTTCGTAACGTGGCCGACCGTCCAAGCGATGCTGCTGCCACCGTCGTGGCGGCGCGTCGCTTCCTTCGGAGCCAGCCCGCTTATGGCCCGGTCGAGATCATTCCAGGATTCGTGCATCAATAGAATGAGCTTGTCCGGCATGCAGCCCCTTTGATGTCCACCTGACCTGGTAAGTTACTTCTCTAGCTTGTCGAGGCGCCTCCAGACGTCGTAGTCGATTTGCCTGTGGCGGGCGAGGCTCGCAGCGAGGAGGGCGACGCCGAGGATGACTCCGCTGATGATAGTCACTACGTCGCTGTCTGCCGCCGCGCCGATCGCCAGGACGATAGCTGCTATGGCCGCCACGAGCGCTGGTACTCCAACCTCGACGTGGCCTCGTTCATCGTTGTGAATCTGTTGAACGGTCTTGATGAACCGCATCTCGATGTCTCCTTTCGCGCGAACATGGCCGCGTTTTGCGGGGCAGCGGCTGGCGATAGTCCGGCGGGGCCCCCGAAAACAGCCTAGTTGTTGTTGATATCAACGTTGGCTTCCCTATTCCGCCGTTCGTGCGCATCATCGGAAAAGCCGGACCCTCGGTCAATAGCTTAAGGAGGAAAAATCGGCGGTCAGATGAGGGCAAGTGCGATTCGGGATATACCGCAGACTCTGGCGGTCCGAAAGGAGACGGCTTGCCAGCGCACTGGTGTGCTGCCATGATGCTGCTGTTATGGCCCGGGTGATTGCAATCGCAAACCAGAAGGGCGGAGTCGGTAAGACGACGACGACGATCAATATCGGAATCGGACTATCCGAGCGCGGCAGAAGCGTTATTCTGATCGACTTCGATCCCCAGGGCAGCTTGACGCAGGGTCTTGGCGTCGACCCGGACTCCCTGTCGGCCACTACCTACGATGCCCTGATCGATGACGAGACGCCGCTGGACTGGGTCTTCCTTCGGGTCCGGAGCAAAGTTGTGCTGGCCCCGGCCGGCATCGACCTGGCGGGCGCGGAGTTCGAGCTAGCGGCGACAGCGGACTGGCAACAGACGCTGCGCCGCAGGCTCGTAACACTCAAGACGGAGGCCGACTTCATCCTGATAGATTGTCCGACCTCTTTGGGTGTTCTGACGGTGAACGCGCTTGTTGCCGCGAACGAGGTAGTGGTGCCTGCTGAATGCAGTTTCCTTGCGTTTCGGGGGCTCAGCGGTCTTCTTGCCACCATCAAGGGAGTCCAGGCACGATTCAATCCCAGGCTTAAGATCACCACGATATTGCCTGTAAAGGTACCGCGAACGGTTCATGCACGAGAGGCGCTCGAGGAGCTCCGGCGTATATGCGGCCCGCTGGTCAGCGACATTATCGTTCCTCAGCGCGTGAAGGTAGCTGACGCCCTCATCAGCGGGAAATCCATTCTGGAATTCGATCCGAGGAGCGACGCTGCGGAGGCGTTCCGCCGGATAACGGAGGTGATTGATCATGGCGAAAAGGGTATCTATGAAGGGGCGCGGCTTAGAGGCCGTTTACGGAGACTATAGGGCCGCACCAGTACGCCGGACCACTGGTGTAGACGTATACGGGCAGAGTGGTGCACCAGCCAAGCAGACGGATCAGTCGCTGCTGAAAGCAACATTCTACCTTGATCGCGAGACGATCGACCTGTTGGAGCGGTTGTGGCTCGATCAACGCAGAAGGGGGCGCAGGGGTTCGAGCAAGAGCGCGTTGGTCCGCATGGCTATTCGGCTGTTGGCCGAGCAGAACTGATGGTTAAACCAAGGCGTCTGTGATTATACAGGAGGCTGGAGGCTTCTAGACTTGCAGACCTGTAAGCCCGTATATCAGTTGGCCAGTAGACCAGTACGCATCCGAAACCGTTCCCCGGAGGGGGGATTAGCCGCAACTCTAATTGCCCGGGATGAACCGCACCTCTGGATTGTCCTCGGCGCCAAAAAAAATAACCCCCCGTCCCTTTTGCAATCCAGACCTGCCGAACGGTACGTCAGTACACCAGTACACCAGCGCACTGTTACATCCGCCGGGACGACCTGCAGAAGCCTGGCAAAAATCAGATCGCCATCTGGAGCTGGCCCGAGTGCTCCCGTTGGGGCGCCGGCGCGTGCGTTCGCTCACGGAAGCCGTACTTTTCGCGTAGTTCACTAACTTTGGCCATCACCTGTTGGGTGTAGTCTTTCGGGGCGTAGGCACCGCGGTAGTACTTCTCGTAGCGCGGCATGAGGTGGGGGTACGCCTCGCGAAGGGCCGGCATGAACCACTCCTTGCTACCGGCCTTGAGGTTGAGCACGTTGGGAGCGATGAATTTCGCGCCGTGATCGCGAGCGGCGTGGATGACCGCTTCGAGGTGCGGCTCGTCGTCGGTGAGTCCGGGGATTATCGGTGCGATCATGACCCCGCAGGAGACGCCGGCGGCGCTCAACTCCTGAAGCGCTTCGAAACGCTTGACGGGCTTCGCCGTGCCCGGCTCCATCTTCTTCCAGACCGCCTCGTCCAGCGTTGGGATGCTGAAGGCTACCTGGGCGTCGGTGACTTCGGCGAGCTGCGACCAGAGAGCGAGGTCGCGGATGACCGAGGGTGACTTCGTAAGCATGTGGACCGGCTGGCGGAAATCGAGGAGGACCTCGAGAATCTTCCGCGTGATTTCATACTTCATCTCTGCCTGCTGGTACGGATCACAAGCGGTGCCGAGCACGATCAATTCGCGCTTCCAGCTCCTCTTGCTCAGTTGCTGGCGGAGGATGTCGGCAGCGTTGGTTTTGACGACGATCCGCGACTCGAAGTCACGACCGGAATCATAGCCGAGGTACTCGTGGGTTCCGCGAGCGAAGCAGTAGACGCAGGCGTGCTGGCAGCCGCGGTAGGGATTGATACTCCAGCGGAAGCCAAGCCCCGGCGTGTTTGTGCTATTGATGATGGTCTTGCATTCGATCTCTTCGAAGACGACGCCTGATGCCACGCCGGTATTAGAACGCACGTTCGCCCTTGAAGTCAACCCGAGCGTGGCATAAAGAATTAGGTGTGAACGGCGAGCACCCTGTCGCGCCCTGACGGATCCGGCATGACCTTGACCGCGGCTTCCGGGAAGGCTGCGCGCGCAGCTGCTTTCGCGGCCCGGCCCTGCATGTCGCCGATCTCGGCGAGCAGGACTCCCGACGGGCTGAGCCGAGCGGGCGCTTGCTCGAGCAGACGCTCTATCACGCGGAGGCCATCGGGGCCGCCGTCTAGGCCTTCGCGTGGCTCATGGTCCTTGATTTCCGGCGGGAGCGCCTTCCAGTCTGCCGTCGTGACGTAAGGCAGGTTGGCCACGAGGACGTCTACCCGTCCGGGCACCGTATCGAGGAGGTCGCTTTGCAGGAACCTGATACGCTTATCGACTCTGTGGCGAGCGGCGTTGCGCTGGGCCAATTCCAGTGCTTCCGGCGAGGTATCCGTCGCCGTAATCTTCCCTTCGGGGAGGGCGCTGGCGAGCGCAACAGCGATCGCGCCGCTGCCCGTCCCGACGTCAGCGATCGGAAGCGCATCGGCTAAAAGTTTCTTGTGGGCGGCTTCGATTGCCAGCTCCACCAGGACCTCTGTTTCGGGCCGGGGAATTATGGCCACGGGCGTAACCTCGAAGTCGAGGCCGAAGAACTCCTTGTGGCCGATGATGTACGCGGTCGGTTCGTGAATGAGGCGTCGGCGCACCAAGTCTCGAAAGCGCTGCTGCTCCTCCTCCGACAGTTCGGCGGTAAGGAGCCGGTATAGGCTCGCCCGGTCTACGCCCAGGCAGTGGCGAAGGAGGAGTTCAGCCTCCAGCTCCGGCTCGTCGCTTACCTGTGGGAGGAGGCGCCGTGCCTGGCGGAGTGCCTCCAGGACGTTCACGCCAGCTGTGCCTCCAGCAAGCGCGACTGTTCTTGCTCAGCGAGCGCGTCGATGACGTCGTCGAGATCGCCGTCAAGCAATGCGGGGAGGCTGTGGCGGGTGTAACCGGCACGGTGGTCGGTCATACGGTCCTGCGGGAAGTTATACGTTCGCACCTTCTCGGCCCGGTCTCCGCTGCCGACTTGTGCGCGGCGGTTGGAGTCAATTTCTTCGCGCTGACGGCTCTGTTTGCGGTCGAGGTAGCGGGCGCGCAGCACGGCCATGGCCTTGGTCTTGTTCTTGAGCTGAGACCGCTCGTCCTGGCAGACGGCGACGATGCCGGTCGGAACATGCGTGATGCGGACGGCTGTGGCGTTCTTCTGGACGTTCTGCCCACCGTGGCCCCCGGCGTTGAATATGTCGATGCGAAGGTCGTTCTCGTTAATATCGACGTCGACTTCGTCTGCTTCGGGAAGCACTGCCACCGTTGCCGTGGAAGTATGAATGCGGCCCTGGGCCTCGGTTTCGGGGACGCGCTGGACGCGGTGGACGCCGCTCTCGTACTTGAGCCGGCTGTACGCGCCGCGGCCGCGCACTTCGAAGACAATTTCCTTGAAGCCGCCGAGGTCGCTCTGACTCGAGTCGAGGACTTCGACGGCCCAGCGCTGGCGTTCCGCATAGCGGCTGTACATGCGAAAGAGATCGCCGGCAAAGAGGGTTGCTTCGTCGCCGCCGGCGGCCGCGCGGATTTCGACGATGACATCCTTCTCGTCGAAGGGGTTTTGGGGAACCAGGGCACGCTGCAACCTATCCTCGAGGAGCTCCAACCTCAATTCATCGCGTTCGACTTCGTCGCGTGCGAGCGAGACGAGTTCAGGGTCGGAACCATCGTCCAGAATGGCGCGCGCCTGGTCGAGGGACTCGCGGAGGTGCCGGTATTCGCCGAGAATGCCCACGACTTCCTGCATGGAGGCATGCTCGCGCGCAAGCGTTTGCACGCGGTCATAGTCGGCGGCGACCTCTGGCCGCGCCATCTCTGCCTCTAGCTCGCGATAGCGGCGTTCGATTTCTTCGAGTTTGTCCCACATTGTTGGCGTTTCGGACGTAAAGACGGCCCCCGATAGGGGGCCAGCTGAGCGAATTATATCACGCTATCGCGCGTTCGCCCGCCGACTCGCGATGCGACATCTATCAGCGGGACCGTTTCTTGCGCCCCGTCGGCAAGTTGGCGTAGCGTTGCGCTTTTCGCGGCCAGTTCGTTCTCCCCGAGGATTGCGACATACGTCGCGCCGAGGGCATCTGCGTGCCGCATCTGGGCTTTCAGAGAACGGTCGCCGGTTGAAACGACCGCGGAGATGCCCGCGCGGCGGATGTCAGAGGCCAGACGGAAGGCCGGCACGCGCGCCGCTGGTGTCTGGATGGCGACGTAAATCCGCGGGCGGTCTCGCTGGGGAACTGCGATGCCCTGGCGCTGAAGGTTCAGGATAGTGCGCTCGAGTCCAGTGGCGAAGCCCACGCCCGGGGTTGGGCGGCCACCGAGCAGCTCGATGAGGCCGTCGTAGCGGCCGCCGCCACCGATAGTACTCTGCGCGCCCTCTTCCGGCGGGATGACCTCGAAGACCGTGCGGGTGTAGTAATCTAGGCCACGGACAAGGCGGGGGTTGACGGTGAAAGGGATGTCGGCCGCTTCAAGCAAAGCTGTGAGTTCGGTGAAGTGGGCGGTGCAGTCGTCGCAAAGATAATCGGTAATGGGCGGTGCGCCGGCTATGATTGGCTGGCAACGCTCCTGCTTGCAGTCAAGTAATCGCAGCGGGTTTTGCTCGAAGCGTACGCGGTCGTCGTCGCAAACGCGGTCGAGCTTGTCGCGATAGTAGTCGCGTAGGACCTCGAGATAATGCGGACGGCACTTGCCGTCGCCGATGGAGTTGAGTTGGAGCGTGAGATTCGTTAGGCCGAGCTCCTCGTAGAGGCGCCAAAGCAGCTCGATGACCTCGACATCGACGGCGGCGGAAGAATCGCCGATAGCCTCGGCGCCGAACTGGTGGTGTTGACGGTAGCGGCCTGCCTGGGGACGGTCGTAGCGGAAGATGGGCGTCCAGTACCATAGACGCACGGGCTGAGGAAGGTTGTGCATTCCGTGCTCAAGATAGGCGCGACAGACGGGGGCGGTACCTTCTGGACGCAGGGCGAGATCTAGCCCGCTCCGGTCGTTGAAGATGTACATCTCCTTCTGCACGATGTCTGTCACCTCGCCCACGCCACGAGTGAAGAGCGATGCCTCCTCGAAGACAGGAGTCTTGATTGCCTCGTAGCCGAAGGCCTTGCTGATGCGAGCGGCCACCTCCCGGACGAAGTCCCAGTGGGGCTGGTCCTCGGGAAGGATGTCTTGAGTGCCACGGGGGGCCTTGTATCGCCCTGTCATGTAGATGAAGCGAGGATACTAGAAGCGCATAAAGTCGCGCAAAACCGGTAAATTCGGCGTGGAATTGGGGTGTCGGTGCTACACTTAATTGAGCACGATGACGGTAAAGTTTGAAGAACTGGGACAGGCCGTCCTCACCCGCGTCGCTTCCTATCTATCGCCGAAAGGCATGGAGCTTGTTCAGGAAGCGTATGCGTTTGCGGCCGAGAGGCACGCCGGGCAGACGCGCAAGAGTGGAGACCCGGCGATCACGCACCCCGTGCATGCCGCCGAGACGATCGCGAATCTTCAGCTCGACGCGAGCACCATCGCCGCTGCGCTGCTGCACGATGTCCAGGAAGACTGCGGCGTAACGAACGAAGAGATCGCTAAGCGGTTCGGCTCTGAAGTCGCGGTGATGGTGGAGGGAGTGACTAAGCTCGGGCTAATCGGCGGGCAGGCGGCAGAAGCGCGCAGCGGCGCGGAGCATACGCAGGCAGAGAACCTGCGAAAGATGTTTCTGGCGATGGCGCAGGACCTGCGTGTCGTAATCATCAAGCTGGCTGATCGCCTTCACAACATGCGAACGTTGTGGGCGCTAAAACCAGAAGATCAGCGGCGCATCGCCCGAGAGACCATAGAGATATACGCTCCGCTGGCGGCCAGACTGGGCATCTGGGACATCAAATGGCAGCTCGAGGACCTGTCCTTCCGATACCTGCAGCCGGACGAGTACAAGTTCGTTGCCGACCTCATCGACGCCAAGCGCCAGGTGAGAGAGACGTATGTCACACAAGTGACCGATGTCATCCGCGAAGAGTTGAAGAAGCACGGCATTCAGGCTGAGATTCAGGGGCGGGCAAAGCACATATATAGCATCCATAACAAGATGGAGAAATACGCAGCCGAAGGGAAGAGCGTCGACGAGATATATGACCTTCTGGCGGTACGCGTGCTCGTCGAGACCGTAACCGATTGTTACACCGCGCTCGGCGTCGTCCATGGGGTCTGGCGGCCGCTGCCCGGCGCGTTTGATGACTACATTGCAAACCCAAAGGAGTCCATGTATCAGTCACTGCATACGACTGTGATGGCGCTGAACACGCAACCGTTGGAGGTGCAGATCCGGACATATGAGATGCACCGTGCGGCGGAATACGGGATTGCGGCCCACTGGCGCTACAAGGAAGGCTCCAAGCGCGACCTCCGCCACGAGGAGCGGCTCGCGTGGCTGCGGCAGCTCCTGGACTGGCAGCGTGAGATCGCGCAGCCGGAAGAGATGGTCGAGGCGGTCAAGACTGACATCTTCCAGGACCAGGTGTTTGTCTTCACACCGAAGGGCGAGATCAAAGACCTGCCCACGGGCAGTACACCGCTAGACTTTGCTTACCGAATTCACACAGACCTTGGCCACCGCTGTGTCGGGGCGAAAGTGAACGGCCGGCTGGTCTCGCTCAACTATCAGGTCAAGAACGGCGAAGTGATCGAAGTGCTGACGAGCAAGTCATCAAAGGGGCCATCCCGAGACTGGATGAACTCAAATTTAGGGTTCATCCGCACGACGCATGCACGGGAAAAGATCCGGCAGTGGTTTAAGCGTCAAGAGCGAGCGGAAAACATTGCGCGCGGCAAGGAGATGGTCGAGAAGGAGCTGCGTCGGTTGGGAGCGAGTCTTGGCGGCATGGAAGAGGACATCCTGAAGCTCTTCAAGCTGGACGACCTCGAGGACTTCTTCTTGCGCGTCGGATACGGCGAGATCAGTGCGCAGCACATCTCGACGAAGCTGGCTTCACTGCTCGTCGAGGAGACACCGGCGCCGGTCGAAGAAATCCCTCCACCGGCAAAATCGACTTACACGACGAGCATCAGCGTTTTGGGGACTGGAGACCTGCTGACGCGCCTGGCGCGGTGCTGCAACCCTGTTCCCGGCGATAAGATCATGGGCTACGTCACGCGAGGCGAAGGTGTGTCTGTTCATAGAGCGGACTGCCGCAATTTGCTAAATGAAGACGAAAAAGAGCGGCTTGTCGACGTAGAGTGGGGACGGAGAGGACAGCTCTACCCAGTTGCCGTCCACATAGACGCTTGGGACCGTGTCGGCCTGCTGAGGGACATCAGCACGATGGTCGCCGAAGAGAAGGTCAACATGGTCGCCGTCCACACAGAGGGCAGCGCTGACGGGCACATCACTATCTACGTGACTCTCGAGATGGCGGGTGTCGAGCAGCTCACACGCTTGCTTACAAAGCTCGAGGGTATTCGAGGAGTCGTATCAGTGAGCCGGCGGGTGGAAGGCGCGCGCAAGCGGGCTTAGATCCCGAACGGAATCAGTGCCAAAAGCCTCTTTACTTCGGTAGAACATACTTCCTATATTCGGTGCAGCGATGTTGGCGAAGACTAATAGCTGCGCGGTTATCGGCCTTGACGGAGAGATCGTCGAGGTAGAAGTGGACATCAGCCACGGACTGACGGCCTTCAACGTCGTCGGTCTGCCGGAGAAGCCGGTGCAGGAAGCGAGAGAGCGGGTCAGGTCGGCGATTCGCAATTCCGGATACAGTTTCTCGAACCAGCGGATTACCGTGAACTTAGCGCCGGCCGACCTGCGCAAGGAAGGCCCCGCCTACGACCTACCCATCGCAGTCGGAATTTTGATGGCTTCCGGGCAGGTGCCGGAAACGATCGAGTGCGCTCTCTTCTTAGGTGAGCTGTCGCTGGACGGACGGCTTAGGCACACGCAGGGAATCCTGCCGATGGTCGGCCTTGCGCGCGAGCGCGGTTTCCATACCATCTATGTCCCGGAGCCAGACGCACGGGAGGCGTCATTGGTGGATGGTATCGAGGTCGTGCCGGTGGAATCCCTCGGCAGACTGGCGGCGCACCTACAGGCGCTGGACCCGATCGGGTCATTTGCGCCGAACGGCGTTAGTCCTCTGCTGGC
>Ga0066678_10000211_pt1 | contig 17247 bp, 17 predicted proteins | sample GraSoiAngelo_127_FD_62300 | JGI IMG/M metagenome (GOLD analysis project Ga0066678, IMG submission 62300) | Grasslands soil microbial communities from the Angelo Coastal Reserve, California, USA - 14_0927_09_40cm | ecosystem: Environmental > Terrestrial > Soil > Grasslands | place: USA...
CTTCGACAACATTATTCCCGTCTAGTCCAACCTCGATCCGCCGTTTCAACCGCGAACTGTCATGATTTTTGACCTAGACAGTTCTTAAGAGCGGGTTGTTAGAATGGCGCCGTTCCAGTGGACTTAGGCAAGACCTGATCCAGCTTATGACTATTCTTCTTCTTCCACGGATTTCCAAATGGATCGCCGGGCAGGCGAGACGATTTTTCGGAATCGACCAGAACCCCGCGTGGACTGGACTGTCAGCCCTCGTGGGGCTCGGGCTGTCCGGAGTGTCGTTGGTTGCGATAGGGGCATGGCTGCTCACTGCTCAGCCCCACATCGGCCTTGGGCAGTGGTTGTCAGGCGGACTCTTCGGATTCGGAATCTTCAATATTCTAGCCGTGATTAGCAGGAGACTTGCGCTTCCAGTCATCAACCAACTCTCATTCGTAGGCAACCTTGCAGCAGTGGTCGCCTTCTATCTCTTCTTCTCAAGGTTCGTAGTGGTCAGCTACACTACTGACACAATTGTTGGAACATACATGGGGGTGTTGAAGGCTCTCCAGTTTCAGAGTCCCTACCCCTTCACTATCAAGCCCCTAATGGACCAGTTTGGTCTAACTCCCTCCTTCTACACGCCAAGCGTTAACGGCTCCATTGATTTTCATCTCGCCTACCCTTCGCTCAGCTTCTTGTCGGTTCTTCCATTCTACGTCTTGGGCCTCCGTGATGTGCGAGATACAATATTCATGTTCCACCTTCTGTCAATCATCGCTATCTTCGGACTCGCACCAGCACGGCTGAAGAGTGTCAGTCTTGCCCCCTTCGCCTGGTTTCCCTATGTGATTGCCGCCGGCTGGACGGACAGTGTCTGGGCCTTCTTCCTTGTACTAACCGCCTTCCTCTGGTACCGCCATCGCAAGGTCAGCTTTGTGACGTTTGGTCTGGCCGTCGCAGCAAAACAGCTCGCAATAATCGTTGCACCCTTTCTCCTAATCCGTCTATTGCGTGAAACCCCGCAGTCAAAGATTCGCAATACTGGAACAGCGGCAATCTTGATACTGTCTGGACTCTTAATCCCCAACCTACCATTCATCATCGCGACTCCAAGCGCATGGTGGAATGACGTCGTAGCTCCATACTTGCCAAACGCATCCCCTCAAGTCCCCGGGGGCATTGGCCTTTCCAACATTCTTCTGGACGTGGGTATCGCCATTCCGTCATCCTTCTTCCTAGTTCTGGTTCTAGGTGCCTCAACGGTCTTCTTGTACGCTTACGCCCGGCACTTCACGCGGCTCAACAGTCTAACGTTCGCGTTTCCGATATTCCTCTTCTTCTTCTACTCTCGATCGTTTCCCGACTACATGGCCTACTGGCTCTTTCCCCTCGTTCTAGACCTCTGTCGGCTTGGACGTCCAAACCTCAAGCTGGCGCTGGCTGCGAGGATAAGAAGCATCGACTGGCATCCTCCAACCGGGACCTTTCTCAGAGTTCTTGCCCGACGACGGGCATTGGCGGTTCTGATAGTGATCGTTCTGACCGTCGCCTTTGTTGCCACGTCCGAAGCCTATGTCTCACAAGGTTCGAGTTCAAACGCTGAGATTCAGATCAACAATGTGATGGACCCTGACGGTATTGGAGCAGCAACCATGATCAATATCACTCTCAAGAACACATTGCAAACGCCTGTGTCTCCAACATTCTTTGTAAAGTGGTATCCACTTCCCTATCTATGGACGAGCAACTCGACTGCTCTCCTCAACAGCGGCTCGCGTGGATCCTATATCATCAGTGCCGCAGACGGGGTTGCTCCTATACCGCGGGGATCTGCCTTCCACGTTATAGTTTACGACAAGCTGACCAGCCAGCTGCTGGGCGAATCACCGTCAGCAAAGGCGAACGTTGCAGCTCCGGCGTTATCAAACCCTGGTTTCAAGTGGTGGACCCTAGACGAGGCTCTTGGGAGGAAGGTGCCTCTCAGCTGGAAGCTTTCCCTGTTCAACTCTTACGCGACAACCTCTGGTATCACACCCCTTGGCGCAAACGGGACGAGTGGCGTCCAAATGATCTTGAAATATGCCCCCACAGAGAGAGGCATTGATAGGCTGGCACTGTCGCAGAAAATCTCTCCGGATGCTGCAAGCGTAAGCGTCCATTTTAGCCAGTCATTTTCAACCAATCTTGCGACCAAGCTCATATTTGCGGCTAGTGTGACAGACGGCATTCACACAATATTTTTCATCTTCTCTGACCAGGTAACCCAACAAACGATCACGCCATATTCCACGAACACTACCGTCATTATCCCAACGCAAAAGTCGCAATGGAACGTGATCATACTGACTCCTCAGTCTATCTGGAATGCTCAGGGTTGGGAGGTACCTCCGCAAGCGACGCTGACCCTGTTCCTTGAGTCAGAATTACCTGGAGTCTATTACGTAAGCATAACGAGTGTGAGTCCCGTCTAGCCGAGTCTTCTATTGGACTCTCTGTCATTACCGCCTGCAAGCTCGCTTTCGCAACTTTGAACTCGAGACTCAATCCGCGAAATCCTCTGGAAACGAGAATGGTTCAATTGAGCCTTCAGAGAGAGGTGAGGACTCTCCAACCTATACACAAATGATCATTCCCGCGCCGGAGATTGCTTGGTCACAGATGTGAGCCCACGGTAGACGGATGTGCTGATTTGACCCGTTACCGATGCAAAGTGTCTTAGTCAGAGAAGGGGTTATGCCCAACGATTGTCACTTGCAAGTGGAGGTTCAGAGTCTCGTGGCTGAGCGGTGGCAGTATCTCATAGTCGGATTATTGGCGTCCGTCCCAGTATTCTTTGAAGTAGACCCGGGACTATTCCTTTCTCCTTTTGTTCCCCCCTTGGCCACTCTCCTCGTTCCATATCTTGTAGCGACCTACCGTCTTAATCATCGCGAGACCATCCGCGCGTTGCTATTAGGCGGCTCCGCGGCCCTCGCAATCTTCTCTATCTCGACTGGATATGTGAACTGGCTCACAGATGAGTGGAACACTCCTCAGTACGTATCCTTGCTCCTGGGAGGACGCAATTGGTACAATACACCTCTCCAGTTCCAATATGTGAAGTGGGGCACACTTGTGCGTGCGACTAACTGGAATGTCTACCTGCCTCTCCTTCCGTTTGTCCAAGTGCCTTATGTCTGGCTGGATTACCGATGGTTCACTCTTTTGCTGTGGGGTTTCATGGTAAGCGCAGTGCGGAAGCGTTACTACACTTCGATAGCACTCGGGGGACAGTATCCCGCCGTCATGGCTGCGAATGGGTTTAACGATGTTGTCCCGCTTCTGTTCCTCACATTGGGTCTGGTGACATTTACGGGACCTCGCGCACGAGCAACCAAGTTCCTCGTTCTTGGCATGAAACAGTTCGCGAACACTTTTCTCTTCCTCTACCATTTGCTTCGCCGAGACTGGCGCGAAGCCGGTCTGACGCTATTAGTGAGTGTTCTCTTCCTTCTCCCCTTCTTGGCTTGGGATTGGAAATCCGCGATTTGTACACCAGTCCTCGACATGCCTCCCGATTGCCAGCGTACGCAGAACGCAATCGATTCTTTGCGTGTGAGGATCAACTATGGCCAGTGGCCAGTGTGGGTTGTCGCTGTCTTCTATCCCACCCTCCTCGCAAGGATTAGGCTCAGGCGCATACTTCGGAGTATCAGCCGGGTCTTTCGAAGCCGCTCTAGCGGATCGGATATCTAACTTGAAATTCGAAGGTGAACCGATTTATTAATACTCAGAGTTGGATGACTCGAGAGTGGCTTTCTGAGCAACCTAAAGGGGCTCCTCTTAGCGGGTGGGCACGGTACTAGGCTCCGTCCTTTAACTTACACAGGCAACAAGCACATGCTCCCCATCGCCAACAAGCCGATGCTGATGTATGGGTTCGACCAGCTACGAGCATCTGGCATCACGGAGATCGGCGTCATCCTAGGACCCTTGCAGGAGGGGATCGTCGAGGCCCTCGGGGACGGTTCAAAGTTCGGAGTGAAAATTACCTATATTGAACAGCCAGATCCTAAAGGAATCGCACACGCGGTTCTGATCTCTCAAAAGTTCCTTGGAGACTCACCCTTCATCGTACACTTAGGGGATAATCTGCTCAAGGACAACATCCCACAATTGGCTTCGGAATTCCAAAGTTCCGATGCGGACGCTAGGGTCATCCTCACGCGAGTCAAAGACCCCGAAAGGTTCGGAGTTGTAGAGCTAAGAAACGGTAGCATAGTCAAGTTGGTTGAGAAGCCCAAGCAATACATCAGTGACCTAGCTTTAGTTGGAGTCTACTTCTTCCGCTCCACAATTTTTTCAGCTATTGAGAAATTGAAGCCGAGCTGGAGAAACGAGTTGGAGATTACTGACGCGATCCAAGCTCTGTTGGACACGGGTGGCAAGATAACATACCACGAGGTCTCAGGCTGGTGGAAGGACACAGGTCGTCCGGAGGATATTCTTGAAGCAAATCAACTGGTTCTAAGAGACCTAAAGCCCTCTACGAGGGGCAAGATCGAAGAAGGCGTCGCCATCTCTGGCAACGTCGACATCGGTAACGGCTCTGTTGTGCGGAAAGGGACGGCCTTGAGAGGACCCGTAATCATAGGTGATAATTCCGAGATTGGGGGAGGGGCTATGGTTGGACCCAACACGTCAGTGGGGAGCAGAGTAAGAATCATGCGTGCGGAAATAGAAGATAGCATCATCCTGGATGGTTCTGTGGTTGATTGCGAGGAAAGGATAATGGACAGCATCATTGGAAAGGATTCCCGGATTGTTTCGGCGGATACGTCCTCCCCCAGAAGGATGAGCTTTGTAGTGGGCGAGAGCACTTTCGTCAGGCTCTGATATGGAATTTTTCCACTTTGGCTGAGACAAGCAAGTTTCTATGCTGCTAGAGCTTGTCGCAGCTTCGAGACTTCGTTCTGGTACATTTTGAAACGCCGCTCGTAGTTCAGATCCAGATTCTCACGTAATTTCTTCCGAAAGGCTGAATCCTCCGTCACTCTCCTCAGCTCGTCTCTAACAGTCTCTGGGTTCACATCGTCTATCTCAACGATGGCTCCGTCGAACAAAGATCGGAGAAGGGGATCCTTCAACACGATCGTCGGGATTCCGAGCGCTACGAACTCGTGTATGGCGTGGGGAACGGTGTTCAGCTCCGTGCTCAAGGAAAGCGCAACGTCGGCGTTTCTCTTGAGGGCTTCGTAGTGCGCATCGTCAAGATAGCCGGGATAAATGACATTCCTCGGCGGTTTCAACTTAGCTATTCTGTGGCCCAATTTTTCGCGTTTACCAGTGATCACGAGAAGATAGTCGTCGAGTCCTTCGATGGCTTTGACCTCCTCCTCCAATAGTTCTTGAGGATGCCCTCCGTGAGCCGCGATGACTAGGAATCGGTGGGGCGGCAAGGGATAGGAGGCCCACTCTTCGGCTCTCCCCGTCATTCTTGTTGACTTTGGAATGAAGTCGTGATACGTGAACGCGTCAGTGGCGCCTCTTGCTCGGAGCTCTCTGGTCCAGCTGTTGTTCGGTGACATGTTCGCGTCAGCTTCTTTAGCGACGAACCGTTCCAGGGCTGCAACTCCTTGAGAGAGCAATGGGGCTCGGATGGTCTTCATGCTCCATACCGCATGATGATCGACTACTAGTTTGAACCGGTTGAAACGTTTCACCAGGACGAGCAGGAGTGGCAGGAAGATGGGCGGGTTCTGAGCGAGAACAACTTCTGGTCGTTCCCTTCTCAAGAGCGAGAGGGTTCTAAGAGCGAGAAATGCATACCGCAATGGTGCAGCTATTTTCTTCCCAAAGAGAATGTTGAGGAAGACGACTCGCCCGCCGATCAAGGAGCCGACCTCGACGAGAGTGGGGGAAAACGGGGCCCACGCAACCAGCAAAGGGCGGGAGTTTTCTGCGCCTTTTCTCAAAAGTGTGTAACCTATATTGTCTTACATTAGTGACTTCGGGGCGTTAGGTCCTCTGTCAGCGCATCGATTGATCGTTCATGGCGCAGTTGGCTCGTCGCACTTGCAACTATCTCTGCGAGGGAGTGAAAAACGGCTAATCTATGTTTGTGGCGAGAAAATAGACCACGGCCACAACGAAGGGAAATAGGAAGATAGCATAGTAGAAGAGAAGTATCCCACTCGCCAACAGTACTCCAAGCGCTGTAATGTCCGTTCTCCCTTTTCGGCTCGAAAAATCGATATTCCAGAATCCCAACGCATAGAGGCTGAGACCGAGCATTGTAACTAGTGCGGCGAAGTTGAAGAAGAGGGCAGGTAGGTATGAACCCCCTATTGGCTTGTCATTTGCAGGGAAAGGGATGATGGTTACTATGGGCCCGTAAAGATAGTTGAGGACTAGTACTTCGCCGACGCCGAAGACTCCCCATACTAGAGGCAACAGCAGAATACGCTTCTGCATCGGGCTAACAATCGCGATTTTCAGCCACATGTTGATATAAGGATTTGGCGCGAAACACTCGTCGAGGACTCGCCAGTTGAACTTCTGGAAACTACTATTCCGTAGCTGGTTCTATTTCAGGATAGGATACAACACCTACTTTGCCTTCCTGATCGGGTTTGCAAGCAACGTCATCGTAATCTACAAGTTAGGAATAGCCGAGAATAGTATCCTTCACCCAATTTTCACAAGTCTAGCTTGGTTCGCAGTTATTGCCCTGGTCATTATGGTTCCCTTGTGCGTTTCCATAGGCTTGTACCATATGAGGCGGACTGGCGCCTTTGCGGCAGAGGCTAGCGTAGGCACGGAATCGAATCCATACATGTACAAGGTTATTCCCGGAAAGGAGCGCGAAGTATTCCTACCACTGTGGATCGCGACTGTTCGAGGATTAGCTAGGGTGATGGAGCGGGACAAGACGATGACGCTCGAAGAGAAGCGGGACCTTGAAGACATCTTGAACAAGGCTGATGCCTTATTGAAGGGCGAGTTCATCGGTTATTCGGGACATCAAACCTTAGGAAGATCACCGTGACCGAGCGACCCCCAAGCTTTGACGGTGCTTTTACCATCGCTCCTTCCATGGCGCATCGGATAGAACTTTCTGGGTGGCCAGGGGCTTCCACCAAGAAACGTGTTCACGGTACCACTTGACGGTAATGCCAAGTCCTTCATCAAATGAGCGAGTGGGACTCCATCCGAGACTTCTGCGTGCCTTTTGGGAGTCGAGGCTGTATCTGTAATCGTGTCCCGGCCTATCCTCAACTTCTACAAGCTTGACTCTTGCACCGTCGAGCTGCTTGACCAATTTTTCGGCAACCTCTCGATTGGACATTTCATTTCCCGCTGATATGTTGTAGATTTCGCCCGGATTTGCTTTCGAAATCGCGAGCTCAATTGCAGCACAGAAGTCTTCGACGTATATCCAGTCGCGAACCTGGCCGCCTCCACCGTAGAGGGGGATATCTCTTCCGTTCAGAGCCCTGATTATCGCCTTGGGTATGAACTTCTCGGGATGTTGGCGCGGTCCGAAATTGTTGGTGCACCTTAGAATGACGACTGGTAGCTTGTAGGTAGTATTCCATGCTCGGGCTATGAGATCGGCTGAAGCTTTTGTGGCCGAATAGGGGCTTGACGGCTTGAGAGGGCTCTCTTCATCAAAGGATCCAGATTCGATCGACCCGTAGATCTCGTCTGTAGAAATATGGACCACTCTGTTGACCCTACCTTCTTGGGCCGCTCGGAATAGATTGAAGGCGCCTCTCGCGTTGCTTTCAAAGAAGTGTTCTGGGTCAGATATGCTTCTATCGACATGGGTCTGCGCTGCAAGGTTCACTACGATGTCTGCTTTCTTGAGAGCCTTGCGGACGAACGCGTACTCAGCAAGATCTCCTCTGACAAATCTATACCGCGGGTTCTTTCTGAGTTCCCTAACATTGGCTTGATTGCTACCTATCCCTTCGAAGTCTATGTTGGTGACTCTCAGATCCTCCCGGGACTGGATTATGTGATGGATGAAATTGCTTCCAATGAACCCCAGACCGCCAGTGACGATTAGATCTTCCAGATCAGTCCCGGCCCCTCTTAGTTTGCAATATTGACATTTCCCGGCTGACTGGTAAGTGACGGCTCAAGCTTGAAAAGTCTACTCGCTAGGAATGGGGTCCCGGCTTGGAAAAGCTTCTCGTGATCGGCTCTACAGGACTCGTTGGCTCGAAACTGGCCTCCACCGCAGCCAGTTATGGCTTCGAAGCTTACAACACGCAGAACACCCGGAAATCGCCCTTTCCTAACTCTGCAGAGCTCGACATAACCGACAAAGAGGCCACGCTTCGTCTAGTCAGACGCGTTGATCCGGCGGTCATCATAAACACGGCAGCGCTAACAAATGTAGATTATTGCGAGATCCATAAGGACGAGGCCGAAAGAGTCAATGTTGGCGGGGTGAGGAACCTAGCAGAGGCTGCTCGTCAGAACGACAGTAGATTAATACAGATATCAACCGACTCCGTATTCGATGGGAGTTACGGCCACTACACCGAATCTGACACACCAAATCCTCTCAACTGCTACGCGAAGACGAAGCTGGAGGCTGAACGAGTTGTATCAGATCTATCGAATTTTGCGATAGCGAGGCCGAGCGTAGTCCACGGCTGGCATTCTCGACTCGAGGCCGCGGGCTCTAATGCGACAAAGACAATGAACTTTGCCATGTTCGTCCTAGATAGGCTGAAGAATAATGAGATCGTGACGGCCATCAGGGACCAATATAATTGCCCGACCTTTGCAGACAATCTTGCAGAAGCACTTCTGAGGCTGGCGAATCACCATGAAATCGGCATCTTTCACACAGCGGGAAGATCATGCCTAAGCCGTTACGAATTTGCGGTCAAGCTGGCCGAGATTTTCAACTATCCCACCAATATGGTTCAACCTGTCTTCAGCAGTGATTTCAAGCAACTTGCGGTGAGGCCGAAGAACTGCTGTTTACGAGTGGAGAAGGCTGAGCACACCCTTGGGATACGATTTCTTACTGCCGAGGAGGGAATTAGAGAAATGAAAAAACAGTCGCTTTCGCAGTTCGGCCCTTCAGCGCCATCATAACCGATTGGAATCAAGGTTTTTCATGATTGCTAAATTTATTGATCACGTTTGCCCACGCAGGGGCTTCGCTCGGTGAACAACGTGTCTCTTCCGTGGCCAGAGAATGGTAATCCGCGAACGACAAGCCTTAACATCGGTTGTGGCGGAGACTCCTGGGGAGACATTGGAGTAGATCTCTCGAGAAGTCTCCCTGAAGTATCAAACCACCCGAATGTTGTTGCGAGTGCACTTAGGCTGCCGATTAGGGGTGACTCTATTGAGGAGATCAGATGCTGGCATATAATTGAGCATATTTGGGATTGGAAAGGTGTTCTAGAAGAGATTGTTAGAGTGAGCAAGAAGGGCGCTCGGGTCCAGCTTCGATTTTCACTTGACGATGGATTCAAACGCGATTTCTTGATCAACTGGAGTAGGTTCGACCTGAGCTTATGAGACATTCATACCGCACGAGAAGAGATCGCCTTCACGCTTGGATCATCAACCCAACCTTGGTCGCCCAACAATTGTCGGCCGCGGGCTTTCTCGTCAGGATCAAACGAAATACTCGAAAATTCTTCCCACCCTAGCTAACTCTCGGCAGGAAAGCCAAGATCTTCGGCCGATTCTATCCCCACTTTCCGCAAATCGATAATGAGTGGGAAGTCAACGCAGTAAGAGACTCGCGAGAATCAAGAGGATCCTTCGGCGATTCGGCTTTGCCTACCTGAAGGGAGTCCTGTTCCAATCGAACGATTTCGACGTCTTTGAGTCGATAATGCCCGGGTCATTCCATGATCTTCTCTCTTCGTCCGGATTGGCGTTGTCGTACAATTGAGTCACAAAGTACAGGGTAAGTGAGGGCTTGACACCCAATGTCTTGGTTCCATGCCAGTAATGACCTGGAACTCGAACGAGCTGCAACTTCTCCTCGCTTGCAATGACTTCTTCCAAATGCCCTTTGGTTGGGGATCCTTCTTTATCATCATAAGCACAAATCTTCATTGCGCCCTCCAGCACGATCATGTAGTCGACCTGCCCCCTTTTGTGCCTGTGCCAGGCTCTGATCATTCCTGGATAACTAAACGACAAGTTCGCCTGTGCTACCTTATCATCTCCAAAGAAATCCCTCCAATCATTTCGAAGAATTTCGGCGAAGAAACCTCGTTCATCTACCATCTTACCGATGTCGCGAACGCTCACACCCGGGAGCATAATGGACTTCCAAATTGAGCGTTTATTAAAAGCAACACTGGAGCTCCCTTCCGTCCAGCTTAGACAAGAGACTGGTCTGGTATGTCGACCCAACCCCGTTGCAGGGCCTGTAGCGGTACGAAGTTGAGACTTGGGCTCGACCTCGGTACGCTCCCTCTGGCGAATTCATTCCTATCTGTCCAGCGCGCAAGCGACCCGACTCCTGAACCAAGATATCCCCTGCAAATGTTCCATTGTAGCGATTGCGGTCTGATTCAACTACTCGACCTCGTCGACAGGAAGGAAATGTTTGACGATTACGCGTTCCTTACCGCGACGGCCAACACATCATTGATTCATTTCGACCAATACGCGAAAGATCTCACACAGCTACTTCCGCTAGACACTCAGGACCTAGTCGTCGATATTGGAAGCAACGATGGGACGTTGTTGAGAGCCTTCAAAACTCAGGGCGCTTCTGTGCTCGGCATTGAACCTGCTCGCAATATCGCAGATTTAGCAATTGTAAACGGAATACCAACGCTCAACGAGTATTTTGGTGCCCCAACTGTACAGAGAATTGGACAGGGCAAAGCCCGCATCATAACTGCGAATAACGTAGTGTCGCATGTCGGAGACCTGAATGGTTTCGTACAATCTGTCGAAAAACTCTTGGAGCCAAGGGGACTATTTGCCTTCGAAGTACCATGGGTAGTGGATATCCTTCGACACTATAATTTCGACATAGTGTACCACGAACACCTCTCATATTTCGGGTTCAAACCCCTCTCAAAAGTTCTCGAAAAACACAGTCTAGAACTCATAGACCTCCAATACTTTCCCAGAATTCACGGCGGAAGTCTTCGAGGAATAGCGGCTCATCGAAACACATACCCTAAACAATTGGAAACGCTCGAACGAGTTTTCCGAGATGAAGAAAGAGGGGCTGATTTTCACGCGCTGGAGCAGTTTTCCCACCGGGTCCAAAAGTTCAAAGGAGAATTGAACCGACTTCTACAAACGATGAAGAAGGACGAAAATACCATTGTGGGATATGGAGCCCCGGCGAAGGCGACAATTCTTCTCAATTACTGCTCCATTGATCGTTCGACCCTCAATTTCGTCATAGATACGACCCCCTACAAACAGGGAAAATTCATTCCTGGGGTCCGAATCCCAATCGTGCCTCCGGACGAGTTCCGAAAGGCAGCTCCCGACTACGCGTTACTTCTTGCCTGGAACTTCAAGGACGAAATCTTGACAAAGGAACGAGAATATCTCAAGTCCGGGGGAAGGTTCATCGTACCCTTTCCAAAACTTGAAGTCGTTGGTTGGAGTGCGAGTCAAGCCTTCTGACTGGTGGACTTACGCGACCGCTGGAATCTTCCGGACGAAGAGTTCAAGCTAGTGGCTTTGCGCAATGCTCGTAACGATAGGAAGCAAGAATCTAGCCGTGATGAACAGGACGGCCTTAAAGTTGACGGCGCTTCGACGACTCAGACCTCGGCCTTCCATTCGTAGTAGTATTTCGTGGTAGCATTCTTGAGTAGAGGCCTGAGAGCGTTCAGGACTCGCCGAAACAGCGCGGATTTTCTCCCAGAGAGAAGTCCGCTAGAGTGAGGACACCTGATAAAGCGCTCAGATATCGTGGCGTCAAGCGGGGGGCGATTTGTTTTGGTCATCCCTTAATGATCTTTCCACAAACGAAGGACTTATCCTCCATCGATGAAAGCGTCCTTTCATGGCCCTGTATGCGCCAAGAAACATGCCAACATCGAGGCTTAGCGCTCCGATTATCATCTGTTTGTAGTACCCTTCGTCTATGGGAAACCGCACGTCGAAACTTTTGCCCGTCCGTCTGAGTTCTAAAAGTGCCTCTGCTGGGTTCTCAACATGCTCTAGGACATACCAACAACGCCCGAGGGAGAATACGCCATTGCGGAACGGAAGACGATGAGCATCTGCTCTAACGTTAAACTTGGAGGTGGCACCTAGCTGAGTCTTGAAAACTACGTCTACGCGGACGTCGCCCCAATCATCTGGACCGCAACCAACGTTCAAGGTCCTCAATGAATGCTGCACCAGAACTTCATGATACGGGACCTCAAGATGAAAGTAGAGCGGTCCGAATCCGCAACGTCTATGTTCCTCGACCTGAACTTGATGAATCTGCCAGCAAGCCCGAGGATCACGGCGAAGATCGAGTCCAGAAAGAGGGCTCCTTGAATGGCTCGCGAGTGCATTTTCCATTTGTCTGCAAATCCGATTAGTCCAAGTCTCCCATAGAGGAGCGTCAAGCGCATCTCACTGTCGAGTTTCTTCACGGAATGTCCGAAGCCATGCAGAATCCTCGCTTCTGGAACGATTACGAATTTCACTCCGTCAACCTTGGCCCTCATAGATAGGTCCACGTCGTTCCAGAATACGGGGAACCTCTCATCATACAACTTTCCTTCTCTTGATAGTTCTTCCAGCGTTCTTCTGTGAAGCAGAAGAAAAGTTCCTCCGGGCTGTTCGATGATGGTGGGGGTTGTGAATTTTCTGTTCGAATACTTGTAGTCGTCTCGAATGAACGGGAAGAGACGAGACCAGAAACGCCCGAAAGAGGTGTACTCGAAAAATATCCTCGTGAAGCTAGGGGAGCGTCGATGGACTGACCTTTGCGCTGTGCCATCTGGATTCTTCAGATCTGGAACGGTACCGACCTCTGGGTGTGATAATGCGAACTCCAGCAAATCGGAGACTTCATCCGAGAACTCTATATCGGGGTTGCAAAGCAGAACCAATTCACCGTTAGAACTCGCGACCTCCGAGTTTATTGCCCTGCTAAGGCCCACATTCTTGGGGGAAAGATTGAGGCTCAACTTGAGATCTGGAAGATTTTCTTGAACGGTCCGTAGATATTCCGCTGTTCCGTCAGAAGAAGCGTTATCCCAAATTCTCGTTTCAGCCTCTCGAGGATCCGATCCTAGCATCCGGGAGAGTGAGAGAAGGAAGCGTTCAATCTCTGGCCTGGAGTTGTACGTGACGGTAATTATCGTAATCATCCAATCCACTCATCCTGTACGCCGGATCCAATGAAAAATTGACGTTGTCAATTCCATTCGAATAGGTTGTTATCTATTCCGAACTACTTCAATCGCCTTCTTGACGCCGATCCATATGCGGTAGGCGGGTAGATCCTGATACCAGAGATTCTTGTAGGTAAAGGATCCAAGGTGATTATGTAATATTGGAAAGTCTATGATCCCGTGCGGGTCCTTTGGAGCGACTTTCTCATGAACTCGGCCGACAAACTTGACCCTGTTTGATACGAGTCTCGGGGCGAAGTCTGGATTCCAAGCCTCGCGATATCTCCCGTTGTGTAAATTGATGCGTCTTATCCAATAATAGGGAAACTTGGGCTCCAATTGATCTAGATGGTTCAAAAGCATCTCACTCGCCTCTTCGTCATTGTCAACGAAAAGTACCCATTCATTCTTCGATAGGAAAGAATTCCTAGCGCAAGCGAAATCGTCGATCTTCCCAGAGTAATCCGTCCCCAGTCTGACTATCTTGAATCTAAACCCCGACCCACCCTTTCATATGATATTTTGGCTCACAACGAGTTCAAAATGGTTTCCAATCCATCTACCCACAAAAGAATATCAAGAATGGTCGGAAGGGACCGCATGAATGATACTCGACCACAAGGTGGAAGCAATTGACCAGTTCTAGTTCAGATTCTCGGAATAGCTCCCACGCGCATGATTGGTGGCATGAATTCGGCCCCTACGCGCATTTGCGACGGCTTGAGATTCTCCGAAAGCTGGTCTCAGGGCGAATGTCTTCATCTGCTCTGGATGTGGGGTGCGGCACCGGGATGCTGAAAATGATGGGACTCTCCAAGATTGTGGGAATAGATCTCAGAAACGGTCAGGAAGTCACGGTTCTTGCGTCCGCCGAGTATCTCCCGTTCAGAGATCAGTCCTTCCAACTCGTCTTTGCCGGAGAGGTGATTGAACACCTCGACGCTCCTAGGAGAGCCTTACGAGATTGGGTCAGAGTCCTCGAAAATGGCGGCAGCATGATAATTTCCACCCCAAACGGGCTCCTTGTAAGTCGTTCATGGAACCCCGACCACCGCCACATGCTCGCACCGGGTGACCTTACGAAGACTCTGGCACGCCTCGGACTCAGAGTTAACTATGCAAGGGGCTTCTTCACCGGTCTTATCTCTGGCAGGAGGGTATTTCGATGGATACCCTTTGATACCGTGAAGATGACGCTTCTCCGGCTCCCAGTCCCCCTGTCACTCTCCTACGACCTGTTCATCAGTGCTGAGAAGATCCGGGATTAATCTATGATTCCAAGGTTCTTCTACGATGGACTATCTCTCACTCAGGCTCTTTTTTCTACAGAAGTCGAATATCTTTCCCCTTCTAGTGAGTGAAAAGATGGTGATGCGCTGGAAGGAACCTGTCAGCGAGTCCAGAGCCGCCAACGTTCGGGGTGGAAGGGTTCAAGCTTAGGAACGTAGATCTTGTTATGTGGACCTTTAACAGTGGGCGTACCTTAGAAGAGTCATTGAGGTCGATAGACAGAGCAATACCCGCCAGTCGTGTATGTCATAGGATTATGGTGGATGGTGGAAGCAGAGACAATACAGTCGACTTAGGAATTCAACATGGATGGGAAGTCTTTCGTTCAGATCGTGGCATTTGGCGCCAGGCCAATTATGCCCTGGACAGAGTAGATTCGGAATTTTATGCCAGTTTTGAACACGATATTTTGCTCTCTGAGAACTGGCTTCCAAGAGTTGAGGAGGCGATAGGGAGGAACAATGTAGCCGTAGCACAGGGAATACGCTTGTTCATAGGCTCGGGAACACTTGCGGCAATGGATAGGTGGAACTACGAGCACCATACCATATCGGCCCCCTACGCCTCATTAGACAATAATCTCTGTAAGACAGAGGTTATACGGAAGGCGGGGGGATACGTTGCTCCCTGCGGACCCGCAGGAACGGACTCACTGCTCATCGAAGCTGTTCATCGTCAGGGATACGAATGGGTGATCGACGAGCGATGCGTTTCAGGACATATGAGACCCGGTATTTCCAGCTACTCAAGGCACATTTTGGGCGGTCAACAGCGATCGATGATGGAATACGAGAGGGAATACGGCCCCCGTCCCATCGCTAGACTGCTCTTCTCCCCCATTAGAGGGGCCGAGATGGCGGCCAGGTACCACGCGTTCACTGCCTTTGCTGGCTATCCATTATACCGATTTCTGATTTTTGTGGTCGCGCAACGTGTCCGGCTCAATCATCAACTGCATAATTTTGATTCTTCTCCTATTTTGCAGTAGCTTTTCCTAAGCACGGCTCGGCAGAAAGCAGACGGAGTTATTTCTCAAATTCTCGGAGAACGTTTGCGAGGCCTGATTCGAACGCTTTTGGACCGAACTGACTGGCTCGAGACCGAGCTGCATTCGATAGATCTTTCCTCTGTTTGTCGTTCTCGATGAGATTCGAAACAAGTCTCACTGCTTCACCGACATCGTCCCATAGGTAGCCAACATTCTCTGTCACTATCTCGCGGGGTCCACCGCTATTGTGGACGACCGGTACGCATCCTGCGGCCATGGCTTCGACAATCGTTATTCCGAAATGCTCATCTAAAGCGCAGTGAACGTAGACTTTCGCTTTCCCCAACATGTCCTCCGCCTTCCTTAGGGGTGCCAGTACAAATGAGACGTTGCCGGGAGCAGCTTCTCTGAGAATCTCGGAATAGGATTTCTGATCAGCTGCTACGCTTCCTATTATTGCGAAGTTGACCCGAGGCATTCTTCGAGCTATTTCTAGGAACAGTTCCATTCGTTTCTCAGGCCCTATTCTGCCAACAGTCACGACCAAGCTTTCCTTGGGCCGATCATGAAGACCACTGTACAAGTCTATCGGGCAGGGTGGATAGAGGACGGTTGAGTCCCGGCCCCATTTCCTTTTGACAAATTCTCGAGTGAAGTCAGAGACTGCAAGGAGGCGATCGATATGGCTGACTCTAGCGCGATAGAATACTCTCGCGGGCCAGTAATACTGGTTCCAGAGTCTGGAGAGACCGTTAGACTCTAGGTGGCTAAAGTATTCTGGAAAGTAGCAGTACTGCACTGCGGGCAGGCGTGAGGCAGGATGGTTTGCCACGTCGGCCGTGTTCAAGATCAGGTCAAACCGTCGTCTCTTTGAGACTATTTTCCGCAGCCTTAGCTGATGATAGATGAGCCTCTGGTAGAGCACAGCTCTTCGAACTGATGGTCGAAAGGGAGGGTAGGTGAGAAGTCGAACATTCTTGAAGAGACCCTGCACCCCAAAAAAGTCCTCGAAGGAATCAACGTCGAATCTTTCACAGGCGAGATAGGCTTCGTGCCCTTCTCTTAGTGCCTCTTTGATCGAATGGATTGCGACCCGTTCCCCGCCTCCCATTACGCTCATTCTTGGATGAACGATGATAATCCTCATATCTGAGCTAGGGAATAGGTCTGGGAGCGGCTGTTTCTTTGGACGTATGCGTGGAGGACGCCTTTGCAGATGTTCACGTCCTTCTCAATCGCGAATGTTCCTGTCGCCAGGTCCCCTGTATAAGCGAGAGCGAATAGGACCTTCACTGGGAGCTCTGCTAGTCGTTTGACCTGGGTCCTGACGCTCAGCTTTCCGAGATAATATCCGTATCTGCCCACATTGTAGGATGGTTTCAGATTGTAGGTGCGTAGATGGTCGCATACGACGTTCGGCGTCCTCAGCCACCTGTAGCCATTCTTCTCGACCCAGCGTCGGATGTATTCATCTTCCCAGACTGGTATGTTAGGCATCTGAATATTCTTGACAGCTTCCGTTCTGACTAGGGTGTCCCCCGTGAAGGCTCGATCAATTCTGTCTCTCCACGATTCTTGCCGCAGCAGTCTTGCCAACCGCGCCATTGCACGTGTGTAATCGTCAACTCTCTTGTCCCCGGCGAGATAGCTCCA
>Ga0066678_10000215_pt1 | contig 17182 bp, 15 predicted proteins | sample GraSoiAngelo_127_FD_62300 | JGI IMG/M metagenome (GOLD analysis project Ga0066678, IMG submission 62300) | Grasslands soil microbial communities from the Angelo Coastal Reserve, California, USA - 14_0927_09_40cm | ecosystem: Environmental > Terrestrial > Soil > Grasslands | place: USA...
AGCGGGGAATTGGGTCGGACATGGTCTTCACAATCGATTACTATCACAAGGACATCGCAAATATCTTGACGGTTCGTGCGACCAACCTGGCGTTCGAGGCGCGGATGCCGGGCCACGCCAACGAATTGGTCGCCGGAACCGGACCCAAGAAAATAGAGAGTTTCGGTCCTTGGGGAGCGGGAACCTATGATGGCTTCACCATCGGATTTCAGAAGCGGATGTCGCACCGATTTACGGTGCAAGCCAACTATACGTTCACTTACGCGACCGACGATGTATTGAACTCGAACTTAACCTCTGAAATCCAAAGCGGTTCGGGCGTGAATTTTCTTGCGCTTGCGGGCTTGTCGGACAGCTTCGTCGGCCCAGTCCCGCTGGTCACGGATGCCAATACGGGCCAGACCAATGCGAGTGGCCCGTTCATCAGCAGCAACAACAATCCGGTTCCGAAGGCAGGGACGTATTACAACGGAGCGAACATCGACAAAGGCCGTTCGGATCTCGCACTGAATCACACGTTTCTGGCCCACGGTATCGTTCAGCTTCCGTGGACGATCGAACTCTCGAGTATCTTTCGGGCCCAGAGCGGTTTCCACTACACACGGGGGCCCAACGGAGGACCTGACTTTGATGGAGACGGCCTATTCAACGGTGAAGGTCTCAACTTCGCTGGCCAAGGTGTGCAGTATGCGAGAAATATCAATACTGCGCCGTCGTTCGTCAACATGGATATGCGAGTGGCCAAGCGCTTCAACATCCGCGAGCGCGTGAAGGCTCAGGTGCTGTTTGAATTCTTCAACCTGCTTAATAAGGGGAACACCGCTGCGGTGCAGGGCTTGGAAGGCACGTCTCCGGCGTTTGGCAGCACTGTACAGTATTTGCCCGGACGAGAAGGTCAAATCGGTTTGCGACTCGAATTCTAGGTACCGGCAATTCCCCCCAAGGCGAGAGCGGCCCAGTAGTAAGGTCGCTCCTGCTCGTTCGGCTACGGGCGCGAACTTCCGCCTGCACGAGTTCAGGAGCGGCAGCGCACCTTTGGCTTCCCATCCCGGCTTGGAGCGACTTCGCCACTCGCTATGCACTTTCAACCGCAATGGTCGTCTGCCTGACTGCGGGCATAGTGATTGTCAGTTTTTCCGCTGCACGGCGCTGAATTGCGTTGGCTGCCAATCCGCCAACCGATTTGGTTTTCCGAACCGGCGCTTCCCGCCGGGAGCAATCCGGGATAACAAGAGTTTCCTTTTGCGCGAGTCTGGGTAGGGAACTGCAGCTATCCAGCGATGAAGCGGTGAGAACCTATCGGGCAATCACGCAACTCCATAAGTCTTCGCAAGGCAAGCTGCCACTGCATGATCGGCGTCACGTGGGACCGTGACCGTGGTCACTGATTTCGCGATGCAGGCGGGGCTAAGAAGGACACGTGGACCCTGAGTGCCGCGAGAACGGGCCGGACCAGGCTGCCGGGAATGGAGAAAAACGGCAAAGCCTGCGGCTGTGCCTCGTGGCTGGACCAAGGCTTGACTTGGTAGTATCAGTGTCCTTCGCTCAAAGGCAGCGGTGGGGCCCGAAGTTTAAGCGAAGCGCCAGTCGGTTCGACGCACCGGCCCTTCAGGCCAGAAAATGCTTCGCCGCCCGCCGCTGCCTTCGAATTCCGCGAAACGACGCCTCTGGCACTCAATTGAGGAGGGTGTGATGAGAAATATGTATAGCAGTGAAAGGTTGTTCGAGGATTTGTTTGGCTTTCGTCGTCAGTTTGAGGAGATATTCAATCGCATTCTGACTGGCAAGCCCTGGGGTCTTGAGCCGCCGGAGTTCAAGAAACCGTTCAACATTGCCCCCGCGGTAGAAGCGTATGTGGACAAAGAAGCCAAGAAATATGTCTGCCGCATGACACTGGCGGGAGTGGAGCCGAAGGACCTGCAGATCCATGCACAGGCGAACGTGCTCTCGATTCGCGGGGAGAGGAAGCTCGTTCACCGCACGAAAGAGATCGAACTCATGGAAGGAGAGATCATCTACGGCGTGTTCGAAAGGACCCTCACGCTGCCGGAGGGCGTGACCGTCGAGAAGCTGACTGCCGAATATATGAATGGCGTTTTGGAGATCACCGCGCCCGTTGCCGCGGCGGCCTTGCCGCGCAAGATTGAAATCAAGGCCACGGCGCCATTCGCCGCGCAAATCGCCGCGTAAGAACGCGGACAGAGCAAAACGGCCCGGGACTCCAATTGTTCCGGGCCGCCTTCTATTGGTGCGAGTGCCGGGAACTAGACAGCGGGGCGCGAAGTGGCGGCACATCTTGGTTTCGATCTCTTTCCGGAACAGATCGAACGGGGAGTGAAGCGTTCGGCGCGGAAGCCAACCTGTTGCCGACCTTCACCATTTCAACAGGCTGGCTGGAACGTTGCCGTTCTTGAGTGACCAGCGTCACACGGTACCGTGAGCCAGGTCACAGCCAAATGGAGAGTCAAGGATGTATTTATAAGACCGTGGAAGCGGCCCAGGAAAGGACTCTTGGAGTCAGTCAGCGAATAGCCTTTCGCTCGCAAGCAGATCTTCTAGGGTCGTTCAGATGTCGCTATTTCAGGCTTGGCCCCGGTCGTTCTTGCAGGTGGTGCCGGAAAGGAACAACCCATGAAATACGTCCTTATTATGTTGATGATCGCGGCCGGCGTGTTTGCGATCGCAGCGCTCCGTCGCGCTCTGCGGACGTATCTAAAGTTTAGAGGGAAGAGGCTTGTCTCATGTCCGGAGACGCACAAGCCCGCAGCAGTACGAATTGCTGCAACGCAGCTAGCCTTGAAATCAACTGTTGGGAACGGGCCGCTCAGGTTAAGCGAATGCTCGCGTTGGCCTGAAAGGGAAGCCTGCGGTCAAGAATGTCTGGCGCAAATCCAAGAAGCGCCGCAGGCCTGCCTGGTTTGGACGATTATCAATCGGTGGTACCAGGGACAAAACTGCGCGTACTGCCACAAACCGTTCGGAGAAATCCACTGGCACGATCATCCCCCCGCCCTGGTCGATTACGAGCGCAGGACCGTTGAGTGGGACAAGATCCCCACCGACAAATTGCAGGACGCGTTGGGGACACACTGGCCCGTCTGCTGGAACTGCCACATCGCCGAAACGTTTCGGCGGGAACACCCCGAACTGGTTTTAGACCGGCCGGCGCACTCCCCGACGGCGACAGGAACCAGCTAAAGGCAGGTGCAACCCATCCACGGAGGTGTTGCGGAATCAGCCTTCCCGGGAATTCAGGACAGCGTTGCGTCTTGTTTCAAGGAGTTTCGTGACCTTCTCCACCTTATCAACCTCGACGCCCACTTCATTCAGCGCTTCGCTAAAGTGAATAAGAAATCTATCGAAATGCCCGTCGTTTAACCCTTGCTCCCGCGCACGCGCATGAGCGGCATGGATGTCTTTGCCGGTATACACAACTCGTCCGCCGAGAAGCATGGAGATAAACATGCTTTGCCGAGAGTGTAGCTGTGCCATATCGGTACTCTTAAAAAAATGACGGAGTGTGTCATCCGCGAAGACTCTTCTATAAAAGGCCTCGGTAGCAGCCCAGACCGTTTGCCTTCCACCGATGAGATCATAGAGGTCATCGATCACTTGGTCCTCCGGAATTAAAAGAACGAGGCAGATCCTGACTCAAGAACTGAGTTTCAATTGTGGCGGTTATTGTAGCTTGCCTGCCGTGGTCGTCAACGATCGCTAGTCTCTTGGCGCGGCACATTCTTCAAATTCTTGCCGTGACAGACAATTCCTCTTCAATCTTCACGGCAGGGAAGAGAACGACTTTGCACTGAAGAGACCGTGCGATGAGGCACGACTTTTCGGCCTTCTCAAGCAGTTGGATGACGCGGTCACGAGCCACTTCATTTGGGATGGTGACCACGGGGCGTAGTCTAATTTCCTTAAAACGCCAGACGCCATCCGCATTGCTGAGCAGGCCTTCCGCATCTAGGTTGAAGGATGCAAAGTTCAAGCGGGACTTCTCCGCAATGCCCGAAAACGTGCTGACGAAACAGCTTGCCAAAGCAGCAACCAGGAAGTGTTCCGGTGTCCAGCGCCCGGGCTCCCCCAAGAACTCCGGAGGGGCGCTGAACGATATGGAAGACAGGACTCCTTGCGCTTGAACGACACCATTGCGCCCGCCTGCGCCGAATGCGTGGACTCGATATTCATGTTGAACTTCCATTTCGTTCTCCTTCATCTTGTCAGCGGGGAGCAGCATCTGACGCTTCCCCCGGGCGAGTGATGCAAGCCTAGCAAGCTAGCCCTTACGGCGGCGTGACCCACGTCACGATTGAAAGTGATGACTGTCACAGCCAGAGGAACATCCGAAGGCGTATCTAGAAGGCGAGAGGGAGGTGGCCCATGCAAGCAGTTCAAGCAAGAACGAGAATTACACTCAAGAACATTTTGTTCGCAACTGACTTTTCACCAGCAGCGGACCTGGCCGCACTGATCGCCATCCAGATCGCGCGACCTTATGGCGCCAAGGTATATGGGGTACACGTGAATAGATTCGATGATTACACGGCTGCTGCACCCAATGCCTGGGCCGCGATGGCTGAGGCCGCGGAGCAGGAGACCAAGGAAGATGCCCGACGCTTGAATGCACAGCTCCAGGGCATCGAACACGAGGTAGTAGTCGGTGAAGGTAAGATTTGGGAAGTCATGTCCGATCTGATCGAACGGAAGGAAATCGACCTGGTTGTGCTGGGGACCCGCGGGCGCACGGGTATCGGAAAGACGTTATTCGGTTCGGTTGCCGAAGAGATTCTCAGGCAATCGCCGTGCCCGGTGTTGACGGTTGGCCCACACACGAACCCTTGGTCCGACGAATACGCAAAGATGCGGGAAATCCTGTACGCCACGGATCTGGCCACGGACACCCCAATAGCGGCTCCGTACGCCATATCTCTGGCGCAAGAGAACCAGGCGCATCTCGTGTTGCTGCACGTGATGGAAGACCCCCAGGTAGGGGATCTGGTGGACACCCCAGAGGTGGTGGATTTGAAGCAACGCAAGCTCCAGCACTTGGTTACGGAGCAAGCCGGATTGTGGTGCGAACCCACCTACGTCGTGGAGCAAGGACCGGCGGCAGAGAAAATCCTGGATGTTGCAAAACGGCGGCACACGGATCTGATCGTGCTGGGGGCCCGGCCGGCAAAAGGTTTTGCAACGCATCTGAACGTTGGCACGGTCCACAAGGTCGTGTCGCAAGCGAACTGCCCAGTCCTTACGGTTCGTGGCTGAGCATGACGGTACGCCGATAGACCCAGTGATGCACTCTATTCGCCGGGTTGCTCGCTATAGGGTTGAGGCTAGATAAGCCAGACTTTCAGACGGTGGTAGGCTCCAACGCGAGAGTGGGTGGACGAGAGAGTCCCGTCACGTTCCGAGGCCGTGCTTCGTCCGCACACCTTTCCGTGAACTCCAGAATTATGAACGGTGTCGAAAAGGGAGATAGACATGGCTACGATTTTTCAGGAAGGACTCCAGCAAAAGCAAAAAACGGCAACTTCCACGATGAGGGCGCTCGTTTTTCGCGGTCCAAATCAGATCAAGATTGAACACGTTTCGATCCCGAAACCGGGACCAGGTGAAGCGCTCATTCGCGTCACGCTGACCACGATCTGCGGAACGGACCTGCACATCCTCAAAGGGGAATACGCGGTGAAGCCGGGATTGATCATTGGCCATGAGCCGGTAGGGACCATTCACCAGCTCGGTGTGGGAGTAAGCGGATACACGATTGGCGAACGCGTGCTGGTGGGAGCCATTACGCCTTGCGGCCAGTGCAACTACTGCTTGGGGGGCGATTGGTCGCAATGTGGCGGGGCGATGGGCGGCTGGAAATTTGGGAACACCATCAACGGTGCGCAGGCCGAGTATCTTTTGGTGCCGAATGCGCAGGCAAATCTCGCCAAGATTCCTGATGACTTGCGTGATGAGCAGGTGGTGCTGCTGGCGGACATCGCTTCGACTGGAATATCGGTGGCAGAGAGTGCTGATTTGCAGATCGGAGATACAGTCGCAATTTTCGCCCAGGGACCAATCGGACTTTGCGCCACCGCGGGAGCCAAACTAAAGGGAGCGAGTCTGATCATCGCTGTGGAATCGGACCCCGTCCGCGCTCAAATGGCCAAGCGCATGGGTGCCGACGTCGTTCTCAATTTCGAGAACACGGATGTGATCTCGGAGATCAAGCGCCTCACGGACGGAAAAGGCGTAGACGTGGCGGTTGAGGCGCGGGGACCCAGGGCACGTTCGAGAATGCGCTCCGCGCACTGCGCGCCGGAGGAACACTGTCCAGCCTGGGTGTGTATTCCGGCAAACTTTCCGTGCCCTTAGAGCCAATTGATGCTGGTCTTGGTGACCACAAGATCGTCACCACGCTTTGTCCGGGAGGCAAAGAGCGAATGCGCAGGCTGATGGAGCTCGTCCGGCACGGGCGGCTCGATTTGACGCCACTTCTCACTCACACGTTTTCACTGGATCAGATCACCGTGGCGTACAAGCTCTTTGGCGAGCGGCGAGACGGTGTGATCAAGGTGGCCATCAAGCCATAAGCGAAGGTAAAGAAAATCCAGGTCGCGCGTCAGCGTTCATTGAATTTTGCGCTACAGATGCTTCCTGCGTGGTGGCATTAGCGTGAGACTTCGCACCGGGAGCGGGTGAACCGTAATGCAGATTCTGAAAGCTGGCGTGCTCTATTTCGCGTTCGTTTTCGGCGTGGGATTCATTCTTGGCCCCATCCGCGTGCTGGGGGTCGCTCCGCGACTCGGCACAAGAATGGCCGAACTCTTGGAAACGCCGGTCATGCTGGTAGTCATAATTTTGGCCGCGCGATGGATTGTTAGGAGACTTGCCGTGCCGCCCACACTGTCGTGTCGACTGGGTATGGGTTGCATCGCCCTTATCTTCATGCTGGTAGCGGAATTTACGCTTGTCCTTTGGCTTCGAGGCCTCTCCTTCAGGGAGTACCTTGCAGGCCGAGATCCCGTAGCGGGAACGGTCTACTATTTGACACTCGGGGTCTTTGCCGCCATGCCGCTTCTAGTGGTGCGGAGATGAGTTCGATCCCAGAAATCTGGCTACAGGGCTTTTGATAAGTTCGCGCTTGCCCCATCACCGATTTTTGCGGACGACAGCCTCCAACACTCTCTCGCAATTGCCCAATCTTCTTGAGCGCGCACGACTAAGACGCGAACGGCTGAATCGGAAAGGGAAATATCCTGGTCCGCAGGTGACTGCGCATTTTTCTCGGCGTCGAGTTTCAAGCCAAGAAATTCGAAATTGGCGCAAGCCGCCCCCCGTATGTCAGGTGAATTCTCACCGATCCCTGCGGTAAAGACCAAAGCATCTATCCCGCCCAACGCTGCAATCATCGCGCCGATACCGGCCCGCAGGTGATGCACGAAGATAGCAAAAGCCAGCTTGGCGCGCCCATGGCCGTCTTTCGCAGCGGCCACGATCTGCCGCATATCACTCGAGATTCCAGAGATTCCCAGCAGACCTGATTTGGTGTTGAGCAAATCGTCGAGCTGCTGCCCGGTGAGCTGCCCTCGTCGCATTAAATAAGTGAGGATTCCGGGATCCACTGAACCTGATCGCGAACCCATCATTAGTCCTTCCAGGGGGGTAAAGCCCATAGTCGTATCTACGCTTAGTCCCTCACGAATAGCCGCCAGAGAGCAACCGTTCCCCAAATGGCAGGTCACGATTCTCAGCGACCTTAGATCCTTGCCGAGGAGTTGCGCGGTGCGCTCGGCGCAATACTGATGATTGATTCCGTGAAATCCATACCGACGAATCCCCTGAGCGATCCATTCATAGGGGCCGGGATATACAGCCGCTGGTTCCGGCAATTGGCTGTGAAAGGCAGTGTCGAACACGGCCACCTGGAGAACCGTCCCAATGCGTTTCTCGATGATCTCGATCCCTTCCAGCTCAGCGCGGTTATGGAGCGGTGCAAAAGCGGACATGCTCGCTATCGCTGATTTCACTTTCGGCGTGATAGCGATTGTCTCATCGAGGTCCTTGCCACCGTGCACGATACGATGACCTACTGCGTCGATTTCTGAAGGCGCGGAAACCACGCGCAGCTTTCCATTCCATAACGTATCCAGCAGTTGATCGATGGCATTGGAGCGCGACACAACCTTGACGCGATCTTTCAGTTGAGCCCCTTGCAGGTTCCGCACTTGGACGTCGGCTTGATTGCCGTCCCATTCGATCTTGCCTGCCCAGACTGGTGCCGGTGGATGTTCCGGAAGCGTGTTTCCGATGTCGTAAAGACAGCTCTTCTGGCTACTGGAACCCGAATTGAGTACAAGGATTTTCATGGCCTAAGAGGGCCATTTCCAATCCCGGATTTCCGGCAAGTCGTCTCCATGCTCGCGGATATATTGTTTGTGCTCAACGAGCTTGTTGCGCAGGAACTGCTTGAGATGTGCGCCTACGCGTTGCAAGCGAGGGACGCGGTCGACGACGTCGCCCGCCAGGTGAAATCGATCCAAATCGTTTAGGACCGTCATATCGAAGGGAGTGGTCGTCGTGCCCTCTTCCTTATATCCGCGGACATGGAAGTTGTCATGATTCGTGCGTCGATAAGTCAGCCGGTGGATCAGCCAAGGATAGCCGTGATAGGCAAAGATGACCGGCTTGTCGATTGTGAATATGGAGTCGAACTCACGGTCGGAGAGGCCATGGGGATGTTCGGTTGAGGGCTGGATGGTCATCAAGTCAACCACATTGACGACCCGGACCTTGATATCAGGAAAGTGCTGGCGCAACAGATCGACGGCCGCAAGCGTCTCGAGTGTCGGGACATCTCCGGCACAGGCCATCACCACATCCGGATCGCTTCCCTGGTCGTTCGAAGCCCATTGCCAGATTCCGATTCCATTCGTGCAATGCTGGATGGCTGATTCCATTTCGAGCCACTGCAGCGCCGGCTGCTTTCCGGCAACGATAACGTTGACGTAGTTTCGGCTGCGGAGGCAGTGATCAGCCACCGCAAGCAGCGTGTTGGCATCCGGAGGAAGGTACACGCGGACAATATCCGCCTTCTTGTTTACGACATGGTCGATGAAGCCAGGGTCTTGGTGGGTGAAGCCGTTATGGTCTTGGCGCCAAACGTGTGAGGTAAGTAGGTAATTCAGTGAGGCGATCGGGCGTCGCCAAGGAATATTTCTCGTTACCTTGAGCCACTTTGCGTGCTGATTGAACATGGAGTCTACGATGTGAATGAAAGCCTCGTAGCAGGAGAAAAAGCCATGGCGGCCAGTAAGCAGATAACCCTCGAGCCAGCCCTGGCACATATGCTCACTGAGCACCTCCATCACACGGCCATCTCTTGAGAGGTGCTCGTCCGTAGGAAGAACCGGCCCCAAGAAAACTTTGTCAGTGACTTCGAACACAGCATCTAGACGGTTTGAGGCGGTCTCGTCGGGACCAAATACCCGGAAGTTCTTTGAGCCCGCGTTGCCTTTCATAACATCACGCAGAAGGTTTCCTAAGACTCGAGTGGCTTCCGCGATCTCGATGCCTGGCTTTGGCACGCTCACGGCATATTCGCGGAAGTCGGGCATCACCAGGTCCTTAAGCAGCAGTCCTCCATTCGCATGCGGATTGGCGCCCATCCTGCTTGTCCCACTCGGCGCGAGTTCGGCTAGCTCTGGAATCAGCTTGCCGCTTCCGTCGAACAGCTCTTCTGGCCGGTAGCTCTTGAGCCACTCTTCCAATATCTTTACGTGGTCAGGGCGTGACACAAAATTCGTAACTGGGACCTGGTGCGCACGCCAAGTGTCTTCGACCGGTTTTCCGTCCACTATCTTTGGTCCTGTCCAACCCTTCGGCGTTCGCAGGATGATCATCGGCCACACCGGAAGTCCGGTACACCGCTCCTTGCGGGCGGCATTCTGAATGGCGTGAATTTCCTGGATGACCGCCTCGAGCGTGTGGGCCATGAGCTGGTGCATCCTCTCTGGTTCATGGCCTCCCACAAAATGCGGCTTGTAACCATAGCCGGTGAAAAGTTCAGTCAATTCCGCGTCACCTAGACGCCCCAGTATCGTGGGGTTCGCGATTTTGTAACCGTTCAGGTGCAGTATGGGAAGAACCACGCCGTCGCGAGCGGGGTTCAGAAACTTGTTGGAGTGCCAACTCCCAGCCAGCGGCCCGGTCTCGGCCTCGCCATCACCCACAACACAACAAACCAGCAAGTCCGGATTATCGAACGCGGCGCCATAAGCGTGAGCAATTGAGTATCCTAGTTCACCACCTTCGTGAATCGAGCCGGGTGTCTCTGGTGCGACGTGGCTTGGAATACCTCCGGGGAACGAGAACTGCTTAAAGAGTTTCTTCAGGCCCTCATCGGTTTGTGAAATGTTGGGGTAAAGTTCGCTGTAGGTGCCCTCCAGGTAGGTGTTGGCAACCAAACCGGGTCCTCCGTGACCGGGGCCCGTGACGTAGATAACGTTCAGGCCGTGCTTTTTAATCAACCGATTGAAATGAACATAGATGAAATTTCGTCCTGGCGTCGTTCCCCAATGACCCAGTAACCGCGGCTTGATGTGTTCGATTTTCAGTGGTTCATGAAGCAGTGGATTGCCATAAAGGTAGATCTGCCCTACGGAAAGGTAATTCACAGCGCGCCAGTAGGCATGCATCTTGCGCAGCTCTTCGGTGGACAAAGGCTCGTCGGATTCATGAGGCCTTGTTGAACCCGCGGCCGTAGCCATAAGACTACCCTCCCTCGGTTGCATCTAGTCCGCCGATGCAAGCAGACCAGCAAATGACATCTTACCGCAGGGGCCGCAAGCCAAGTGCGTCGGCTGGCAGTTGAACAGCCCGCCACACTAGGGATGGCGAGGCTCACAGGCTATGCGGGTGCACACTGATACCCAAGAGGTCGGCGGAGAATTACAGTAAGAACGAGGCGGGGTTACTCTAGGACGAAAGGAATGCGCGGCCCCAAGCAGAAGACCCGCTATGTTGCCGACAACTCCTTGTGAGCTTCCGCGACGGGGAGTTCCGGCCAGAGCACCTTGAGCAGGACTCCGTTTCCTTCCTCGTACACCAGAGTAAAGACCCGTGAGCAGCGCTCACACAGCCAATAATGGTTTACGCCGTGAATTCCACCTGGCGAATCAGCTGTTGAGTTTTTCCCATTTGTTGAAATCGGATCGCGCCGAAACCGGAAGAATTTGCCACCCCCGGTCCAATGAAAGGCAGTCGGACAGACCGGGTTGGCACACTTGGGATGCTGCTTCTGGTACAGCGGCGTACCTCTCAACGTTCCCCTGCCGGAGTGCGCCTGTCGGGCGGCCGCCCGTTCCTTTTCGAGACGCTGAATAGTTGCCCTCAGCCAGCTTCCAACGGTTTCTTCGATCTCGTTCTGATCGCTGTAGCGGTAAAGGGAATCTAGCGTTTCACCAGATACATTGAATGGAATGTGGCGGCAGGGAATCTCTTCGGAGCGGCGCTCGGGTGGCACCAGGTGCGTCAGAACACAATCACGGCACGGACCGGGGTGATCGTTGCAATCGTAGTTCATGCATGTGAGAGAGTCCTCGAAAATATATTGAGGTCTCCAGGGTGTTTTTGGCGAACGCCCATAACCTCCTTCTTCGAGGAATGGAAGTTCAAATTTCAAGACCTCCAACAGGTCACGCTCATCCTTTCGCATCTTGCACCTCCCACGGATTCAAAATATGGGCCCTTGAGCAAGAGGTTGCTGTAACCCCCGTCACGCGGCTCTGTGACGGCCATCACAGCGGTTAGCCTTCGATTGCGCTAAATGTGAAAGCAGTTCTCATTTGCGGATGGCTGCATATGCCAAGCGGGTTTCGTTTTGTGTCGCGCAGGGAGGGAGGTATACTCCGGGGCGGTGACTTCATGCGCGCCCCTTACGGTTTAGAAATCATTGAGAGCTGTCTGTCCTGCCCCCACCGCGAGGATCGGCTCTTTTGTAACCTTCCTCCCCCTGCGGTGCAGAAGTTGGCGGCCATCACCTCGGCGGCGGCTTATCCGAAGGGGGCAACTCTGTTCGTAGAAGGGCAGTCACCGCGCGGAGTTTTCATTTTATGCAGTGGCAAGGTCAAACTGTCGACCTCCTCTGCCGATGGGAAAAGTCTCATTCTTAGGATCTCGGAACCGGGAGAGGTCCTGGGCCTGCCGGCGACGGTCACCGGCAAATCTTATGAGCTCACCGCCGATGTAATCGAACCTACGCAAGCAAATTTCATTTCTCGAACAGATTTCTTGCTGTTCCTGCGTGAGCATGGCGAGGCCGCGCTGCGCGTCGCGCAGCAGCTCGGTGAAACGTATCATTTGGCGATCGCGGAAATGCGCACCATTGGGCTCTCTCGTTCCGCAGCTGAGAAGTTGGCCCGCTTCCTGCTAGATCTCTGTGCAAACCATGATGAAGAGAAAGGCGAGGTGAAGCTCACGCTTACCCTCACGCACGAAGAGATCGCCCAGATGATCGGAGCTTCGCGAGAGACGGTGACGCGGCTGTTCGCCGATTTCAAGAAAAAACATTTCTTGCAAGTGAAAGGTTCGACACTTATCATCAAAAATAAGGCGGGGCTCGAAAGCGTCGTGGACGCTTAGCTCCTTTCCCCTTCCCGGAAATTCTCTTCGCTTGTGATGTCCGTCACATCGATCGGTGACGTGCGTCACGGTAGGTCAACCAAACAACAAGCGACAATGCAGACCATCAAAGCCTTACGGTGAGTCTGGAGAACTTGGCCCGCGGTTCCGTGGGCAAGACTTGGAGGGCAAGCGAATGAAAGGTCGTCTCAATACCAGCATTATGGCGAGTCTGATGGCGGCGGTGGTGGTTGTGTGGGTCATGCTTGTGTTGGTGCCTAAGACGTCCGCGATCCCCGCGTTTTCGCGAAAGTACCAGACATCGTGCACCACGTGCCATAACAACTATCCGGAATTGAACGACTTCGGAGAAGCCTTCAAGAAGAACGGATTCAAGTTCCCGAAGGACGACGAGGTCTTTGTGAAAGAGCCCCCGGTCTTGCTGGGGTCAAAGGCGCAGAAGGAGGCCTTCCCTGGTGCGGTCTATCCCGGTGAGATTCCTGGATACCTGCCAATCGCCTTCCGGTACGAAGGGAATTTCAGTCTGAACCGCAAGCAACCAGCGGGGGTCATCCAGCAGAACGGATTCACGCCGCGGACGGACCTTTTTGCTCCCAACACCTTCACCATCATCAGCGCGGGGAGCTATGGGCAAAATATCTCGTTTTGGATTGATGATGACATTTCTGTCGGAGCGGCCAACGCCGACGGCGGCCTGGGTGACGGTTGGCTCAAGTATAACGATTTGGGCCACGGCATCGGGTTGCCGAAGAATGCGCTGAACGTCCGATTCGGACAATTCGAACTGGATTTGCCTTTCACACAGGCGAAGACCATCTATCTGTCGCCGTTTGATATTTACGGTGAAGCGAATGTAGCGGTACCTCCGGGTACGACAAACAATCCGACAATTTTCGGTTCGCCGCAGCGCGGCATCGAGTTCGGCGGCACTCCAAACAACGGAAACTTCAATTGGTCGGTTGCCGTCACGAATGGAAGCAATGTTGGAACGGCCACGCGGAGTTCGAAAGATGTCTACGTTCGCCTCTCTCAGAAATTTAATCTGGAGCGCGACCCGGAAAGCCGCAATGCCATCCAGGCAGCGGGGCCAACCGGTCCCCGGGACCACTCCTCGGTCCGGCTGGGATTCTTCTACTACTATGGCAAGAACCAACAGAACCAGGATGGCGTGCTCTTCCCGGGACTGGCCGCCATCGACGAACCCTTCTATCGCGTGGGCGGCGATCTCCGCTTCAAATACAGGAAACTGGAGCTATTCGGACTGGGGATGTTTGGCCATGACGACAACCACGTGGTTACCGTCGGAACGCCTTCGACCATCGCTGCTGCTCCTGCCGTTAAATTCTCCGGCGGGTTCGCTGGCGCCAATTACTGGTTCTATCCGTGGCTGATCGGGACGTTTCATTACGACGCAGTGAATTCGCACTCAGATTTCGTGAATGGCACACCAGCATCGCAGTATCACACGCGGAACCGTTTCAGTCCGGGCTTCCAGGTGCTGGTGCGCGCCAACATCAAGGTCGTTGGCGAATACCAATACACTTTTGGGCAGCCCTACACGGATCCCCTAACGGGAAATCCGCTTTTCTTCCGCCCCAACACATTCCAGACGGGCATCGACTACGTCTTCTAGAAAGATTGGACTCGGAAAACGAATCGCACGCACATCAAATACGAGAGGAATGTCATGAGTCTAGCGAAAATAGCAGCAAAGGCAGCAGTCGCAGCAAGCCTCACGTTGGCCCTGGCAGGGGCGAGTTGGGCCAATGAAATCAAAGGCAAGGTCAGCGTGCAGGGGATCAAGTCTTCAGAAAACATAGCCGTGTACATCGACGCGATTGCCGACCAGAAGTTCGATCCGCCGAAAGACCACGTGGTGATCGACCAGCGGAAAATGGCGTTCCTTCCTCATGTGGTCGCGGTGCAGCAGGGAACAACGGTAGAGTTCCTGAACAGCGATCCCGTCGGCCACAATGTTTACTGGCCTTCGGTCAGCGGAAACAAGAAGCTCTCTCACAATCTTGGCACCTGGCCGAAGGGTGAGAAGAAACCGTTCCAATTCAATGACCTCGGCACGGCTTCTCTCCTTTGCAACGTGCATCCCGAAATGTCTGGCTACGTCGTCGTTGTGCCTACGCCTTATTTTGCTGTGACCAACAAAGACGGCAGTTTCGAAATCAAGAATATTCCCGCGGGAAAGTACACGTTGAAGACTTGGAGCGAAGATGGGAAACCAACCACGCAACCGGTGGATGTCAGCTCCGCAACAGCAACGCTGGAATTGACGGTCAAGAAATAACGAGAAAGGGACGCGGGACGCGCCTCGTGGCCAGCCGAACCAAACTAGTCGACCTGGAGTGGCTCGAATCGAACTTCCCCTGCATGCAGGCCTGTCCTGTGCACACGCAGGCCGGACGCTACGTCGCGCTCATTGCGCAGGAGAGATACGAGGAAGCTTACCGCTACGCCCGCGCCCCCAATCCATTCGCTTCTATCTGTGGCCGGGTGTGCGGGCATCCGTGCGAACCCGCCTGTCGGCGCGGGCAATTCGACATGCCCATTTCCATCCGCGCCTTGAAGCGATTCGTCACCGAGCGCCATGGTCCGGAATCGCGCAATCCCATCGATGTCTTTTCGGGGAGCCCACGCACCGTCCGACCAGAAAAAATCGCAGTCATCGGCTCCGGTCCTGCCGGTATGTCCGCCGCGCATGATCTGGCGCTGCTCGGTTATCCCGTGACGGTTTTTGAGGCTGCGCCGGTGCCGGGTGGAATGATGCATCTCGGCATTCCGGAATATCGCCTGCCCCGCGACGTTTTGCAGTCTCAGATTCGCGAAATTCTCGACCTCGGCCCGGAACTCCGCCTGAACATGCGGCTGGGTCGTGACTTTTCCCTGGAGGATCTCCGCCGCCAGGGCTACAAAGCCGTGCTGCTCGCCTTTGGCCTGCACAAGAGCCGCGACCTCAATCTAGCGGGGCATGAGCTGGATGGAGTCGTGAAAGGCATCGATTTTCTCCTCAACGTCAATCTTGGCTACCGCTTCTCTATCGGTAAGCAAGTCGTCGTCATCGGGGGAGGCAACGTAGCGATCGACGTGGCGCGTTCCGCCATGCGTGAACAGCAGAAGCTTACGGCGGACACAGAATCCAGTGCGGGGCTTCCAGACCAACTGACTTCCAGCGAGATGGACGTGGCCATGAAGGAGTTCATGGATGTTTCCCGTCAGGCGTTACGCATGGGCGCTCGTGAAGTGCACCTCGTGTGCCTCGAATCGCGCCAGGAAATGCCCGCTTCGGAAGAAGAAATTGAAGAGGGCTTGGTAGAGGGCATCAGGATTCATCCCTCGCTCGGTCCGAAACAATTCGTCGGTCAGAATGGCAAGGTAACTGGCCTCGAAGTGATCAAGTGCACGTCCGTATTCGACGCCCAACGGCGGTTTAGCCCTACCTTCGCTCCCGGCACGGAAACAATCATTCCATGTGACACAATAATCCTGGCCATCGGGCAAGCCTCCGATCTTTCCTTTCTCAAGCCCGCCGATGGCCTCGAAACGACGCGGCAAGGCACCCTGAAGATCGATCCCGCTACGCTTATGACGACGGCGTCGGGAATTTTCGCAGCTGGGGACATCGCCTTTGGTCCGCGCCTGATCATCAATGCTGTTGCGGATGGCAAAAAAGCCGCTGAAGAAATCGACAAATTTATCCGGGGACCCGAGTGGAAGCCCAAGCCCCAGTATGTGCAAATCACTGTTCTCGATCATCACAAAATGGCCGAGCGATACGATGAATATTCACGTTTAGCCGTCCCGGTCATCCCTCTCGAACGGCGCACCGGTATAGCCGAAGTCGAAATCGGCTTTACAGAAGAGCAGGCCAGGCGGGAAGCGTCGCGCTGCCTGCAGTGCTGGATCAACACCATTTTTGAAGGGACCGAGGTGAACGGCACTGAGTGCATCCTCTGTGGCGGCTGTGTCGATGTTTGTCCGGAAAACTGTCTGCAGCTCGTCCCGCTTAGCCAATTCGAATTTTCCGATGAAAGCATACAGCTGTTGTCCACCACGTCCGACTCTCGGACTCACGAACTTCTGCACCTCTCGCCCGAAGAGCTTTCCACCGCAAAAGGTTCGGTAATGGTGAAAGACGAAACCATTTGCATCCGTTGCGGCCTTTGCGCGGAGCGCTGCCCGGTTCACACCATCACCATGGAAGCTTTTGAGGTTTTCGATCGCGACCCGAATTTAGTACAAATTGAGGAGATGGTTCTCCACTCATGAGTGAAATAAAAGATCCCGCGCTCCCTGGAGTGCCCCTCTCCGGCGCTGCCGCTAGTGAGATCACCCGGCGCGATTTCTTGAACGAAATCACTTGGGGTGCCCTCGGTATCGCCGGCGCAGGGTCGGTTGCCGTGACCTATCAATTTTTCTCGCCCAACGTCCTGTTTGAGCCGCCGACGAGCTTTCGCGCCGGCAATCCCGATCTTTATCCTGTGCATTCGGTGACGTTTCTTCAGGACCAGCAGGTTTACATCGTGCGCATGCCGGAGGGCTT
>Ga0066678_10000223_pt1 | contig 16910 bp, 17 predicted proteins | sample GraSoiAngelo_127_FD_62300 | JGI IMG/M metagenome (GOLD analysis project Ga0066678, IMG submission 62300) | Grasslands soil microbial communities from the Angelo Coastal Reserve, California, USA - 14_0927_09_40cm | ecosystem: Environmental > Terrestrial > Soil > Grasslands | place: USA...
CGTGATGCTCAATCTGTCTGCAACGGGTCGCGCCGCGAATTGCTACAGTTTGCACAGGCTGAAGCCTGTCCCACTAAAACCCTAGACCTCGGCCAGCTTGCGGCCTTCAAGCGCCGTCGAAACGGCGGAATTCATCAGCAGCTCCGCGAGGTGCTCGGTTGCGTGATTCAGTTCGTCAATGCGTTTGCGAATCAATTTGTAGTCGCTGCCGGCAACGGATTCCCGCAAAGCGGTGACACTTGCTTCGATTTTAGCGCGTTCTTCCGCTGACAAAGCAGCTGATTGCGGATTTGCCAGAGCTTTAGCGGTGGCTGCCAGAATCGATTCAGATTCCGTGCGCGCTTCGATGACCTGGCGTTCCGCAAAATCTTGCTCGGCGTATTCGATGGATTCCTCGAGCATGCGTTCGATTTCTGAATCGTTAATGCCGTAGCTTGGCTGGACTTCAATGGAGTGCTGATCGCCGGTACGAAGATCCTTGGCACCGACCTGGAGAATGCCATTCGCATCAATCAGGAATTTTACTTCGATGCGCGGCAGGCCGGCGTGGGCAGGCGGAACTTTCAGAGTGAAACGAGCCAACGAGCGGCAATCCTTGGCCAGTTCGCGCTCGCCCTGAAGAACGTGGATGTCAATGCCGGTCTGGTTGTCGACGCCGGTGGTATATAGCTCCTGGGCGCTGGCGGGAATCGTGGAGTTGCGCGGAATAATTTTTGCGACCGCGCCGCCGTAAGTCTCGATGCCAAGCGAAAGGGGCGTGACGTCGAGCAGCAGCATGGTCTTGACGCCGTGGTCAAGAATGCTGGCTTGCACAGCTGCGCCGAGCGCCACGACTTCGTCAGGATTCAATTCGATATGCGGCTTGCGGCCGAAAAATTCCTCCACGGTGCGGCGAATCAGCGGAGTACGCGTAGCGCCGCCGACAAGAACGACTTCATCCATGTCCGCGGGCTTGAGCTGGGCGTCGGTAAGGGCCTGTTTGACAGGGCCTCTGGTGCGGTCGACCACGGGGCGAATGAGAGCATCGAGCGCGCCGCGCGTGAATTCGTGAACGAACACTTTTCCGTTTGGCAACGCAAAACGAAGAGTGGCGGTCTCCTTCTCGGAGAGTTGATGCTTCACATCGATCAGCGCTTTGCGAAGCTCCTGGGCTAGTTCGCCGTGCGGGGAAAAATCAATTTCATCGTGCTGGAGAATCAGTTCGTGGACAAAAGCTTGCAGAAGATTATCGATGTCATCGCCACCGAGATGGGTGTCGCCGTTGGTGGAGAGAACTTGATAGATGTCGCCGTCGCTGGTGGAAATGAGCTTGAGAATGGAGATGTCGAAGGTGCCGCCGCCGAGATCGTAGACCGCGACTTTTCCGCGCTGCTTCTCGTGAAGCCCGTAGGCGAGTGCGGCTGCAGTGGGCTCGTTGACGAGGCGGAGAACTTCAAGGCCGGCGATCTTGCCAGCGTCCTTGGTGGCCTGGCGCTGGGCGTCGTTGAAATAGGCGGGGACGGTGATGACGGCGCGGTCAACGGTTTCGCCGAAGTGGGCTTCGGCCCAATTCTTCAGTTCGCGAAGAATGAAAGCAGAGATTTCCGGCGGCGTGAAAACCTTGTCGCCTAGCTTCACGCGGATGACGTTCTTGCTCGAAGGATCGATGCGGAACGGAAACAGCTTCAGCTCATCCTGAACATCAGCGGGACCGCGGCCCATCAGGCGCTTGACGGAATAAATGGTGCGTTCGGGCTGAGTGAGGAGACGGCGACGCGCCGGTTCACCGACAACTATGCCGCCACCAGGATCGAGGCTAACGACCGAGGGGCAAAGCGTGCTGCCATACGGACCCGGGATACACTTCGGCTGGCCCGTCTGCGGATCCAGATATGCGACGAGGCTGTTGGTGGTGCCGAGATCGATTCCGACGATTCTGCCCATGATGAAAACCGGAGGGCTAAAGCCCCTTGCTACACAAGCTCCTTTTGAACGCTGGCTAACAGATTCCTTATATAAGAGCGGCGATTCAGCAGATCGTTCAGCTTGGCCATGACCTTCTTCCGCGTGATGGAGTCGGCTTCGAGGGCGGCGTCCCATTCGCGCGAGGCGGCTTGAAGTTGCGCGTCGACTTCACCGAGTTTTTCCTGAAAGCTTTTTTCGGCGGCTTCGAGGCGCGACTTCAATGCGGCGAGATCTCCGCCCGAGGACTTCGCGTCGCGGAGTTCATCGAGCGATTCGTTCAGGTCGAAAACTTCTTCGAGCAGCTCCGGCGGGGCCTGCTGCTTGTGCTCGCCTTCCTTGCGCGCGCCTTCGATGCCCAGCAAATATTCAACGCGACCGACAGGGTCGCGCAACGTGCGGTAGGCGTCGTTCAATTCAGAGCTGGGCTTGAGCGATAGTTCGCGTTCCTGCTCGCTGGCGTTGACGAAATTGTCGGGATGCAGTTTCCAGCTCAGTTGCAAGAATTTCTGCTCGAGCGCAGTCATTTCGATCCAAAGCTTGCGCGGCAACCCGAAAATAGCGAAGTAATCCATGGTCTTTGATTGAGTCGTTGATGTCGACGCTGCGCTCATGAAACGCTCTTTAAGAAATCCACAGAAGGCACAAAAAAAGTGGCTGGCGGGTGCGGCTGCCAACCACTTGTCAGGATCAGCCCAAGCCACATTCGACAAGGGAACAGGCTAAAGCCTGTTCTACTAAGCCGTAAAAGAGCTGCCGCAGCCGCAGTTGCGCGCCGCATTGGGATTCTGGAAGACAAATCCCTGGCGCATGAGCGTCTCTTCGTACTCAAGCGTCGTGCCGTTCAGATACAGGAAACTTTTCGGGTCGACGAAGAGGCGCGCGCCGAATTCCTCGAAGATCTTGTCGCGGTCACGCGCTTGCGTGTCCAGCCTCATGGCGTAAGAGAGGCCGGAGCAGCCGCCGCCCTGCACGCCCACGCGCAGGCCGCCGACCTCGGGAGACACACCTTCCTTTTCGAGCAGCGCGCGGATCTTCTGGGCGGCGCGCTCGGTGAGGTGCATCTTCGCGATGTTCGGACTTGCGACTTCTGTTGCCATGTTCAAATGCTCCAAGTACCCTTCCGATTCAATCGTGCCACGCAAGGGCGCAGCATGCTGCGCCCCTACAAACCAGAGCGAGCGGCTGCAACCCCAAAGGACGATTAGTGCGAAGCCTTCTCGTGGGCCGGCACTTCGACGCCGTGCTTTTTCTTCCAGTCGCCGATGGCGGCCTTGATGGCGTCTTCAGCGAGCACGGAACAGTGAATCTTAACGGGCGGGAGCGAGAGCTCGCGCACGATGTCCGTGTTCTTGATCGAAAGCGCCTCATCGACCGTCTTGCCCTTCACCCACTCAGTAGCGAGCGAGGAGCTGGCGATGGCCGACCCGCAACCGAAGGTCTTGAACTTGGCTTCTTCAATGACCTGGGTATTGGGATTGATCTTCATCTGCAGCTTCATCACGTCGCCGCATTCCGGCGCTCCGACGAGACCCGTGCCGACGTTGGGGTCTTCCTTCGGGAGGCTGCCGACGTTGCGGGGATTGTTGTAATGATCAACCACTTTATCGCTGTATGCCATTAGCCATTGCTCCTTGCTAGATTCACGAGATTACCGAAACCTGCGCTCTTGACTGCCTTGTCAGTAAGCGAAACGTTCGGCACGGAAGCTGAACGACCCGCCGTCAGTTGACGAAGAGCGTCCTTGATGAACTCTGCGCCAAGCCCGAGCATCTTCAGAAAGGCGCGCACCTGCTGAAGCTCATGGAAAGAGCGCTCGCCGGCGACGGCGGCCTCTTCTCCTTCTCCGCCGTAGGGCACAAAGGTAACGCGGAAAGCCGCGCCGGTGCCGCCGATGGAGCGATGAATGCGAATTGTTCCTTCATTTGCCATGTTTCTTCCAGTCCTTTAGGCTGTTTGCCATTTCACTTTAGAAATATCGATTCCCTCTTTGGCCATTTCGTAGAGCGGGGAGAGCTCGCGCAGCTTGGTGACGACTTGAACCATCTTGTCGATGACGTAGTCGACCTCTTCCTGCGTGTTGAAACGGCCGAGGCCGAATCGGATCGAGGTGTGAGCGAGGTCTTCGCCAACACCTAATGCTTTGAGTACGTAGCTAGGCTCCAGGGTTGCCGAAGTGCAGGCAGAACCGCTAGAAACCGCGATGTCGTTAATGCCCATGAGAAGCGATTCGCCTTCCACGTAAGCAAAGCTCATGTTCAGGTTGTTCGGCAAGCGGTGCTCCATCGAACCGTTGATGAACACCTCGTCCAGCTTGGCTTCCAGACCCTTCCGGAGACGTTCACGCAAACCAAGCAAACGCGCCGCTTCTTCCGGCATTTCTTTCTGCGCGATTTCGCAGGCCTTGCCGAGGCCAACAATCCCAGGCACGTTCAATGTGCCGGAGCGCATGCCGCGCTCATGGCCGCCGCCGTCAATGATGGCGGAAAGCTGGACACGGGGATTGCGGCGGCGAACGTACAAAGCGCCGACGCCCTTCGGCCCATAAATCTTGTGGCCGCTGATGGCCAGCAGGTCGATGTTGTCCTTTTGCACGTCGACCGGAACCTTGCCTACCGCCTGAACACCGTCCACGGCGAAGAAGATGCCGTGCTCCTTGGCAATCTTGCCGATTTCAGCGATGGGGTTAATTACGCCAATTTCATTGTTGGCGTACATGATGGTGATCAAAATCGTCGAGGGCTTAATCGCGGCCTTCAAATCGTCCAAGCTCACGCGGCCGTCGCGCTGGACCGGCAGATACGTAACTTCAAAACCGTGCTTTTCCAGGTTCTTGCAGGTATCAAGCACAGCCTTGTGCTCGATGGCTTGGGTGATGATGTGGTTGCCCTTTTCGCGGAACATTTCCGCGATGCCCTTGATCATCAGATTGTCGGACTCAGTCGCGCCGCTCGTGAAGATGATTTCCTTTGGCGTGGCATTGATCAGCGAAGCGATCTGCTGGCGCGCGGTCTCCACGGCCTCCTCGCCCGCCCAGCCAAACGAATGGTTGCGGCTGGCAGCATTGCCGAATTTCTCGGTGAAATACGGCAGCATGGCATCGACGACACGGGGATCAACCGGCGTGGTCGCGTGATTGTCCATGTAAATCGGCAGCTTGACTGGCATATTCCCTCTTCTCCTAAGTCGAACTCATGTGCGACCCCGACCGGGCCGGGGCCGACAACGCCACGAGCGCAGGCTCATGGGGCTCTTCGCTCATCTGTGAAATCGTGACGGTGCTCAATACATTCAAAATACTTTCATTCACCCTGCGCAGCGGCTCTTTGACGGAGCAGCGCTCTGTGGCGTCACAGTTCCCATGGTTCGTGACGCAGGAAGTAATCAGCACGGGGCCATCGATGGCAGAAATTACGTCGAGAGCGCTAATCTGCCCTGGCTCCTTGGCCAATTGGTAGCCCCCGCTGGAACCATGCTTTGCAACTACGAGTGAATGATGCGCCAGCTTTTGGAGCACCTTGGCCATCAGCGTCGCGGAGATGCCATATTCCTCAGCAATCTCATTGGCGCTGCAAGCATGTTGCTGGCGATGCATCGCCAAGTGCTTGACGGCAATCAGACCGTAATCGGCCTTTTTGGAAAGCTTGAACATCGTTCGATAGACCTTCTCGCTAAAAGGCTCCGGTATATGCGACCGAATCAGTCGCAAATGAAGTATATCCCTACATTCCCCGAAAGTCAACCAAGAGCAGTTCCTGATTCCCATACAAGCCCTGTATTTTTAACAACTTATACTAAGACTAGAATAGTCTCATATCCAGAGAATTTCAGCGAACGGTCTCCAGCTGCCTTGAATGGCCTGAAATCCAAGCTGAGCGGCGATTGCACAGTTTACAAGTCTGGCATGGTAGCCTACCCGTTCGATGGAGGGGCTGGATGGCCGGATACATTCGGATACGAGAAAAACTGGCAGGCCGGTGGGCTTGGGGTCCAATCCTGATAATTCTGCTCGTTCCGGCACAGACCCTGGCGCAAGCGCAAACGGCTCCGCCAGGCAATCATCTGAAGAGCGCCAAAATCGGGTCGACAAAGAAGCACGCGGAGAAGACGTTTGTACTTTTGGGAGCGGGCGATATCGCCAGTTGCAAGAATCCGGAAGGCGCCCGGGCGACAGCCAAGCTGATCGAGCAAATTCCTGGCACGGTTTTTGCGGCAGGCGACCTGGCCTACGAAACAGGCAGCGCCGAAGATTTCAAGAATTGTTATGAGCCGACCTGGGGACGCTTCAAAGACCGGACAAAACCAGCCCTGGGAAATCATGAGTATGGGAATCATACAGCGTCAGCCTATTTCCAATATTGGGGGGCGCGGGCGGGGCCAGTGGGCAAGGGCTACTATAGCTACGACCTGGGAAACTGGCACATTGTGGTGCTGAATACGAATTGCGATGCGAAGGCCTTGGGAGGCTGCGCAGCCGGTTCACCGCAGGAGACGTGGCTGAAAGAGGATCTTGCAAAACACCCTGCAGCGTGCATTCTGGCATACGGCCATCATGCACTGTTCAGCAGCGGCGTGTTCAAGAGCCATGCCGTGCATCCTGAATTGAGGGAGCTATGGGAAGACTTGTACGCTGCGCACGCCGACCTGGTTCTTGCGGGACACGAACACTCCTACGAACGATTCGCGCCGCAGGACCCCCAGGGCAAAGCCGATCCCGTAAATGGGATCCGGGAGATTGTCGTAGGAACTGGCGGCCGCAGCCACGATCTTCTCGGCTTCGCCACTCCGAACAGCGAAGCGCGTGACTGGGACACATTCGGCGTGCTGAAACTCACGCTGGCGCCTGGGAAGTACGCGTGGGAGTTTATCCCGGAAGAGGGGAAGACCTTTCATGACTCCGGCAGCGGCGTCTGCCACAACCATTCCGCGGAATCAAATTGAGCAGCTTCTGAGTCAGCGCAATTCACACTTAAGACTTCGGGCTTGAGCAAGCACCGCCTGCGGAAGCGGCCTCGATGAGTTTCTGCACGGCCGGCGCGGGAATCATCAGCAACTGCGCTTTGGGCTTTTTCACCTGTTCCAGAAGCGCAAGCTGTTGCGCTTTCCACGCTTCGGGAGCTGGCTGCCCTTTTGCGATGGCGTCGAGCGCGGCGAGCCCCGCGGCGCCCACGGCAGAGAGATCCTGGGAGTTGGCTGCAACTTCTTTGACCAGGAAAGAGCGCTGCGCGAGGGGCTGGAGGATGGCGCCATTGTCACGCCAAACGGTGAGTTGGGCACGCAGCCGGGCTTCAGCCGCTGCGTCATGGCAAGAGGATGCGACGAATTGATCGACCAGCTCACCAAAACGCCGGCCCGCATCACTTTCGAGCGGAACTGCGTCCACGACGCGATTCATCGGTGTGGCGCTCGTCGGCTCAGCAGGTGCGGTTCGTTCGCGAGTGTAGTCCTTCACCGGTTCGACGACATCGGTGAGAGTACGGAGCGCGGCAAATTCCGCCGATGATGCGGATCCCGCAAGGCGCTGCAGCATGTGTCGCGAAACGGTCCGGTGGGTCAGCCCCAGCCACTCCAGCCGGGTGCTGACAAAATCCAGCCGCGCATACATGGAAGCGGGGTCGCGAACTTCCTGTGGAGACCAAAGCCGCTCGGCAATCGCAGCGTTCCTGGGCCAGATGCGTGAGTCTACATTTTCTGGATTGACGTATTCGGCCCACATGCAAGATTCACCGCCCAGAATTCGTTGCTGTTCCTCAGCGGAGAGATTTGCCGCATCGCCGCTCATCGGATCGACAGCATAATGCCGCGCCGCAGACCATCCCAAATCCAGGTAGTATCCGTTCGACAAAATGCCGCGATAGCCTTGTTTCGCCGCTTGCGCGAGCGAAGCTTGCCCCCGCCACGACTGAATCACAATGTCTTTCGGCACGCCGGGCACGAGCACTTCGTCCCAGCCAATCACGACCTTTCCATGCTTCACCACCAACTTCTGGACCCGTCCGCTGAAATACGCCTGCAGTTCTTGGTTGTTCTTAATCCCCTGCGACTTCATGAAGGCCTGAATCTTCGGGTTAGCGTCCCACTCCTTGCCGTTCACCTCGTCGCCGCCAATGTGAAAATAGTGGTCGGGAAAAATTTTGCCCATCTCGCCGATGAATTCATCGAGAAATTTGTAGACCCTTTCGCTCGTCGGATCCATCGCCGGATCGAAGACTCCCCATCTCCGCTCGATTTCGTACGGCCCTTTTCCGCTGGCCAGCTCAGGGTGTCCAACGAACCACGCGGTGCTATGCCCCGGCATATCGAATTCTGGCACCACGCGAATTCCGCGGTCCCTGGCGTAGGCAATCAGGTCGCGGATTTCCTCCTGGGTGTAGTAAAGAGCGTCCGAGCCCAATTCCTGTAGCTTGGGAAATTTCCTGCTCTCAACGCGAAAGCCCTGGTTCTCCGAGAGATGCCAGTGGAAAACGTTCATCTTCACGGCTTCCATGCCGTCGAGATTCCGGCGGATGACATCGAGCGGAATGAAGTGGCGAGCGGAATCTATCATCAAACCACGCCAAGGAAAGCGGGGCTTGTCCTGGATGGTGACTACCGGTGCGGCAAATCCATCAGGCGATACATCCACGAGCTGCAGAAACGCCTGCAGCCCGTGCATCGTTCCCAGAGGCGTCGTGGCGCGGAGCCTGCCGCTCGCCGTGCTCACGTCAAGAATGTAGGATTCATCTTCGCCGACCTCCTGAATTTCTTTGCTAGCGTGATCGGTCTGAATTACGAGTGTTGCTTTTGCCGTCTTGGAGGGCTTGAGTGCGAGCGGGAGACCGGTTTGACGCGCGAGTTGCCGCAAGAATCGCTCGCCAGCGCGCTCCAGCCGCGGCTCAGCGTATCCGGTGAACGCCACGGAGAACGTGGAATCCACCGGCAAGCTTCCTGCCCCGGACTGCACGTTCGCCGGAAGCGGCATGAGATTCAATGCAGGCTGTTGAGCTGTAGTCATCGCCGGGTGCAGCAAACTGCAAAGAACGAGTATGCCAAGTCCTTGCAACCGCGCATTCTGAGCCATGGTCTGGAAAATCCTCCCTCGCAGGTTAGCAAATCTCTGCAGAGTGCTATGTAGCACGAGCTTTGGCATACTGTCATATCTTCGGCGTCCCGCGAAGAAGATTCCTTCCATCGGCAAAAGAATCCACATTGGCCTCACGCGAAGTTTGCAAGCCGCGGTTGTCGCTGCCTGGGTTAGAATAAACTGAGACACGCGGCGCCGATGACTCCACGATGAAAACTTCGATTGCCATCTACCCGGGTTCGTTCGACCCGGTCACCAACGGACACCTCGACCTCATCGAGCGCGGCGAGAAGATGTTCGATTTGCTGATCGTGGCGGTGCTGCGGAACGCTGAAAAAGAGCCGCTATTCTCCGTCAAGGAGCGCGTTGAAATGCTGCGCGAAGTGACCAAGCAGTGGACGAGCGTGGAGATCGACGTTTTCGATGGGCTCCTGGTGGACTACGCGCGAAAGCGCGGCGCCGGTGTCATCTTGCGGGGGATTCGCGCCGTTTCCGACTACGAATATGAATTGCAGATGGCGCTGATGAACCGGAAACTTGAGCCACGGCTTGAGACGGTTTTCATGCTACCGGGCTTGTCGTACAGCTACTTGAGCTCGAAGCTGGTGCGCGAGATTGCGCAGCTCGGCGCGTCGCTGAAGGGCCTGGTGCCGGAAGTGGTGGAGCAACGCTTACGCGCCAAGGTTTCGTAAAGGAATTGCCGTGTATCATGAACCAGAAACTTTCTTCGAGGAGCGAAGGTGCAACTAACGGACCGCATTAATCGTATACAAATCTCGCCAACCGCGGCGGTGATCTCCGAAGCGGAAAAACTGAAGGCGCGTGGAGTGGATATCGCGGACTTCGGCCCCGGCGAACCGGACTTCCCCACGCCGGACCACATCAAGAAAGCCGCGATCAAGGCGATCGAGGAAAACAAATCAAAATACACCCCCGCGGGCGGCATCATGCCGCTGCGCGAAGCGATTTGCGCCTGGCACAAGCGCGAACTGGGATCCTCCTTCGAAGCAAAAGAATGCGTCGTCAGCGTCGGCGGCAAGCATTCCATCTTTAACGTGATGAGCGTGCTGGTCCAGCAAGGCGACGAAGTCATTATCCCCGCGCCGTACTGGGTGAGCTTCCCGGACATCGTGAAGTATGCGGGCGGAAAACCGGTCTTTGTCGAGACGAAGCCCGAAGAGGGCTTCAGCGTGAAGGCTTCGGCCATCGAGAAGGCCATCACTCCGCGAACAAAATTGCTGATTCTCAATTCGCCCAGCAATCCGACGGGAGGCGTTGTGCCCCCCGACGAGTACGAACGCATTCTCGCGGTTTGCAAGAAGCACAAAGTTTGGCTGATGGGCGACGAGTGCTATTCGCACTTCACCTACAAGCCGCACAAGCCGTATTCGATCGCCAGTGCTGCAGGCTCCAAGGAAAACGTCATTATCATCGGGTCGGTTTCGAAAACTTTCGCGATGACCGGCTGGCGCATCGGCTACACTCTGGGGCCGGAAGCGCTGATCCAGGCGCTCATCAAGCTGCAAAGCCAGTCCACGTCCAACGCCACCTCCATCGCGCAATACGCGGCACTCGAAGCGATGCGCGGCACGATGGAAACTGTTCCTGTCATGCTGGCCGAATACGAAAAACGCCGCAAACGCATCGTTGAGGGATTGCGCGCGATTCCCGGCATTACGTGCGAATGGCCGGGCGGCGCGTTCTATGCCTTCCCGGACATTTCGGCGCATCTTTCGAACGGCGGGGGAAGACAGGCGCTCGCAAAGTCCTGCACGGAAATCTCGAAAATGTTGCTGGAGAGGGCCCATGTAGCTGTCGTACCCGGGGAGGCCTTTGGTGCGCCCGGTTATCTGCGCCTTTCTTATGCCACTTCCATCGAACGGATCGAGGAAGGCTTGCGCCGCCTCGAACGTTTTTTCTCTCGCGCTGAAGCCGCCGCGTAAACCGTGAGGCCGGAACCGTTTCGCATCGAGCCCATTTTCAGCCCGCGCCTCTGGGGAGCGCGCTCGTTAGCGCCGCTCTTCCCGGAAAAAACCAACTTGACGGAGCCGCTCGGCGAAGCCTGGCTTACCGGAGTGAACTGCCGCATCGCTTCCGGGCCATTTGCGGGAAAATCGCTTGGCGCTGCCTGGGCGGAAATGCCCGTGGAATGGCGCGGCAGGGGATTCGCCTCCCAAGTCAGTTTTCCTCTCCTTGTCAAATTTATCTTTCCAACCGAAAAACTCTCACTACAGGTCCATCCGGACGACGCTTACGCAGCTGCTCACGAGCAAACTGCGGGCGGCCGTGGAAAAACGGAGATGTGGCACGCAGTGTCCGCGCTGCCCGGCGCGCAATTGCTACTCGGACTAAAACCGGGCGTGGACGAAGAGAGATTCCGTGCGGGACTCGTGTCGCACACATTGGAAGATCTCTTCGAAACGCATACGGTGCGAACCGGAGACACTTTTTTCGTGCCTCCGGGTACGGCTCATTCTATCGGCCCAAATCTAATTGTCTGCGAAGTCCAGGAGTATTCCGATCTAACCTACCGCGTTTATGATTACGGACGCGTCGACGCGCGCGGAAAACTGCGCGAATTGCATATTGACAAAGCGCTTCAGGTGATGAAGTTCGGCAAACCCGGCAGCGGGAAAGTTCCGTCGTTGCTTCTTTCTACTGAAGGCGCAACGAGGTCGCTGCTTGCCGCTTGCCGGTATTTTGCGACAGAGCGATGGGAGTGTTCCGCAAAATGCCAAATCGCAGTCAACCCCGAGAGATTCGAACTCATCGTGATTCTGGAAGGCGCGGGTAGCTTTGTCTGGCCGGACAACGCCGCGCGTTATCGTCGGGGCGAATGCTGGCTGGCGCCTGCATCACAAGGACACGTGGAGGTCTTGCCAGAAACGGCGACTTCGCTGATCCGTACCTTTGTGCCGGATATCCCCGTACTGCGGACGGAATTACATCGCAATGGAGTTTCGGCGGCGGCACTGGCACAAGTTATTTTCGACTAAGGCTGCTTAATGATGGCGACCGAAAAACTGATGGTGCACGCAGTGATTCTTGCCGGAGGGCGGGGGACGCGCTTCTGGCCACGCAGCCGGACGCGCACCCCAAAACAGCTTTTGAACATTGTCGGCAGGGACACCATGCTGCAGCAGACCATCGCGCGCTTGAAGCCACTGATTCCGGCCGAGCGCACTTGGACGGTCACGAACGCAGAACAGGCTGGCGCGGTTCGCAAGCAGGTTCCCACGGCCACGCGCAAGCGCGTATTGATTGAGCCGCTCGGGAGGAACACTGCGGCGGCGATTGGGCTGGCGGCCATTCACGTGCGCAATATCGCGCGCGGCGACGCGTTGATGGCAGTGCTCCCCGCCGATCATTACATCGAGCAACCGCGGAAGTTCCGCGAGATTATGAACTCCGCGCTCAACGTCGCCAGCGAACCGGAGCGAATGGTGGTGCTAGGCATCCCTCCAACGCGGCCGGAAACGGGTTTTGGCTACATTGAAAGATGCGGGGAGCCGATCGAAGCCAAAGGCTTCGCGGTTTTTGCCGTCCGCCGCTTCACGGAGAAGCCCGAACTGAAGCTCGCGCAAGAGTACACTGCTTCCAGAAATTATCACTGGAACGCCGGAATGTTTTTCTGGCGGGCCTCCACGTTCCTGGAGAATCTGAAGAGTTTTCTGCCGAAGACGCACGCCGCTCTGGAAAGGCTCGCAGAATTTATTGGAACGCGTGGCTACGAACGTGAGCTGCGCGCCATCTATCCGAAGCTCCAAAACATCTCCGTGGACTATGCTGTTCTCGAGCCCGCTACGTGTATCGAAGGGCCGCCGCGTGTGTTCGTGATTCCCGCGGAGGTAGGCTGGAGCGATATCGGCTCCTGGGCCGCCGTTTATCAATTGCTCGCAAAGAAAAGCGGCGAGAACGTCCTCGCGGGGCAGGGCCACACGCTCGATGCGGAAGGCAACTTTCTGTGCAGCCCGTCAAAATTCGTGGCCGCGATCGGCGTCCGTGATCTTGTCGTGGTTGAGACTCCCGATGCGCTGCTGGTTTGTCCACGCGACCGTGCCCAAGATGTGGGAAAAATCGTGAAATGGCTCGAAGCGCAGCGCCGGAAAGACCTCCTCTAGCAGGCCAATCCGGCTGTTTTGGGAATGTTTTGCATCGCGTATACTTTTCCCGGCACTCATGTCCTCGATCAAGTTTGGAACCGACGGCTGGCGGGGCGTCATCGCCGATGATTTCACCTTTGCGAACGCCCGCACTGTCGCGCATGCCATCGCCCGCTACGTGGTGCGCAATGAAGACGCGCGCAAAGGCGTGCTGATCGGCTACGACCACCGTTACGCTGCGGATCGCGTGGCCGCTGCAGCCGCCGAAGTGATCAGCGCCAGCGGCACTCCCGTCTGGCTGGCGGACAGGCCCTGTCCCACGCCAGCAATTTCCTATCTGGTACGAAATCGCGGGGCCGCCGGCGGTATCGTGGTCACCGCCAGCCACAATCCTTATCGCTGGAACGGAATTAAGTACAAAGCCAGCTATGGCAGCAGTGCTCTTCCCTCAATCGTCGCACAAATCGAAAAAGAGCTCGAAGTCGTGTTGGAGAAGGGTGTGCCGCCCATGCCGCCACGCCGGAATTTGATACAGCCTCTCGAGCCACGCGCGCCGTACCTCGATGCGCTCGAAAAACTGGTGGACTGGAAGCGGCTGCGCGATGCGAAGTTTCGTTTTGTATTTGATCCCATGCACGGATCGGCAGCAGGCTTGCTTCCCGAACTTTTGCGGCGCAACGGCATGATTTGCGACGAAATTCGCGGCACGCGCGATCCGCGCTTCGGCGGCGTGCATCCGGAGCCCATCGAACCGCACATCGAAGCGCTGCGTCAGGCCGTGCGCGCAGGAAAATATGATGCCGGCTTCTGCGCCGACGGCGACGGCGATCGCATCGGGGCCATCGACCGCGACGGCTCGTTCGTCAACCCTCACCAGATCTTTGCCATGCTCGTCTGGCACCTGGCGGGAACCCGCAACCTCCCCGGCGACATCGCAAAAACATTTTCTGTCACGAAGCTCATCGACAAGCTGGCCACAAGATTCGGACGCAAACTGCATGAAGTGCCCATCGGGTTCAAATACATTTGCGAGCTGATGCTCGAACAGAACATTTTGATCGGCGGCGAAGAAAGCGGCGGCATTGGCACCAGCCTCTACCTGCCGGAGCGTGATGCCACGGTCTCCGCGCTCTTCCTCGCGGAATTGATGGCCTGGCACGGCAAATCCTTGGGAGAACTGCTGACTACGCTCCATGCGGAATTCGGCGAGTATCACTACGGCCGCGTCGACCTCGATTTGAAGCCGGGGCAAAAGGAAAAAGCCATCGCTCACTTTTCGAATGGAAAACTGAATCGTATCCTTGATTTGCCGGTAGTCGGCCGCGAGGACATGGATGGAATCAAGGTTTACCTCGGTGAGGCTGGATGGGTGATGGTCCGCGCTTCTGGAACAGAAAATCTTTTGCGTGTGTATTCAGAAACGTCAAAGCCCGAAACCACGCGCCGAGTTCTCACTGCTGTAACCCAAATCGTTCACGATCTATAGGTGCCGCATGAACACGATAAACTTGAAAGAAAAATTCAACCTCATTTCCGAGCACTACAAGCCCTGCATCATCGGCGAAGTCAACAATTGCCTGGTAAAAGCAGTCAAGTTCAAAGGAGAATTTCTCTGGCACCATCACGACAGGGAAGACGAACTCTTTCTCGTCGTGAAAGGCTCTTTCCGCATGAAGTTTCGCGATCGTGAACGTCTAGTGCGTGAAGGGGAATTCATTGTCGTCCCGCATGGCGTCGAGCACTGTCCCGTGGCGGACGAAGAGGTCCAGGTTATCCTGATCGAACCAAATTCGACCCTGAACACCGGGAACATCACCAACGAAAGGACTATCGCCCAGCTCGAGCGCATCTGAAATCTGCTCCTGCGGCGATCTGCAACCAGCCATGGAACACCGTTTTTACACGCTCGATGTTTTCACCAACAACCGCTTCGAAGGCAACCCGCTTGCCGTATTTACCGACGGCGACGGACTTTCAGACGATCAGATGCTCGCCATTGCGCGCGAAATGAATCTTTCGGAAACGGTCTTTGTGCAAAGGCCCACGGACGAAGAAGCGCTCGCGCGGTTGCGAATCTTCACCACCAAGGAAGAACTCAAGCTCGCCGGCCATCCCGTGATTGGAACTTGGTTCCTGCTCGCGGAATTGGGCGTGGTTCCCGCGCAGGACGGCGGCGTACATATTCTTCAAGAAACCGGAGCAGGAATCTTGCCAGTGGAAATTCGCTTTAAGGATGGCCGGCCGCAGCGGGTCACCATGACGCAAAAAGAAGCTATCTTCAAACCCGCGAAAATCAAGAAGAAAAAGCTCGCCTCCGCACTGGGACTCTCGCCCAAAGACTTCGATCCGAAGCTGCAACCTGAATTTGTGTCCACGGGCATCTTCAACCTGATGGTGCCGCTGCGCAATCGCGCGGCACTGGGCAAGATTGTCATGAACATGGCCGAACTTCGGCGGCTTCAGGGCAAGAACGCAACAATGGCCTACTGCTTCGCTCTCAGTGGAAATGGCAAAGCATTCTCCCGCGGCATGCTGCCCTGGGAACATTATGAAGACGCCGCGACGGGGTCGGCCGCTGGTTCGCTGGGCGCATATCTGGTGCGAAACGGAAAACTGACGCCCGGCCACACACTGACCATTCTGCAGGGCGCGGAAATGGGCCGACCGAGCCACCTCGAAGTGGAAGTCACGCAAAGCGGAAAGAAACTCGTTCCTCGAGTCAGCGGTGCGGCCGTGAAGGTATTTGAAGGAACGATTCGCGTCTGACGCAAATTCACGCTGAGAAGAAAAAGGGCCGCACGATTTTTTACGCGCGGCCCTTCACCTTTGCAAGGCGAATACTTACTTGTGTCCCTTGCGGTCCTGCCGCAGATCCTTGCGATCCTTGTGCAGGTCTTTCTTGTCTTTGTTGATGTCCTTCTGGTCCTTGTTGCGGTCTTTGCGATCCTTGGCCAGATCCTTCTTATCGTGGTTGATATCGCGCTGATCGGCATTGCGGTCTGCGCGGTCCTTACTCAAGTCGCGGCGATCTTTGTTGATGTCCCGCTGGTCCTTGTTACGGTCAACGCGGTCGGCACGAAGATCCTTGCGGTCAGCCTGCGCCTGGGCGCTGTTAACACCCAACTTCTGGTCGTCACGGGCAAGCCTCGCCTTATCGTGATTGATGTCGCGCTGATCCGCATTGCGCTCCGCGCGGTCCTTGTTCAAATCGCGCCTATCGTGATTGATGTCCCGCTGGTCCGCGTTGCGGTCGGAGCGATCCTTCGCCAGGTCCCCCTTATCATGATTGATATCGCGTTGATCGGCATTGCGATCCGCGCGGTCCTTCGCGAGATCTTTCTTATCGCTTCGAATGTCTTTCTTGTCGTTTTGAATATCCTGCTGCTGCGGAGTCGGATCCGGGCTCTGGGCATAGGCGCCCCCGGCGAGCAAACCGGCAAAAGCAACCGCGAGCACCCCTCGACGAACCACAAGTTCTGCGTTCATGGTTCTCTCCTAATTGAATTGAATGCTTTCCTGGCGTCACCACCACACTTAGGGAATCAAACACCGGCGGCGATACAAAGTTTCGCGACCGGACGCACAGGCGTGTTGCGGAAAGATTGAGAGAGGGAAAGTTGCTCGCAACTAATTTAGTTTCAACGACTTATGGACGGCGTCAAGGATACCGTTCACAAACGACCCGGACTCTTCGGAGGAAAATTTTTTTGCCAATTCGACCGCTTCATTCAGGATAACCTTGGGCGGGGTGTCCGTGCCGTTCATTTCATGAATCGCCAGACGCAAGATCGCACGATCGATGG
>Ga0066678_10000249_pt1 | contig 16416 bp, 10 predicted proteins | sample GraSoiAngelo_127_FD_62300 | JGI IMG/M metagenome (GOLD analysis project Ga0066678, IMG submission 62300) | Grasslands soil microbial communities from the Angelo Coastal Reserve, California, USA - 14_0927_09_40cm | ecosystem: Environmental > Terrestrial > Soil > Grasslands | place: USA...
AGGATCAGCTGGACTTGTACGCGAATCTTTCTCACAAAGTTCATATTGATTACGTCGATGTGGACAAGAAGCCGCAATTGGCCCGCGAAGCTGGAATCAAGAACTACGGCACAACCGTCGTCCAAATTGGAGCGAAACGAGAAGAAGCAAAAAGCACCAGCGAGGAAGACATCACGGGTGCGTTCATTCGAGCCCTGAAGAACAATGCACGAACCGTTTGCTTTGCCTCCGGAAGTGGAGAACACCAAATTGACGATACCGATCGAACTGGCTATTCGCGCCTGCGGGACCTTCTCACCAAAGAGGAATACACCCCAAAATCAATCAGCCTTTTGCAAAAGGCGGAAGTCCCTGCCGACTGCACAGTCTTAGTCGTTGCTGGACCGACCGGGGATTACCAGCAGCCCGCCGTTGACGCCATCAAGAAGTACGTTGAAGAAGGCGGCCGGGCGTTCTTTTTACTTGATCCGCCTCTGAAGATGGGCCGTTCAGAAATTGCGGACAACGATGCGTTGGCGAGTCTATTGCAAAACTGGGGCGTAACTTTGCAGAAAGACTTGATCCTTGACCTCAACCCGATTGGGCAACTCGCCGGCCTTGGTCCGCAGGTAGCGCTTGTAACCCATTATGACCGGCACGCCATCGTGAATGACCTGAAGGGATCTGCCACGGGATTTCCGCTGGTGCGTTCCATGGAAGTGAAGAGCACGGACAAGACTACGGTCGAGAAGCTGTTTGATTCATCCGAGAGCAGCCTGGCCACTACCAAATTGAATTCTCCGGAAGTCAATCCAAACGATCCGAAAAACAAGAAAGGGCCGCTCACCATCGCAGTCGCCGGCTCCTACAGAACGGGAAAGGAGAACTCGGAAGGACGTTTTGTCGTGGTGGGAAGCTCGGCGTGGGCCGCGAATTCGTTTATCAGCTTTAATGGTAATCGTGATTTGGCGTTGAATACCACGAACTGGCTTGCCTCGGACGAAGACTTGATTTCCATTCGCCCCAAAGACCGTGATGATCGCCGGATTACGATGACGCGGGGCCAGTTGAATTGGGTGGGCATCACCAGCCTTGGGCTGCTGCCGCTTGGGATCGTGATCGCAGGAGTTTCGGTATGGTGGCGACGCAGGTAAGGCGTAGCGTTCGTGGCTTAACGGCGAATTCTGAGGCGCTCCGATGAAAAGTCGCGGTTTGCTGGTTGCCGCCATCGTACTCGCGGCGTTGACTGGAACCCTCTATTGGTCCAATCATCGCAAATCGCTGACAAGTGCCGCAGACTCTGCTGTTGAATCACCGCCCAAAATTCTGACCCTCCAGCCGGCGGATGTAACCGCGCTTTCGATTCGAAAAAAAGACGGTGATTCAGTCGTGCTCTCGAAAAATGGCTCGGGCCAATGGAAAATCACAGCGCCGAGAGTGCTAGCCGCTGATCAGGACGCTGTATCTAGCGTGCTTTCGACACTCTCTTCGCTGAATTCAGACCGGCTTGTCGAAGACAAGGCGGCAAGTTTTGATCAGTACGGCCTGGCTCAGCCTTCCATCGAAGTGGCGATTACCAAGAAAGATGGAAAGACTCAAAAGCTCCTGATCGGAGATGATACGCCGACAAGCAGTGGCGCGTACGCAACACTGGCGGGAGACACCCGCGTGTTTACCATGGCGAGCTACAACAAGAGTGCCTTGCTCAAAAATGCGACCGACCTGCGCGATAAGCGGCTGCTGATCTTTGATTCTGACAAAGTTTCCAGTATTGAATTGACCGCCAAAAAACAAACCATCGCGTTTGGCCGCAGCAAAGATGAGTGGCAGATTGTGAAACCGAAACCGTTCCGGGCGGACCGCTCTCAAGTGGAAGATCTGCTGCGAACCTTGCGCGATGCAAAAATGGATTTAAACGCAAGCGAAGACGAACAGAAAAAGGCCGCCGCGTTCAGCGCCGGCACTCCTCTTGCAACCGCGAGAGTTACTGATGTCTCGGGCACGCAGGAGCTGCAGATTCGAAAGAACAAAGACGACTACTATGCCAAGTCCAGTGCCGTCGCAGGCGTTTATAAAATTTTAAGCGGGACCGGAGCCGGCTTGGATAAGGGCCTCGACGATTTCCGTAACAAGAAGCTCTTCGATTTCGGCTTCGTCGATCCCGACAAAATCGAATTTCACGACGGTTCCAAGAGTTATTTCCTTACCCACAGCGGCAGTGATTGGTGGTCCAATGGTGCAAAGATGGATCCAGGCACGGTATCGGCGCTCATTGACAAAATCCGCGATCTCTCTGCAAGCAAGTTCCCCGAGTCCGGATTCGCCGGTCCGATGATTGACCTGACAGTGACTTCCGATGGCGGCAAGCGCACCGAGAAAATCCTAATCTCAAAAAATGGCGACAATTTTGTCGCCAAGCGCCAGGACGAGCCCGCTCTTTATGAGCTGACCGCTTCGGCGGTCGCGGAATTACAGAAATCCGCCGCTGATTTGAAACCCGCTCCTCCGCCTGCTAAAAAGTAGCTCCATATAATCTATCGTGGAAACATTTATCCACCATTCGCGAACACTCCAATTTAAGGCTATCCCGCATTTACCTTTCCTCGCTTTGGTTGCGCGCACGAAGCGTCTCCTCTAAACTCAATTCTTGCCCAAATCGCTGGGAGCAAACTTGCGGACCCTTCTTCGCGTCTTCTATTGGATCTTCGCCATTCTTGTCACCGTAACAGCCGCCTTGGCTTGGTGGTTCATCTACCGCCCACTGCCGCAAATCGATGGGAGCGCTTCCCTTCCCGGCCTCCACCAGGACGTCACCGTCGAACGTGATCGGTGGGGCGTTCCGCGCGTACGCGCCTCTTCAGTGGAAGACCTCGCAGAAGCGCAGGGCTACGTAATGGCGCAAGACCGTCTCTGGCAGATGGACCTGCTCCGCCGCGTCGCCCGCGGCCAACTTTCCGAAATTCTGGGCCCCAAGACGCTTGTCATCGACAAAGAGTTTCGAACCAACGGATTTGCTCGCGCCGCCGAGCGCGACGCCACGCTCCTTGATCCCGAATCTCGCAAGGTCATGGAAGCATACGCCCGCGGCGTGAATCACTTTATCGAGCAGCACAAGAAAGCCCTTCCTCTTGAATTCTCGCTTCTCCGCTACGAACCCAGTCCCTGGCAGCCTTCCGACACCATAGCGATTTCCGGCTACATGTATCGCACTCTGACGAACACCTGGGAAAGAGAACTGAATCGCGCCAAAGTCGCGGAGCGCGCCGGGCCGGACCGCGCAAAGGATCTCTTCTCGGAAGAAGCCGCGATGGATCATTTTGTCGTCGGCGATCCCAAGGTTATCGATGACGGCTCGCAACGTTCCGCCGCGGACTCGGACGATGACGATGATGACGACGATATGCAGCCGGATACTGTTCTAAAAGCAAGAAGTGGTGTTCTACCGAACATCGCAACGCGCGAAAGTGACCCCGACGTGACCTCTGCACTCGCAGAGTCTGTTCAAGCTTTTCTGAGTGAATCAAAAAACGAGATTCGTCAGGGCCTTGGCAGCAACAACTGGGTCGTAAGTGGCGCCCACACCGCCACAGGAAAGCCCTTGCTCGCCAACGACACGCATCTCGAGCTCTCCATCCCGTCCATATGGTACGAGATTCACCTCACGGCACCCGGTTGGAACATCAAGGGTTTCACACTCCCCGGCGCGCCGATGATCATCATCGGCCACAATGACCGCATCGCCTGGGGGTTCACCAATAACGGCGCCGACGTTCAGGATCTCTACGTCGAGACGTTCAACCCCGCCTCCCCGGATGAGTATCGCGTAAAAGGCGCGTGGACGAAGGCACAAGTCTTCGATGAGACCATCCACGTCAAAGGTCAGGCGGACGAACACTTAAAGGTCACAGTGACGCGCCACGGCCCCATCGTTCATCGCGAAGAAGACAAAGCCTACGCGCTGCGTTGGACCGCGACGGAACCGAGCGGCCTCGCCAACAGCTACACGTGGCTTGGCAAGGCGCGCAACTGGAGAGAATTCCGTGAGAATATGAGGCGCGTTTGGGGCCCGGCGCAGAACGGGGTTTACGCCGACGTCGACGGCAATATCGGATACGTGATGGCCGCGCGCGTGCCCATCCGCAAGAAAGGCCATGGCGAAGTGCCCGTTCCCGGTGACACAGACGATCATGAATGGAGCGGTTACATTCCATTTGACCGCCTCCCCCAGGCGCTCAATCCGGAAAGCGGCCTGATTGTTACTGCCAACGCACGCGTAGTGGGCCCAAATTACAAACCGTATCTCACGGACCGCTGGGAAGAGCCCTATCGCACCGCGCGCATCTACGATTTATTGCATGACCGCCACGATTTGCGGCCCGAAGACATGCTGAAGGTTCAAACCGACACGTACAGCTATCCCCACGTGTTTCTCGCCGACGAGTTATTGGCAGCAGCGAGAACCGTGAAGCCCAAAGACCCGCGCGCTCAAAAACTTATCGATGGTCTGAAGGATTGGAACGGAATCGCTGACGCCGACTCTCCGGAAGTTTCTTTTCTTCATACGGTACGCCGGGCGGCCATCGACCTGCTTCTCGAGCCGTTCCTCGGAAAAGATACAAGTCTTTATCAATGGCGGACCACCACGTTTCTGCAAAAAATTCTCACGGATCGTCCCGCAAAGTGGCTCCCCGCGGCCGACAAGAACTATGACGAATTGCTTTCCACCGCTGCCGACATCGCAGTGACCAAACTGGCGGAACAAAGCAAGAGCGAGCACGTTGAAGATTGGGCGTGGAAACGCTTTAACTCCTTGGACATGTTTCATCCCCTCGGAAGCGACGGTCTTTTGAAGCGATTCCTGAGCATTACAGACAAGCCGCAGGCAGGCACCGTCTATAGCGTGCGTGCAGCCGCGAAGACTCACGGCCCCGCCATGCGTTTTGTCGCCAATCCTAAAAACTGGGATCAATCCATTATGCTCATCACCGCAGGAGAATCCGGCCAGCCTGGAAGCAGCCATTACTCGGATCAATTCTCTTACTGGTATGAAGGCAAACCCATTTTCGCGCCGTTTAGTGATGCCGCTGAAGCGCAGACTCGGAAGCACACGCTCACTCTTAAGCCTGGAACTTGATCCTATACCGCGCTCATGCCTGAACTCCCGGAAGTGGAAGCCGTCGTTCGTACACTGCGCCCTATCGTTCAGGGCCGTCGGATCCGCCGTGTCCACGTTTTTCATCTCATTGCCACAAAGCCGCAAACCCCTACACGGGTGGCACGCCAAGCCAAGGGAAGTCGCATTCGCATCGTCGATCGCAAAGGCAAGTACCTGCTCCTCATCCTTGACAGCGGCCTCCTGACTATGCACTTTCGCCTTGACGGCCAGCTTCTCTGGTTCTCAGATTTCAAAGAATTGATGGAACGTGCCAACCACGGCAAGAGCGGTGTGCACGTCGATGTTGCCCTCGAACTGGACAAAGGCGTCCTCGGTTTCGCCGATCGCCGCCACTTCGGCCGCGTTCATACGTGGAAGTCCGCAGATGATTGTCCCGGCCTCAGTGCTCTGGGCATCGACGCCCTCTCGCGCGATTTCACCTCCCGCCGTTTAACCGGATTGCTCTCTGCTTCGAAGCGGCCCTTGAAGGATTTCTTGCTGGACCAATCGCGCGTCGCGGGCATTGGCAACATCTACTCCTGCGAATCTCTCTGGCACGCTCACCTCGACCCGCGCCGCAGTGCCAACAGCCTCCAGCCGCTGGAGGCGCGCCGCCTGCACAAAGCAATTGTGTCCGTTCTCGCGCGTGCCTTAGAATGCTGTTTGCATCCAGCGCCCGACTTTCGCAATCCGGAGTGGTGGTTCCAGGGTTTGGAAAGCATTCTTCGCGTCTACAGTCGCGAGGGAAAACCCTGCCGCCGATGCGGCCAGCCGGTTCGGCGCGTGGAGCAGGGCGGTCGGTCAACTTACTACTGCAGCCGCTGTCAGAAATAGGCGTCTTTACTCGCTGCTAAAGGATACGGGCCAGTCGCGTGAATTCACCTGCTCCCAAGAAACCCGAACCGCAAAAAAAGCCGGATTTTGAACGCTCGCTCGCCCGCCTTGAGGAGGTCGTCCGCCGCCTGGAAAGTCCGCAACTTTCTTTGGACGACGCAATGAAGTTGTTTGAAGAGGGCGTTGCACTCTCCCGTGAATGTCAGAAACAACTCGAAGAGGCGGAGGGACGCGTGGAAATCCTCCTCAAGAAGGCCGATGGCAAGCTTGCCGCAGAGCCGTTCGATCCCGAGCGGGAGTCCGAATCGTGACGCGCTCGGTCTGCCGGCTGCGCGCCAATTCCCTCCAGCGATGAAACTCCCCCCATTTTTCGAAGAGAACCGCGTCACTGTCGATGCCGCTCTTGAGCGGCTCATCCCGGCCGCCGTGGCGCAACCGACTTCCATTCATACCGCCATGCGCTACAGCGTGTTTGCGGGTGGTAAGCGTATTCGTCCCATCCTCTGTCTAGAGACGGCGCGCATCTTCTCGAGCGATATCAAACCCGCGCTTCATCCCGCTTGCGCCATCGAGTTCATCCACACTTACTCTTTGATTCACGATGATTTGCCGGCCCTGGACAATGATGACATCCGCCGCGGCAAACCCACTTGCCACAAAAAATTCGGCGAAGCCATCGCCATCCTCGCTGGTGACGCACTCTTAACGCTGGCGTTTGAAACCGTCGGCGCGACGCCCGCTGCCGCAGAACGCCGCGCCGCAATCCTCTCGGAAGTCGCGGCCGCTGCTGGCACCATCAATGGAATGGTCGGCGGCCAGGTTGCTGACATCGAAGCCGAAGGCAAGCCCGTCGATCCGCAGATGCTCGAGTACATTCACCGCTCGAAAACCGCGGCCCTGATTCGAGCTTCCATCACCGCAGGTGCCTTGTGCGCTGGAGCGGCGTCCGAAGATGTCAACCGCCTGCGTCGCTTCGGAGAGACTATCGGCTGGGCCTTTCAGGTCACCGACGACATTCTTGACGTCGAGGAATCCTCCGCCGCACTCGGCAAGACTGCGGGAAAAGACATGGCCCAGCAAAAGGCGACCTATCCCGCAGTTTACGGTCTCGAGCGCTCTCACCAGATTGCCAAGGATCTCGCGACAAAGGCCATCGCCGAGCTTGCACCATTCTCGGATCGCGCGGCCCGCCTCCGCGAGATCGCAGAATTTCTCGTTCTTCGCCGCGCTTGATCATTCGAACTGTTATGAAACAAAAGGCAAGCCGCAGGCGGCTCGATCTTCTTCTCGTCGAGCGAAGCTTCGCTGATTCTCCTCAGAAAGCGATGGCCATGATTCTCGCGGGAGAAGTTCAGGTAGATGGCCGGCGGGCAGAAAAGGCAGGCATGCCCGTTGAGAAAGGCGCGCGCATCGAAATCATCAGCCGCGCGCAGAAGTTCGTCAGCCGCGGTGGCGTAAAGATGGAAGGCGCTCTGCAAGACTCTGCCATCGACCCGAGCGGGCGCGTTTGCCTGGATATCGGCGCTTCGAACGGTGGTTTCACGGATTGCTTGCTCCAGCATGGCGCGGCCCGGGTCTATGCCGTAGACGTGAACGTGGAACAGCTTGACTGGAAGCTGCGTAAGAATCCTCTCGTGACTCCGATCGAGCGCAACGCGCGCGAACTGTGTGCGGAAGACCTTCCTGAAACCGTAGATCTTATCGTTATAGATGTTTCCTTCATCTCGGCCTGCAAAGTCATTGCGCCAGCAGTCGCAGTGGCAAAATCCAATGCCGATTTTCTCATCCTCATCAAACCGCAATTCGAATTGCGCCGCGAGCAGATTACCCATGGCGGAATCGTCGTAGACCAAAAACGTCATGATCAGGCAATTCGATCCGTGCGCGAACACGTCGAATCTCTTGATCTCGAATGCCTCGGAGTTCGCCCCAGCCGCCTCTTGGGCGCCGAAGGCAATCAGGAGTATTTTCTCCACGCGCGCAAAAAGGCCCTGGAGTAGAATCGCTTACGCACATGCATCCCGGACAATCTTTTCAAACCATAGGCATCATTTCCCGCCCCCGCCGCTCGAATCTCGTCGTCGTTGTTCCGCCATTGTTGAAATGGCTCGATTCCCGCGGCATACAAACCCTCATTGACGAAGAGACTGCTGAGTGTTTGCCGAATGGTTCAAAGGGTTTGCCTCGTCAGCGCGTGGCCGACGCATCGCAACTTCTCCTCGTGCTTGGGGGTGACGGCACCATGCTGGCCGCTGCGCGCCTTGCCGCCCCGCGCGGGATTCCTATCCTCCCCATCAATATGGGCAGCTTGGGTTTTCTTACCAGTTTCACTCTGGAAGAGCTCCACCCGGCCCTCGATGACACTTTAGAGGGGCGTTTTTCGCTCAGCGAGCGCGTGATGATCAGCGTCGAACTCGAGCGCGCAACCAAAGTCATCGAGACGCAGCGCGTGTTGAACGATGTGGTGATCAATAAGGGCGCACTCGCCCGCATGATCGAGCTTGAGCTCCACATTGACGGCGCGTTTGTCTGCCGCTACCGCTCCGACGGCCTGATCGTGGCAAGTCCAACCGGCTCCACCGCCTATTCCTTGTCCGCCGGCGGGCCGATCGTTCACCCCGCCGTGGAATCTTTTGTGATTACTCCCATCTGTCCGCACACTTTGAGTGACCGCCCATTGGTAATCCGCGATTCATCCTCCATCGTGATGAAGCTCTCCGGTAACACCGAGTCCGTTTTTCTGACCCTCGATGGACAGCGCGGGATCCCGTTGCAACCTACGGACCTTGTCCGCGTCTCCCGCGCGAAAGAACCGCTGAAACTTATCTATCCGCCAAAGAAATCCTACTTCGAGATTTTGCGCAGCAAGCTGAAATGGGGCGAAGCATAACCCTTTGGCTGCGGCTACGACACAGCGAAGAACTAGCCGAGCACATCCGTTCGAAGCAAGTCGTCCTGAGTCTCGCGCCGGCGAATCAATCGCAAGCGATTCCCTTCGACCAACACTTCCGCAGGGCGGCATCGCGCGTTATAGTTTGACGCTTGCGACATTCCGTAGGCCCCGGCAACCCAAATCGACAGCAGGTCCCCCGCTTTCACTTCCCCGAGCGGCCAGTCCCGCAAAAAACAATCACCCGTCTCGCAAACTGGCCCGACAATGTCCACTCGTTTGCGTCCGCCGCTCTCCTTCCCTTCCCGCGCGGTTTTCGTGATTGGGTGAATCGCCCCGTAGAGCGCCGGCCGCATCAGGTCATTCATCGCCGAGTCCACCACCACAAACGTCTTGCCTCGATTCGTTTTCTTATACACCACGCGAGTCAAAAGCACGGCGGCCGGAGCTATGATCGAGCGCCCTGGCTCCAGCAGTAGGTGTACTCCGAGTTTGCGCACCATTTGCGAAACCAGCCGCGCATACTCCGCCCGCGTCGGCGGCTTCTGGTCGGAATAGCGCACCCCAAGCCCGCCTCCAACATCCAGGTAACGCAAATCAATTTGCGCGCGCCGCAATTCTCCTACGAATCCAGCCAGCCGCTTCAGCGCCCGCCGAAATGGAGCCAGCGTCGTAATTTGCGACCCAATATGCGCGCTGATTCCCTGCCATCGAATCCATTTCGAATCGCTATGCGCCAGGTAAAGCCGTCTCGCCTCCGGCCAGTCCAATCCAAACTTATGTTCGTGTTTTCCGGTTGCAATGTGTGGGTGGCCGCCGGCTTGCACATCGGGATTCACGCGAATCGCCCCCGCAGGTGGCTTGCCCCCGCGTCCCGCCAGTCGCTCCGCCTCTTCCACTAAAATTTCGAGCTCGGCCTCCGATTCCACGTTGAAAAGCAGTATCCCCGCGCCTCCGCCTCGCGCGTGAACCCGATAGTTTAGCGCCTCACGAATTTCATATCGGTCCTTCCCAACCCCCGAAAAAACGATGCGATCGCCACGCACGCCGATTCGCTGCAAGTAGTGCAACTCCCCGCCGGACACGATGTCAAAACCACTCCCCATCTCGGCAAGATGTTTCAAGATGGACAAATTTCCGTTGGACTTCACCGCAAAGCACAAAGTGTGCGGCAGCGCACCAAGCCCCTTGTGCAATTCCCGATAGGCATCGTCAATCGAGGCGCGGCTATACACGTAAGTCGGCGTCCCAAATTTCCGCGCCGCGGATTCCAATGGCACTCTCTCGCACACCACCTCTTCGCCACTGGCGTTACGCGCTCTGCTCTTCACCCAGGCAAAGTGCGGCGTACAAGTAGCCGGATCCAGGTATTTTATTTTTTGAGAAAACGATCCATTCGAATGGCTCATCGGACTTTTGCGACCACCAGCGTCCGGTCGTCCGAGAGCGGTGCGCTCTGCGTAAACCAATCCACCTCGCGCAGAATCGCGTCGGCGATTTCCGCCGCGGATGCATCATGGTGCTCTTCGATCAGCTTCATAAGCCGCGTCGTGCCGAAGAACTGGCCCTCGCCGTTCGCCGTTTCTGCGATTCCGTCGGAGTGAAATACCAGAATGTTCCCTGTTTCGAGCGTAACTCCCCATTCGTCATAATTCACATCTTCAAAAATCCCCAGCGGAAATCCCGTTAGCTCAATTTTCCCGCAGCGCCCGTCTTTGTAGAGCAACGGTTGCGACTGCCCGGCGTTTGCCACTCGCAGCTTCTGCCGTCCTTTTTGCCATGTGGCGAAGCACGCCGTCATGAATCGTCCTTCGATGCGCCGTTCGCCGACCAATTGATTCATCTGCTTCAGCATCTCCGCGGGCTGCAGTTTTTGCGGCGCCAGACTTCGCATGATCCCGATCGCCACTGCACCATAGAGCGCCGCTGCGGTCCCTTTGCCGCTCACGTCTCCCAGTGCAATCCCCAGTTGCTGCGGTCCATAGCGCAAGAATTCGTAGAGGTCACCGCAAACTTCTCTCGCTGACAGATACCGCGCCGCCATCTCCAACCCATAATCTTCCGTCGGAACCGGGCGCAGCAGCGCGCCTTGAATTCTTTTCGCAGCTTGCAAATCCCGCTCCAGCCGCGCTTCGTCCCGCGCCAATTGCTCGTACAGCCGCGCATTTTCAAGCGAAACCGCCAGGTTCGCCGCCAGAATCGAAAGCGTCTGCACATGATCCTCTGTAAAATAATTCGCCTGCGGGCTTTCCAAATCCAGCACGCCAATCACTTTCCCTTTGTGGATCATGGGAATCGCCAGTTCCGAACGCGTTTCCGGATTCACCATCAGGTACCGCGGATCAACGGTCACATCCGGAACAAGGACCGGCTCCTTCAACGTGGCCGCCGCTCCGACAATTCCGTCGCTCGCCGTGGCTCGTAGTTTTCCCTGCACGTGATGCCCATGCTTCATATCTACTCTGTGGCGAAAAATCTTCTGCTCTTCGTCGTAGAGCATAATGCTCAGGATTTGGTAATCAATCACGCGCTTGGTCTGTTCCGCTGCGCGGCGCAGCAGTTCTTCCACTTCTAAGATCGCACTGGTTTCCCGCCCCACTTCGCTCAGCAGCAAAAGAGTGTCCGCCTGGGCCCTCACCTTTTGGAACAGCCGCGCGTTTTCAATCGCCACTGCCAGCCGGCTGGCCAGCAGCGTCAAAATGTTTTGCTGGTCCCGCGTAAAGTAATCGAGGTGGCGGCTCTGAATGTCCAGCACCCCGACGCACTTCCCCTGTAGCATCAGCGGCACGGCCAGTTCAGACCGCACGCTGTCGATGGCGTTGATATACCGCGCGTCCTTCGAAGTATCGCTGACTCGTACAGAGTGGCCCGTCGCTGCCGCGGTTCCTGTAATCCCCTGCCCCAGCGGAATCCGCAAGTTGTCCGCCAGTTCGCGGGGATAGCCGATCGCGAATCGGTGCCGCAGGTAGGTTCCGTCCCCTTCGATCATCAGCACGCCAAAAATCTCGTAGTCGATATGCCGCTTGATGAGGGCCGCTGTCCGTGCCAGCACCTCGTCCAGATCCAGCGAGGCGTTCACTTCTTCGCCGATTTCCGCCAGGGTAGAGAGCACTTCGGCGGAGATCTCCGCGCCACCGCCCAACGCAGTTACCGTCGCATGTTCATTCGTGTGACTCATGAAGTCTAACTATTATAGCAGGCTGCCAACCAGGGGCTGCGCAACGGCCCGGTTCCCAGTCAAATTTTCGGTTTTCCCTGTCACAGGGTGAGTTTGTTCGCCGGCCCCGATCGCAGACTCCCGACTTTTGTCCGGACCGGTCGCAGTCTTCTCTGTGCTCCGTGCGTTCTCTGTGAACTCGGTGTTCAATCTCTTGCTGTTGATTTCTCGAGGGCGCCGCGCGGTCTAATCTTCCGCCGGTTTCTTCTTCAACCCGGGGCCAAGCAGTAACACGCCAACATACGGCAAATTCCTGTATCGTTCGGCATAATCCAGCCCATAACCAACCACAAACTCATTCGGAATCGAAAATCCGATGTAGTCTGCGTGTACTGCTGCGATCCGGCGTTCCGGCTTGTCCAAAAGCACCGCCACGCGCAGATGCTTCGGTTTGCGCTGTTGAAACAGCCGCAAGAGATACTGCAGCGTCATTCCCGTGTCCAGAATGTCTTCGACAACGATCACCGTTCTTCCCTCGATGCTGGAGTCCAGGTCTCGCGTCAACCGCACTTGCCCAGACGAGTGCGTCTTCTGCCCGTAGCTCGACACCGCGATAAAATCAAATGAAACTTCCCCCGGAATATTCCTCGCCAGGTCAGTCAGGAAAAAGACCCCGCCCTTCAAAACGCTCACCAGATGCAGCGGCTCGCCCGGAAAATCTTTCCGGATTTCCTGAGCCAGCGCATGAATGCGTCTTTGAATCCGGCCTCCCGTAATCAAAACTCGCACGCGTTCCCGCGGCGCTCTGCCATCTTTCTGTTCAGCCTTCTTGCGTTTCGGCATTCTTTTCCTCGTCCGTGGCATCGAGACTCTAGCGCACGCGCGTCCCCCGGGCAAGGCGCTCTTCTAATGAGCCGTTTGCAAAACGTTTATACAGCGTCAATCCGCCTTCTTTAGTCTCAGGCAACGATTGAGTTGGGGGCTGAAAACATTCTTGGTGCTGGCGTGCATTGAATTTACCACTTCGGGCGCGCCAAGATTTTCCACAGAGTTTTTCTTCTATACAGGTAATACCTGTGATAGAAAATAGGTACGAACTTGGATGTTGGGTGCTGTCGAGAATCGGCGCTTGCGGCCACTGGAGTCTGCCTTCTAAATAAGGGACCCTTCCCCGTCACCCTGGAGGAGTCAGGTCCGCGCGCATGTGCGCGAAGTGTCGGCAATAAGAGAAAGGAAGAAACGAATATGAGTACGCGTGGGAAACAGTTCCCCATCATGAGATTTTGCTTCGCCCTGATAGTTGGCCTGGTATTCGCTTGCGGCGCATTCGCCCAGTCCACCACCGACGGCGCCATTGGCGGCACCGTTACGGATTCCAGCGGCGCTGCTGTCCCCAATGCCAGAGTGGTGGTTAAGAGTAACGGCACCAACGCCGAGGAAATAGCAATGACCGATGATACCGGCTATTTTCGCGTCGGAAAGCTTCAACCGGCGACATATACAGTCACTGTGGATGTGCCGGGCTTCGCACCGTTCAAGGCGGAACGTGTAGTCGTGCAGGTTGGCAGCATCACCGACATTTCTGCCCGCCTCAATGTGGCTTCGGCCGGCGCAACAGTTCTCGTATCTTCGGATTTGCCGCAGGTCAACACAACTTCGGCAGAGTTCGCGCCCGTCGTTGACCAGTTGCAGATCAACAATCTTCCTATCAATGGCGGACGCTGGTCTAACTTCGCTCTTCTTACACCCGGCGTGGTCAACGATGCCAACGGGTTTGGTTTGTTGAGCTTCCGGGGGATCAGCACGCTTCTGAACAACAACACTGTGGACGGCGCCGACAACAATCAGGCCTTCTTCTCCGAGGAACGCGGCCGCACGCGCGCCGGTTACTCGAGTGCTAAGGCCGCGGTCCAGGAGTTCCAGGTTAACACTTCAAACTACTCGGCCGAATACGGTCGTTCCGCGGGCGGCGTTGTCAACACTGTCAGCAAGAGCGGGAGCAACCAGCTCCATGGGGAAGCCTACTTCTATGACCGGAACAATGACTGGGGTGCCACCAATCCGTTCACTACGCTCACAACCCAGACTTCTCCAGGAGTCTTCACCTCCGCTCCCTTCAAGCCCAGCGACGTGCGCTACATTGGCGGCTTCGGCGTTGGCGGTCGCATCATCAAGGACAAGCTGTTCTTTTTCCTTGCCTTTGACCGCTTCTCACGCGACTTCCCGGGCGTAGCGACGGCGGGCAGTCCAAGCGCGTTCTTCGCTGCTCCCACCGCCGCCCAGATCAATACACTCGCGCAAAATATTTTCAACACCGCGGCACCAACTCCGACCCAGACCGCTCAAGCGCAAACGGATTACACCAATGGTTTGAATTCCTTACTCGGCGAGCTTGGTTCCGTCCCTCGCACGGGTGATCAGGCGATCCTCTTCCCTAAGATCGACTGGGAAATCAACAAGAAAAACCATGCATCCTTCTCATTCAACCGCATGCGTTGGACTTCTCCGGCCGGCATTCAGACACAGAGCAGCGTTACGTTCGGTGTAGCCAGTTTCGGTAACGATTACGTGCGGGATAGTTGGGGCGTGGCAAGACTCAATTCCTTCATCACAAACACACTTTCCAATGAAGCCCGTTATCAATATGGACGCGATTTTGAGTTTGAGTTCGCTCAACCGCCTACCCAATTTGAGCTAAGTAGCTTTGTGAATCCTCCTGGCTACACGAATCCACTGGGCCTGGCCCCCGATATTTTTATTACCAATGGATTTGACATGGGAGTGCCCACGTTTTTACAGCGCCCAGCCTTCCCCGACGAGCGACGCCAGCAGTTTGCCGACACCCTGAACTGGTCCCACGGCAAGCACTCCCTGAAGTTTGGGGTCGACTTCACTCACGTCGATGATCTCAGTCAGAATCTCCGTACTCAATTTGGGTCCTATTCCTACAGCAACCTAGTCAACTTTTTCTCGGACTTCTACAGCCCAAATAGCTGCGGAGCGACTCACACTTCGAGCTGCTATTCCAGTTATTCGCAGGCTTTTGGTCCGCTCGGTATTGAATTCGCCACCAAGGATTATGCGTTTTTTATCGAGGATAGTTGGAGGGTTCTACCCCGCTTTACTCTGAATGTGGGATTACGCTACGAGTACGAGCGGCTCCCTGACACCTTCAGCAACCTGGTGAATCCGGACATCTCTCAAACTTCACAACTGCCGAGTGACAAAAACAATTTTGGTCCTCGGATTGGGTTCGCCTGGGATATCTTCGGCAATGGCAAGACCTCCCTCCGCGCTGGCTACGGCATGTACTTCGGTCGAATCATCAACTCCGCTGTGTACAACGCTCTGATCACCACGGGTGCAGCTACTGGTCAGCTTACCTTCCCCTTTAATTCGGCGGCTGCGGGCGGTCCGACCTTCCCGAGAATCCTAGCTGCGGCTCCCGGGGCTGGTGCAAGACCAAACGCAGTCTTCTTCGATCCCAATTTCCAGGCCCCTCAAATTCACGAAGCGGATCTGACTTTAGAACGCGATCTTGGCTGGGGCACCGTGCTGTCCGTCAGCTACCTTGGCAGCTTCGGTCGTAGTCTTCCGGACTTCGTGGACACCAACATCGGTCCTTCCACTGGCACAATCACTTATACGGTCGTAAATTCAAACACCGGTGGCGCCGGACCTCTCTCCAACGGCTCGACCTATACGACCCCGCTATTCTCTGTCCGTAGGAATGCCAAGTACGGAGCCATCACAGAAGTCTTCAGCGGCGTAACCTCGAATTACGATGCCCTGGCCCTACAGGTCAACCACCGTCTTAACCATAGCGTTCAATTCGGTGCCAATTACACCTGGTCTCATGCTTTGGACACCGGAGTGAATGGCTCTACTTTTACGGACACCAACGACTTGCTCGTGCCCAACAGTATTAGGCCCGAATACGGCAACTCCAGCTTCGATGTGCGCGATCGTTTCGTGCTAAACGCTATCGTGAATTCTCCTTGGAAGACAAAAGGGTGGCTGGGTTACCTCGCTAATGGGTGGGAGATTGCTCCCATATATCAGGCCCAGAGCGGTCTCCCTTTCTCTCTCTCCACCGCCGGAAACGCTCCAGGTAGCCTCCCTGCGGGTGGTGGAGGCGTCAATGGGTCGGGTGGCCGGAAAGGCATCGACATCATCGGACGCAACACGTTTAGATTCCCCCGGACCCAAGTCATTGACCTTCGCGTCTCCAAGAGGTTCACCTTCGCTGACAAATACAATTTCGAAGTTTCTGGCGATGCGTTTAACCTATTCAACCGCGTAAATCCAACGGTAATGAACACGACCGGATACATCGTCTCTACGAACCCTGTTACCACAGCAGCGGGAACCACGGTCCCGTGCAGCGCTGCCGCGCCTTGT
>Ga0066678_10000259_pt1 | contig 16191 bp, 18 predicted proteins | sample GraSoiAngelo_127_FD_62300 | JGI IMG/M metagenome (GOLD analysis project Ga0066678, IMG submission 62300) | Grasslands soil microbial communities from the Angelo Coastal Reserve, California, USA - 14_0927_09_40cm | ecosystem: Environmental > Terrestrial > Soil > Grasslands | place: USA...
ACATACTGGCAGTCCAGGATTTCATACCCGTCGGCTCGAAGACGTCTGGCTACCTCTTCTCGATTAAAGTGCGTGATATGTTCATGAGCGTACGCGCCGACCAGGACTTTTCCATAGATCCACTCAAGCACCCACCAGAGCCAGCGGCCATAATCCGGTGTGCCCAGCACCAGGACCCCACCCGGACTAAGGACCCGCCACATTTCTGACCATATTTCCGGTGAGTCGTGGACGTGCTCGATCACTTCAGAGTTGATCACCGTGTCAAAGCTCTTCGCCCTGAACGGGAGCCGGTCACAGCTCGCCCGGACCAACAATCGATGGCGCGCCTTCAGCCACCGCAGTTTATGTTGGAGGATGTCCAGTCCGACCGCATCAGGCAGATCCTGAATGATCCGGCTGGACCCGCAGCCAATGTCCAGGACGCTCTTCGGGCTCTCCACATAGCCGAGGACGATCCGATGTCGCGTTCGCTGCCAGTACCGCTGCAGCCAAATCGGGCTGTTGAAGGCCCGGTGATCATAATCGGCCGCAGCGACGGAGTTACGCAGTCTCCACATCCGCACCAGGGTTTTCGCGAAGGCCCATCCGAACTTGAAGAGTCGCACATGGGAGCTGCCGGAGCCCCGGGACATATAATGGAACGGAATCTCGAGGATGCGCCATCCTTCCGCATGCACGCGGATCAGGATCTCCTCCAACATGTCGAAGTCCCGCGCCACCAGCGTGAGTCCCATCAGCACGTCGCGATAGTACATGCGGAACCCGCTGGAAAGATCGCGGAGCGGGAACGACAGGATCCGGCTGTAAGTGAAGTTCAGAATATGGCTCAGCAACCTTCGGAACCGGCTCATGTCGGCCCGCCCGCCGGGGACGTAGCGGGAGGCAATCAATACTTCCGCCTCGTCGCGCCGCCGCCAGAACTCTTCCAGGAACACCGGTCGGTGAGACAAGTCGGCGTCCATGGTGACGATGTACGGGGCCGAGGTGGCCGCAAAGCCAGCCAGGAGCGCGCTGCCGTAGCCAGGCTCTTTCTGCACGACGACGCGGGCTCCCCGCCGTTGCGCCGCTTCTGCTGTTCCATCCCGTGATCCCCCGTCGGCGACGACAATCTCCGCCGTGAGACCCAGGCCGGCGATCACTTCCCTGAGCGCTGGAAGAAGTAGTTCGATGTTCTCCCGCTCGTTCCAGGCCGGGATGACAACAGCCAGGTCAGGATGTGCTCTCGAATCATCGGGGCGGGCAGGGCTGTCATATTTCTCTGAGAAAGCGAACACCATGGCCTAGATTGGTGCCTCCCACTTGGCAAAATTCGGGCCTCGCCTTGTCGCACTTTCAATGATAAGGTTTATCAGCATCCTAGCAACGGCCGCCGCAAGTAGCGTTGTCGCAACTGCATAAAGTAACGCAACGGGGCCTGCGACATTGCCGATTATAATGCTCGCGTTTGATCGCATGAAAAAAGGGTGATAGAGGTAGATCTCATACGACAACGTTGAGATCCATTGGATAACAGAAAGCGTTGGAAGGGGCCAGTTCATCATGGACGAGTGATAGAGCCCCAATTCAATCCCAATCCAAAATGCAGCCACGCAGAGCCACAAATTCGTATTTCCAGCACCTACTGACTTTTGCAGGACCGTCATCAACACAGTGACGAGCACGAGCAGGGTAACCCGTTGTCGTTGCTCAAGCGTTTGTAAGAGCTTCACTATCAAGGGAAACATGGCATAACTTGCGAGAATAAACATTACCCACCACGTATGAAACGCGAAGATCTGCTGCCCAGACCAAAGAAATACGCCGTTGAACCCGAGGACATTCACAATCCACATCGGATTGAAAGACGCCCCCCGCACAGTCATTTCAAAGGTAAACGCAAAAGCATAGAACAACCAGAGCGGTGGATAAATCCTTATAAAGCGACGCGTAAACCAAGGAAGCAGTGCTTGCCCGTGGCGATAATGTTGTGATAGTCCGAAGGAGGAAATAAATGAAAATATGACAATGCCCAAGGTTCCGAGCCAGCCGACATTCAGAAAGTGGGACATGAAGATGAAAATGCAGGCTCCTGCTCGCAGCCACGTTACAGTCGCAATCATGGTCGGTATCGCCTGCCTTCGTCGTTCAGCCGACGAACGGTTTGATCCCCAGCCGGTCGCGGGCCAAAAGGAGGACCTATCGGTCTCAGTCCCAAAGCGAGAGCGCAAACATGCGGCGTAGATGCTCGACGCATGCCTCGCCGTAATCCTCGTACAGATGCACCAGGACTTCGGTATCGCATTTTGTCTCAAACTGATGCCCCTTAGCGATGAGAGCGTTGCGCACCGCCTGGAAATTGTAGATCTCTCCGTTCATTACGACGCCTGCCGTTCTGATCTCATTCCAGATCGGCTGGTGGCCGCCAGCCACGTCAATGACGCTAATCCGCCGCATGGCCAGACTCACTGTTTCCTCAACATAGCGAACCTCACATCCGGTCCCCGGTGAACCAGGCTCGTAGCCATTAGGGGCAAGCGTTCGTCATCCCAAAATTCAGCATACCCGCAGATCCCGCACATTGTCTTCAAGCCTCACTAACCCATACTGCTCAGTCTTCCAAGGCATCTTCATCGTCTCGTTTCAAGAGAAGCTTTGCGAGCCATAACCTCTATGGTCGGACCCCAGGCCATTTGATCGAGGCCGAAGATCCTGAAAAGGCGATATCCAATACAGTCGGCCACCTTCAAGATTTTCCGGAAGTTGGGCATCCATCCCTCCTTCCGCCCATATTCATCCTTTCGACTTGGAATAGCAGTTCGTACTGCCACGATAGTAAACCCCAGACCGGGCAGGTGATGAAGGAAAGCGCCACGGCTGAAGCCGTAGAGATGAATCACAGCAAGTCGCCCCAGTCCAATGATATTGAGCGCCCGCTTGAGATTCATGCGAATCGATCCATTGGGGACTCTAATGTAAAGCACGCCACCAGGCCGGAGTATCCGCCATGCCTCCCGAAGCACGACGAACGGGTCACGCAGATGATCGAGCACATTGATAAACGTCACCGCGTCGGCTGTTTCGTCGGGGAGAGAGCATGGCGGCCACTTCTCCGCGTAGGCTTCGAGACCATACTCCCGCGCATAAGCCACTGCCTGCGCGCAAGGATCAAAGCCGATCGCTCTCCACCCGCGTTCCCGGCAGCGGCCAAGGAAGGCTCCTCCACCACAGCCCACATCAACCAGCATCCCGGGAACGGGATGAATGTCCGTTAGCCATTCCAAAGCATGCACATAAACATTGTTCCGTCCCAGCCCTACCTGTTCCATCCGGAAATGCACCCAATACTCATCCCGGTAGAAATTCACCGCTTCTTCCTCGGTCGGCATCTGGACCCGCGCCAAAAGACTGCACTGCCGACATCGCAGGAATTCCTGCCCGTCTCCAACATGCACCACCGAGGCCAAGGCACATCCGCATGGGCATGGAAAAGTATCGGTCGCGTTTCCAGAGACCGGAATCATTGATCACCCGCCACTGTCATCAAGACACACGATAAAGGACGACTCATCCTAAGGGATAAAGATAGCGCGGCGAGTGCGCACATAGCCATGGTCGTCATGCCCGACATACTTTATAGAGCAACGCCAGCACGCGCCCTGAAGTTCGGTCTGAGGAGAACTCCATCGCCCGTGCAAGTCCGCTTTGCCGCAAGGTTTCCCTCAGATCGCTGACAGAGAGAACTCGCGCTATCGCTTCGGTCATCGCCGGCACGTTCTCCGGGTCGACAAGAATCGCCGCCTTATCCACGACTTCAGGAATCGCCGCCCTGTTCCCTGCGACCACAGGAGCCCCGCATGCCATGGCCTCCAATGCCGGCAGTCCAAAACCCTCCTCAAGGGATGGAAGCACAAACAGCCCACAGCCACTATAGACAGCAGGGAGATGCGAGTCCTCGATACGTCCCGGAAAAAGAACACGATCACTGATACCAAGGTCCCGTACCAGGCCTGCGAGTGTCTGCCGATGCTCCCAATCACCCCCAGCCAAAACAAGTTGGTGAGTGTCCCGGAGTGATTTGCTGAGGTTTGCAAAAGCCCGAATCAGCCGTGGGAGATTTTTATGTGGACGGAAATTCCCCACATAGAGGATGTACGGAGGCACAATTCCATACCTGGCAGCCACAAATTCAGTTAACGGCTCTGGCTTAAACTCCGGCCCAAGGGCGTCCGGGATCACAGTCACTTTTCCCGGACTCACGCCAAGCCGCTCCACAATGGACCGCTTCGAATACTCTGAAACCGCAATAATAGCAGCCGCACGACTGGCATAAAGCCGAGCCAGTCTGGTCGTCAGGGCTCCATGGGACGGCCACCTTTTCTTCGGGTATCGAATGAAGTAAAGGTCATGGATGGTAAGAACGACCGGGCAAGGCGGATACAGCGGCCCTTTGTAGTAGGGAGACAGAAATACGGAGATGCGGTCTCTCGCGAGCTGGAGCGGCAGGCTCACCTGATCCCACCACTGAGTCCAGTGACTCTCGATCGTCTGAAGAGTGACTTTCGGCAGCGTGACGGGAAGCCTGGTGTTGTGATCACCATAGACGATGCATTCTGCCTCACTCTGCGATGCCGCACGCAGCACCTCGATCAGGTACCGACCGATTCCGGTACGCACGCCAGCAGCTAGCTCGCGGCCATCTATCCCCACCCGTATCACGCTGGTCTGGGACCAGACGCGAGTGGTTTGCGGGCCTTGAAGATCATCTCACAGAACCCCACATAGCGGCAGTCCAAGATCTCATTTCCCGCAGGGCGAAGTCGGCCGACCGTCGCAACCCTCAAAAACTCTTTCAGAAACCGGCCAATGCCGGTCCGCCGGCCCGGCTGCTGCTCCCGGATGTCAACACCACTTCTCATGAAATAAGCGAGCACCCTTGTGACTCATTACGGACAGCACAAAAGCCCTTTCATGCAAGATCCCAACACGCATTCCTCAGCTATCCCGCAGACGGTAAATCAGTAAAGTAGGCCCAGGTCTGCCCCATTTCCCGGCTGCGACCTCAGAAATTCGTGCGTTCAAGGTTTCCTGGCAGCACCATGGAGTGAATGGATCAATCCGAGCAATCAATGTCCCGTTTTGGGTCACCCGGTCGAAAAAATTATTTTGGATAGGATACCGATCCGGCATGCGGCGGTACCGATCGTACACGCCACTACTAAGCACGACGACCCTGTAGCCTTGGGCTAGAAAGCGATCCAATGCGTATTCTTCAAGGACCGGCCGCCCCAGAATCGGATCATTGAACAATTCCATTTCATAGTACCAAAATCCCTGTTCATGCCTCGCCGTTTCGCGATCGAACCGAAGCCGCATCCCATGGCCGGGATTGCGGCGCTCTTCCGCCTCGCTAAGCTCTTCCAGCCGCCCCTCAGAGACAGACACGAACGGCCCATAGGGTTCCGAGAGGATTCGCGTTCCGGCCGGGACGTGTTGCTGAATCCACTGCCCTGCCAGTTCGCGCGTATCCCGTGCGCCGATCAGTACGGTTTCCTTTATGGTCGCAATGAGAGGAGGCAGCAAGAAAACAACGGCAATTCCGCCCGCACACCATGGGACGAGCGTCGGCCGAATGTCCCGCAACCACAGGAGGATCGCCCGCAACAGATCAGCTCCGGCGAGCACCCAGAGCGGGTAGATGGGAAGGATGAAGAAATCGCCCACATGAGCCGCGTATCCCATCCAGGCATAGTACACTGCGACAAAGCCCGCCAGCAGGCGTTCCGGCGCCCTACCGACGATCAGCCACCGGCCAAGCCCCACAAGTCCGGCCAGCGTAGCAGGCCAACCAAGGCCCAGCGGAAGACTGTCAAGCAAGTAGTACTGATAGCCGATCCGATCCTCCGATCCATACCACGTCGTATGCATGAGCCCCGCGACTTTCTGGAAGAAGCCGATGAAGGTGGGCCAATCTAGTATCGCAAACGGAGTCCCGATCAGAAAAGCCGCCGCGGCCACACACAACGCCACACCACTTTGCCGCACCGCCCCAGGCCATCCGATTCGTATCCAGGGCGCTGCCACAAGCCATAGGACGCTGAGACCCGCCAGGTATTTCGTCGAAGCCGCCAACCCGACCGCGACCCCGGCAGTCCAGAGCCAGCGGTCCCTCTCCGTGCTCATGTACCGAACGATAGCCCAGGCGGCAAGCAAGGTAAACAGCGCCATCAGGACATCCGGCTTCGCAATGCGTGACGAAAAGCTGTAGATGGGCGAAACCGCAAGGAGCGCGACGGCTGCGAGTCCCACCCCTGTCCCCCATCTTTCGTGACCCAACTGATACGTTAGAGCCAGACAGGCCAGGCCGCAGACCAACGCAAGCCCGCGTCCCACGAGGTGCAAGGCAAGGGGGTGGGAGAAATAGAAGGCCGCGAACTCCTCTGGGGAAGCAAAGGCGCCGGACAATGATCCCAGGACGTAAAAACAACCATCGAGGATGAACAGAAGGTAGAGAAACAGGCTGGGGTATGTAAACCATTTCGGATTGACACCTTGATGGCCAAGCAAGAGCGCCCGGTCTATGACGTTCTGTTCGTCGGAAAACATCCAAGCTGGATAGTCAAAGTTCCATATGCGGATCAGCAAGGCCAGCAGCAGTATCAGGAACAGCCATCGTCTGGTCCAGAGCGTAGACGCCATGCGGCTTACCATGCTTTTCTCACCGGCAACGCGCTCGACTGTAACGGCATGAAGAGGCCCATAAACACCGATCCGGAAGGTCCTTGACTGTCGCGGCGAGGGTCCTGGCCTCATTGTAAGCGGGCATTACGATCACGACCCGCGGCGCAGACTCACGGCCCTGCTGCATGGAAGACGTGCGTTCCTTGCTCATGCGGGTTTTTGAGCGACCAACTCCAGTGCCATGCCCCAGTTCAGCCCCGTGAGCCGGTACCAGAGGTACGCGAACTCGTTGACCATTCGCTGCTTCCAGACAGCTGCAGCGCCCCGGTCGAAACCAACTTCAACAACGTTGAAGCCTGCCGCGGCGACGAGTGTCCTGAGCGTGCGGGCTGAAAAGTGAACTAAGTGGATTTCGCGCTCATCGGGCTCATAGAGTCGAGGTCGGCGAAGGCGGGCGAGCACATAGGCGGTACGGAAGATATGGTCCTCCAGGTTCGGTACGGCCAGGACAAGCCAGCCGCCGGGTTGCAGTACGCGGAGTATCTCCCTGGCGACCCGCAAGGGATCGGCGGTATGCTCGATGACATGCCAGCAGGTCACAACGTCGAAGGTATTGGAGGGAAAGCCAGCATCCCAGAGTTCCCCATGCACCACCGTGAAACCATGGCGCGTTGCGGCCTCGACCGCAAAGGGCGAGAACTCTGTGCCTGTGACCTCCCACCCGCGCGCTTGCGCCACTTGGAGAAACACGCCAGTCCCGCACCCCACATCCAGGAGCCTGCCAGGAGACTCCGCCAACGCTTCCACCCTCCGCATCCGGCGCGTCCAGATCCACTCTCGTTGAGAAGCCTGATCTTCCCACGGGCGATAGTATGCCTCTCCATAGGCCTGCTCTAGCGAGGACCGTCGTGGCGACGGTGTGACAAACACCAGCCCACAGGCGCAGCGCACCACACGCGTTTCACCCGCTGACTCGACCGTCTGCCAATCCGTCCCTCCACAGAGGTTACACCCTGTCACAGGATTCTCCAAGGACTTCTCTATACAGGGCCTCAACAGCGGCCGCATCCCGCTCGAGACTGAACAGGGCTTCGACCCGACGCCTGCCGGCACGCCCGAACTGCTCCGCCCGGACCTGATTCTCCAGTAGGGCGAGTACCGCATCGGCCAACCGTCTGGGCTGTGCCGGCGGCACCAAAAGACCTGTTTCTCCGTCGATCACGACTTCTGGCACCCCGCCTGAATCGGTTGCAACGATGGCTTTGGCCATGGCCATCGCCTCGATCAGCACCCGTCCGAAATGCTCCCCCAGAGAAGGCAGCACGAATAGATCACATAGGGCTAATAGCTCCGTGATATTCTCGCGCCAGCCGGTAAAGTGCACCTGTGCTTCCAGGCCAAGGAGTCGAACCTGATTTTCCAATTCTCTTTTCAATTCACCGTCACCCACCAACACCCAATGGACACCCGGCATCGCCTGTCGAACCAACAGGGCCGCCTCAAGGAGATACTCATATCCTTTGTAGCGCACGAAGCGCCCGACACTCATCACAACAGGCCCACTGCGAGTCAGCGCTAGCGATTTGCGCAACGCTTGAGAGGGCTGGCGGGGAAAAAACTTCGAAAGGTCCACCCCATTGTAAATGCATCGCACTTTGCCGGGTGTTGCCCAGTCAAACCGATGACCGACCGCGCGGGAACAGACAATGATTCGGCACGCAAGCCTGGCAAGGAATCGGTCAAGGAGGCCGTCATGATCCGCGACACGGACGTGCCAGATCACGGGTTGCCCACCAAGGCGTCCAGCTAACCCCGCATAAAACATCGCGCGCGATCCATTGGCATGCAGGAGACGTGAGCCGGTCTGCCGGATCAAACGCCTGAGCTTGGCGACGCTCCGGACCATAGCTAAACCAGGTCGGCGCAGCCCCGGAAGCGGAATCACGTGTGTGACGATTCCTATCTGACGGCAGCGCTTGGCCACCACTCCCTCATTGGGCACTACGACGATGGGGGCCCACTGTGACCTGTCCAGGCTCATGAGCAGCGCAAGCAAGCTGATCTCTCCCCCACCCACGATGTCTCCATGATTCGACACCACCAGCACGGTTACGGGTTTGGTCATACGCGCGACCGGGAGGCCAGCTCTTTCCAACGGCCAACCTCTGTTCCCAGATCCATGGTGAATTTGACGAGCGGGACCAGCCACCAAGCTCGTCGATGGGAAGGATAGCGACGCGCGAACCGGAACCGCCAAAGTAGTGCTGCGTAGTAAACCAGTGCACCCGCTGGGACAAACACGAAAAGGCCTGGCCAGCGGACGAGGATTAAAAGCAAAACCAGTATGCGCAGCGCCCATGAACTTCGAATGAGATACCGGGCGAACTGCCCACGATCGGTCGTAGCCCTGAAAAGCCCGATCTCGCTCCGCCCGCGGCGCACGAACCATCGAAAGATTGCTCCCAGCCTCCCCCTCGGTCGATGGTACACGACAGCCATGGGTGTATACACGCAGGGTCCCAACGCAGTGACGCGTTCGGCCAAAAGAGAATCCTCACCTCCCAGACGTGCATCTTCTAAAAACCCTCCTGCTTCAAGTACGGTCTTGCGCCGGTACGCACAGTTGCAGGTGGACAGGTAACGCGTCGGGACGACTCGCCCTTGGGCATCATGTAGGTATCGCAGGCCTCCACCGGGAGCACCCAGAATGTTCTCCGCATATCCAATCAGTCCACAATCTTTGACCAAAACTGCACCAGCCACCCCGAGGACATGAGGATTACGCTGAAATGGTTCAACAAGGGCTTCAGCCCACTCCTGTTCCGCTTCACAGTCATCGTCTATGAACAATAGGACATCGCCGTGGGCTTCCCGAACGCCGGTGTTACGGGCATAACCAAACCCTTGTCCAGATCGAGGAAGATGCACATATCGGATCCCAGGAATTTCACGCGGAGCGTCGGCTTCTTCCACCACAACGATTTCCGCAGAGCGTCCGACGTCGCCGGACGCCCGGATGGACGCAATGGCGCACGCAAGATCGGCTGGCCGATCCTTCGTGCAAATAACGACGGAAAGCCTGCTTGGATCAAAGACAGAGGGTGCCATACTTCACCGATCCCCACCATCGTCCCATAGTCATCGCAAACGACTTGGCCAACAGCAACACCCCTAATTCCATAGCTCTCCAGGGAGAAACTAGTTTTCCGGTACTTTTCGCCCGCCGGCCTGCCAACACTGCGAGCCACGCCACATACACCAGCAATAGAAGCAACGCTGGCTGGTAGAGTATCCCAACGATGAGGATGGCCATGACCTTTTTGTCCGCTGCCGTCAAGTCAACCCAAGCGCGGAATGGGAGCCTGTCCAAAGAGAAGGCATATCCTGGAAGGTCAAGCCATACACCGGTCAAGACGTGGCGGCTGAGAAGATATGGATGACTCCTGCCGAAACCAAAAGCCTGTCGAAGCATACTCGGAATCGTTACGCGATGGTGATGAAAAACCTTCGCATCGGGGACGTACGCAATCTCAGCACCACACTTATACAGACGAGCACAGAGGTCATAATCCTCACCGTAGATCTCCACCTCCTCATCAAATCCACCTAACTCTTGCAAGGACTCTCTCCTGATGCCCAAATTCGCGGTTGGAAAACCTCCTTCCCAGGGGGTCCAACGCCGATAACGCGTCGGCTTCTCTGACGACTGAAACGTGTATAGGGAGCTGAACAATTCCACGGTCGATCCTGGAGGAGCCGAGACCACCCGACCGGCTACTGCACAAACCTTCGGGTCTGCGAGCGGCCCGAGAAGGTGGCGTAGCCAGGTCGGATCGGGGACGCAGTCAGAGTCAGTGAATGCGACCACGTCTCCATCGGCGGCCCGGGCTCCGGCATTGCGTGCCGCGGCGGCCCCCCGCCGCTGTTCCTCAAGTATCTTTACCCTCTTCGAGTGATGGGCATGGGCGAACCTCCGCATCAGAGAGAGACTCTCATCGGTCGAGCCGTTATCCACGAGAATGATTTCCATCGGAGGAGGTTCGAGTCGCTCGAGCGCCGCAAGACAAGCTGGGAGAGTCCGGGAGGCATTACGAATCGGCACGACAACCGAGACATTCAGCATGAGGCTGCCCACCTAGACTTTCTCACTTTCAAAGACCCAATTTACCAACTGCTTCTCTGCCGGAACAATTCCGTTAGACATCTGACGCAACAGATCAAGATTCAGTTCAATTGCCTTATAACCATATGAGTGGAAAATATCCCGGAAGTCGGCAAACGTCTTTCCATGCTCCGCCAAGCGTGCGCCGAAATATTCGATGAAAATGTACCTGAAGATATGATTTCTTAACGATCGCGCGGCTCCTTCGAGGAGCTCGAATTCACCGGCCTCAACATCGACTTTCAGAAGGTCAACATTGCCAATACACTTCGATGCTAGGAAGTCATCCAAAGTTGTTGCATGGACATCTACTTGGGCAATCGCAATGTCTTTGAACTCGACAAGGCTTCCCCATCCCGAATGAGATCGCTTGCTCTGATAAAAAGTCGCCGTCCCGGTTTTGTTTGTGATGGCGCAATCGTGCAGAATGATTTGCGCCTCAAAATCGTTCAACTTGACGTTCTCATGAAGTTTGACGAAATTCAGCGGGTCTGGCTCAAATGCATGAACAGTCCCATTCTTTCCGACGCATCGGGCGAAGTGGAGCGTATAAAATCCGACGTTGGCCCCCACATCCACGCATAGCCCGCCTCGGGGAATCAACTTCGAAATTGTTTCTAATTCGTACTCTTCGTGGAGGTTAAAATAAATCTGGCGCTGCAAGTCATCTGTCAAATCCAGCCTATACCGCACACCACGGCAACTGGCTATAACATCGGACGGCAAACAGGCTGGACGGATATATGTCTTGATCCTATATTTCCCCTTGAACCTCAATCTTCTCATGATCTCGCGGGGGAGCCATACCTTCTCACAGACGCGTGCAGAACCACGGGCAAGGGCGTCAATGACTTTTTCAATGAAAATCGGCCTGTCTTTCACCAAGCCCCTCCAATATCCATATCCGCAGATAGTGAATCAGCAGAGCAAGCAGTAGTACAACATCCGACTTGCGTTGCGTATCGGGACGACGACCGAGGCGTTCAGCATGTCTAGCGCGACCGGTTCTCTCCAACACGGCGCTGCGTTTCATCGGACTTCCCCAGCGCGAACATCTTCCTATGAATCTGGAACACATAATAGGCCATCACGGCGGCGATGACGAAACCCATCCAACCGTCCTTGTACCCTCCGATCATCACATACCGGTACACGAACGTCCGCGGCGGAGAAAATGCCAGCTTTACAAGACTGAAGCGCTCCCCTCTCTCGAATTTCGCTTTCGCTTCTAGCGTGGTATAGTGGTTCTGCTTTCGGATGAATTCCCCCAGATTGTCCGAATTGTAATGGAGCAGCGGGCTCTCCAGCATACCGATGGCTCCCTTTACGTCCAAATCCTCATGCACTGATTTGAAATACCGGCATGCCCCTCTTTTCAAAAGCTTCACCTGCGTATCATTCTGGAAAACGTGCCGGATCGGACGTCCGCAAACGAAGTTCTCCCTCCGGACGCTATAGGCAGCATAACCCGCACCAGTGCTCCTGATCCGTTGGCGGATTTCCCGAGCAAGATCGGCAGTGACCACTTCATCCGCATCAATGGAGAGCACCCATTCCCCGGAGGCCAGATCCAGGGCGGCGTTCTTTTGGTTTGAAAAATTATCGAACGGGCGAACAAATACGTTCTCCGTGAATTCCTTGCAGATTGAAAGGGTGTCGTCCGAGCTTCCGGAATCAACAACCACAATTTCATCCGCCCACTGAAGGTTTTCGAGGCAGCGTCGGATTCGATGCGCCTCATTCTTCGTAATGATGATGACGGAAAGTGCCGGCATCGTCTTGGTCCACCAATCACGCGCTTGTCATGGAAGCGCCGCGGTTGACGGCAAATTCTTATACAGAGCCTCAAGCGGAGCAAGACACGTCGACCAATCATACCGCTCTTCGACCAACTGGCGGGCGGCGGTCCCAAGACGGACGCGCTCCGAAGCATCTCCCAGCAAACGGTTCATGGCCGCGATGAGAGAGGGAGGGTCGTCGGCGATGAGCACGTGGCGCTCATGAGCGGCGTCGATTCCTTCGATTCCTACAGTAGTGGTGACAATGGGCAGTCCGGCTGCCATCGCTTCCAGCAGCTTCGTCCGAGTGCCAGCGCCCGTAAAATGCGGCGCCACATAGATGGTGGCCTGATGCAGGTGTGGGGTCATGTCAGGCACCTCTCCTGTCACGGTAATGCCTGTCCCGGAAAAGCGGCGAACGCGGCTTTCAGGGTTTCGACCGACCAGCCGAAGCTCCGCATCGGGATGGTTTCGGCGGATTTCTGGGAACAGGCGGGAAGCCAACAGGATCGCGGCGTCCACATTGGGGGCGAAGCCCATGTCACCGGTGAAGAGTACAACCGGTGGACTTTCACGGCCCCATGCCTTCGGCTTGACCGCAGCACAGTCGATCCCGTTCGGGATAACCAAGACCTTTCGTCCAGGGCGTTCCTGTTGGCAGCGTATTCGGTCCTCCTCGGAGACAACCAGAATGCACGACGTGTCCGGCCAGCAAAAGGTATCAAATATACTGAAGCGAATGAGTTGGAGGAGATTCCGCGCGCGGATCAGGACCCCTGCCTCATGCCGCAGTGCACGGAGAGGCCCTGCCAAGCCATACGCCCAGGTATCCAGAATGATGGGTGTCCGGAGATCTTTCGGAAGGTACGGGAGCATGGCCGGCTTCTCGACTTGGACTGCCGAGTACCCCTGGGTCGCCAGGCGGCTGTGGATGGTCGATGCCAGCGACGGGTCCGTTTCGTAGGGCCCGAGGCGAACAAAACGCCGCCATGGGTAACTTGGCCTGGGCGGCACGAAGACCATGCTTGAGCAGACATTCCGCAAAAGAGATTCGGCCTCCTCCATACCCGGCAAGGCAGGTGCGACGAGATCGAGAGGGAAGCGCTGGCCTAAAAACCGCACCATGTGGAGCATCCGGATCGATCCCCCACCAGTCTTTGATGACGGAGGATTGGGAGCCAGAAAGAGTATGCGCATTGAACCGGCCGGTGCGAAGTTATGGTTTCGTAGCAAAAACCAGAGCTATGGCGCGGTCTGGCCCGTCCCAGCTTACGGCAGCAGCCTCTGGCTCAGTTGTCGGAGTCCAAACGCCGTTCCGACCCACGGCGAATTCGTTTCTGTCCGGACGTAATGGCCCCAGCAGATTCACAAGACCTGAAGAATCGTATGTTCGCATCCAGTCATTGATCATTGCATGGCCGAAAGGGACCGTGATCAGAGCCCTTCCGCCGGACCTCAGTACTCGCGCGATCTCACAAACCGCTGCTTTATCTCCCGAATTGGCCGAAGGGTCACCATAATGTCCGAGGCCGATATGTTCGATCACAGAGATAGCCACGACCACTTCGAAACTTCCCTCGGCGAAGGGCAATCGCATCGCATCCCCGCACACAGCCAGAAAGTTCGGATGCCGGAATGGATAGGGGTTGAAATCCAGCCCGATGATCTGAAACCCGCGTGAGGCCATTGCAATTGGGAGCCGACTATAGCAACAACCGATATCGAGTATCCGCCCCGATACGCCGCCGAGATTCTGGAAGACGAAAGGATATTCAATTACCCGCTCAGTGGCGACCAACCTCGGCTCGAAGACATGTTTGAGGGTCCTTCTGGCCAAACCAGCGAGACGCAGTTTCAGTCTCGGAAATCGATCAAAAAGACGAACCAACCCTCGCCATCGCAGGCGGTATTGTGGGCGGTAGGTACCCTCCGGCTCGATCTCAGACATAGGTGCTGAGGATGTTGGTCATGGTCCGTGCTGTCAGAGGAGAACGCTGGTCAACCCAGTAAGAATCCCAGAATCGACGGTCATTCTTAGCCATTTGCTTGTTTCCGCAATATGAACTTGTAGTCTGCTGGCGTCCCAATCACAGCCCATTCTCGCAAGCGTCTCACCAGGGCCTTAAGCCGCTCCACTACCCCTTTGGCCTGAGCGAATTCGGCTTCGTATATCCGCTGCCAGGCAAATCCTTCCTGCTCGAACTTCTGTTTCCAGTAGCTCAGGGGTCGGACATTGATATGCGTGGGATCGCGGAGGGCGTTTGGATGACGGGGATGACATATCTTCAAGTACGCCATGCCAGTATCCGTAAGAACCCGCCGTATCTCCTTAAGTACAGGCCTAGGATCCGTCAAGTGCTCAAACAAATCGAGGGCCGTAACCAGATCACAAGTGGCCGAGTAGAGAGGAAGGCCAGCCTGAACATCCGCCACGATCAGTCGACCGCGGATTTCATCCTCACTCTCTGAAACTGCATACATGCTAATGTCCACCCCAACGACCGAGCGGACACCTTGTGACCGGAAGGCTTCCACCAGATATCCTTTGGCGCATCCGATATCCAAAACCCGTTCAGGACTGCATCGGAAGCAGAGGAATGTCGCCGTCCGGCTGGCGACGGGATAGATCAACTCCCTCGTATGAGGCGGACTCTGCCGTGTCTTTCCCTTAAAATAATCCTCGTCATAGAAGTTTTTTTTCTTTAAGTCAGGCATCGTCAGCTTTCGAACCTACAACTTCTCGAAATAAGGCGAGCATTTCAGCTGCGCTTCGAGTCCAGATGAAATTCGCCGCTTGCTTAAGACCGGCGCTCGCCATCCTTGCCCGAATAGTTTGATCACCAGCTACCGTGCAAATCGCCTCGGCAAGAGCGGAAGGGTTTTCTGGATCCACATAGAGCCCGGCCTCCCCTGCCACTTCAGGCAGAGCTCCTCGGTTCGAAACGATGACTGGTGTTCCACAAGCCATCGCTTCCAGCACTGGCAATCCAAATCCCTCGTATCGCGAAGGAAAGATGAAAAGGTCTGCTCCGGCATACAAGGCTGGCAGATCCTCGGCAACGACATATCCTGTAAGCACAATATCGTCACGGACGCGGAGGGTCTCAAGGAAAGCCTTTGTCTCCTCTCCCCAGCTCGAATTAACGACCAATACAAGCTTTGCGCGGAGCCCACCTTCCAATCGAGCCCACTGGTAGGCCCTGAGCAAGGTCGGCACGTTCTTGTGGGGCCCGAATGCGCCAACATAAAGAATGTATCGCCCCTTTATTCCATAGCGTATAGCCACCTCAGCAACTTGGGAAGGCGAAGTAGGGTGAAAAGCCTGGTCGCATCCAGGATAAATAACACGTATGCGCCTCTCATCTATGGCCAGCATTTCCACCAGATCCTGCTTGGTTCGTTGTGATATAGCAACTACAGCGGCCGAGCGATGAATCAGCCGCTCTAATTTCAATCGGAACGCCCTGTGTTCAGCAAATAATCCGGGCAGTCTCAGGGGAATAAGATCGTACACTATCGAGACCACTTTTCCGCGCGGAATAACCGGCGTAACTAAACAGGTAGCAAGAAATAAGTCGAGGCTCCTCCACA
>Ga0066678_10000263_pt1 | contig 16155 bp, 16 predicted proteins | sample GraSoiAngelo_127_FD_62300 | JGI IMG/M metagenome (GOLD analysis project Ga0066678, IMG submission 62300) | Grasslands soil microbial communities from the Angelo Coastal Reserve, California, USA - 14_0927_09_40cm | ecosystem: Environmental > Terrestrial > Soil > Grasslands | place: USA...
GGAGAGGGGCCCTCGAACGTCCCGGAACAGATCGAGCCTCACCTGACCGGCCGCCTTCGCGGCAAACGGTGCAGGGCGCTTAGCGAGGGCTGCGACCGAATCGGCGGCGCTGGCCCGCTCGGGTCGCGCGGCCGGCGCCCCCGCCACGACCACCTGGTCGAGGAGTTGCGGCGCGGTCCGGGCGTTGATCACCTCGATCAGCGTCGTCGAATCAAGCGCCTGCTCGACGATCACGACGCTGGAGTAGCCGATGGCGCGACCCCTGTAGAGCGCCTCGATCGGGACGCCGGGGACGACGAAAGGGTCAGCGCCCAGCACGTGTCGCGCGCTGTCGATGCTGATGGCGGATCCTTTCTGCCAGACGTCGCGTCCCTCCTCCAACGCCTTTCCCAGGACGACCCTGGCCTCTCCCTGAAAAGTCCGGTCGGCGTTTGCAACGGGCGCGGCAACACTGTCCGCCTGCACGACCGGCTCCGGGCGCGGTAGGGCGATGTTGTTCGCCCGAGCCAGAGCTCGAGCCGCGGGCGGGGCAGGCTGAGCCGCGGGCGGCGTGCGTACGGCGCGCCGCTCGACGCGAGATTCGCGCTGTGCCAGCTCCCGCTTCACCGGCTCTGCCATTGGGCGCCGTGTCGCCGCTGTGTTGTCGAGTGCCTTTTCGACCTGGGAGGCCGGGTTCACCTCCCTGCCGAGGTAGGTCCCGATTCCCAGAGCGAGCGCCACCGTCGCCGCCCAGGCCAGCGGCAGACGCACTTGCCACCACACCCGGGGGGGAAGCTTCACGTCCCCGGCACGGAACGGTGGCAGCGCGCGGACGGGCGGTGTAGCCAGCGCCAGCAGCTCGGCGGCGCGGGCGATCAGCGCGCGCTCGTCTTCGAGCCGGCGGCGGCACTCGGGGCACTCGGCCAGGTGCGCATCGACTCCCCGGGCCTCCGCCGGCGACAGCTCGCCGTCGAGATACCCGTGCAGCATTCCTTCATCCACGTGCGACATGCTCACCTGACTTTCCCTCGTAGGCTTCCACCAGCCGCCGGCGTGCCCGCGCCAACGTCGTGCCGATCGCCCCGCGCGCGAGCCCCGTCTGCGCGGCGATTTCATCGTATGACAACCCTGAGTCCCACAGCAGGAGCACCTCGCGGTCGCGGGGCGTCAGCTGCTCCAGTGCGACGCGGACGTGGGAACGCTCGTTCTCCGCGTGCAGCGCGTCGTCCGCCGCGGGCTCGATGGCCTGTGGCTCGGCCTTGAGCAGTGTGAGGTGGCGGCGCTCCCGCGCCGCGCGCCGGGCGTCGTCTCGCGCCATGTTCGCCGCCACGATGAACAGCCATCCCCGCGCGTTGTCGGGTTTGTGTACGACGGCCCGAGCGAAGGCCTCCTGGGCCAGGTCCTCGGCGCGCTCGACGCTCCACACCTTGCGGTACAGGAAGCGCACGAGCGCGCGGTAGGTGGTGCGGTAGACCTCGGCGAGGTCCTGGCTCATCCCCGAAAGTCTCGCACGAGCCGCTCCAGCTCGCCGTCCTCCCAGGTCGTTTTACCGCCGGTCTCGATCTTGACGCTCACCTGGTGCCCGGCCACGAGCACCGCGGGCTCGAGCGTCGCCGGCTGCAGCAGCTCGGGAAGGGCTCGGAGCAGTGCGAAGTACGCATCGCTGAAGGCCGCGACGCTCACCACGCGCACCGAGTCGCCATGCGCGATGTCGGTCCACACAGCGTCGCGCCATGCGAACACGCGGCCGCCGACGTGCTGCGAGCGACTCACCCTCCCGCGCTCGGGCACGACGATGGAATCAGCCGCGGCGGCACCCGCTGCTACGACGGCCTCCAGGTTGAACGAGTTGGCCATCTTGCGCGCCGCCTCGGAGCGCCGCACCGCGTCGGCCCCGGCCTGGTCTTGTGGCGCTGGTGCCATCAGCGGGATGGGGCGCACCGCGACGCTCGGCTCCTGCACCAGATACGATGTGTACTCGGTCAGGATGCCGTACCGCAACGCCAGCCGTTTCAGCTCGTCCACGATTTCGGGATTGGGCCCGTGCAGCCGGATCTCGCGCGACAACGCCCCCGCCTTGCGCGCCGCCCACAGCTGCTGGAGATAACCGACCCCCGACGGCTCGGCGTCGAACCGGGCTGCGGTGGTGAATCGCTCCTCGCGACCGTTTCTCCGTCCTGTCACCGTGAGGGACCGCTCCCCGTTCACTGCTCCCCGGTACCGACCGAAGACGACGAGCTCGTCGCCCGCGAACAGGTCGGGCAGGCGCTGCGGCTGCAGATCATACAGGTCGACGCCGTCGGCCGCGAGCGCGACGTCGGTGAGCACCGGAGACGACACCTTGGCCGCGAGCGAGCCCACGGCCTGCTCGATATCGCCACCGGGCTGGATGTAGGTCGTGACCCCGCGCGCACGCTCGGTCAACCGGTCGAGCAGGTACGTGTTCACATCATACCCGATGCCGAACGCGAAGACGCGGAACGACCCGCGGCCGCGCTCCGCCTGGTCGGCGAGGCGCTCGGGGTCGGTCTCGCCGACGGTCGGCACGCCGTCCGTCAGGAACACCACCACCCCGAACGCCCCTTCGGCGGGCGGCGCGGCGATCGCCTCGGCGAGCGCACCCGCCACGTTGGTGCCGCCTCCGGTCTCGAGGCGTCGGACCCACGCCTGCGCCGCTCGCACGGTCTCACCGGAGACCTCGGTCCACCCGGCCGCGTACCGCTCGACCCCGCCCGAGAACGCGATCACCCGGAACCGGTCCCCCGCACGGAGCGTCCCGAGCAGTTGTTCCAGCGCGGCCTTCGCCTGATCGAGCTTGTCGCCGGACATGGATCCGGACACGTCGAGCACCGCGACGAGGTCGCGCCGCACGGCCTGGGCCTCGCTCGCGCGCCCCGGCGCCAGCAGCAGCATGAAGTACCCGTTCTCGCCGGCAGATTGGCTCGCGACGAGCGACATGCCCACGAGGCCGCGGGCCAGAGGCAGGAACAGCTCGAGGTCCCCGCGGGCGCTCGTGTCGGCGAGCGTGATCTCGAGCCGGTCGGCGTCGCGGGTCACCTGCACGCGGTGCGTCGGGGAATAGGGCTCGCCGAACCGTCCCGCGGAATCGACTTGGAGGCGCAGGCTCTGGGACGCCGCAATGCCGGGTCCGCTGCCCGCGCCGTACCGGAAGCGCCATGCATCCCCCACCCGATCGAGCAGCTGCGTGTAGCGGAGGGTGATCTTGCGGGTCTCTCCTGGCGCGATCGGGAAGACGCGCGCCCGCAGCAGGCCGTGGCCGGCGAGCTCGATGAGGGCGGGGTCGCGCTTGCGTCGCACGATCTCCTCGTAAATCGCACGCGCCTGGCTCGCATCCATCGGCTCGCCCTTCAGCTCGCGATCGCCCTGCCACAACGAGAAATCGCTGAACACGGCCTCGCCCGCCAGCGGATAGAGGTAGTTGCCCTCGTCGAGCACGGGGCCGGAGTTGCGGAACCATTCTTCCACCGTCACCCGCGCGGCCCGTCCGGTGAGGGTGACCTGCACGGCGCTCCGTACCTTGGCGATCGCGCCGCGCGGAAAGGCCGGCAGCGGCCGGATCGGCTCGATCCATCCCTGCGCCGCTCCCGGCGCGACGGGCGCGGTGAGGAGGCAGAGCAACCCCAGCAGGCGAGGCGAGGACAGCATGACGACCGAATCCTGTGAGAGACGCCAGAGAGACGTCGCTCGCCCGGAGTGTTGCACACGGGACACCGCGAGCCCGTTCGGGCGGCAACGGTACGTGACGGCGTGCGAAGGGGTTGCGGTGAACGCGCGCGGGCCAGCATCTTGGGTGCACCCGCACCGCCGGCGGTAGGTCGTCGCGCCCAACTGGATGGGAACCGTGCCGCGCTACACTTACCGCCGCCTGACGAAACTCCCCAGCACGGCCGACGAGCTCCGCCGCCACACCGTGCTGAACCTCCCCGGCATGCTCCACGGGTTGAGCTTCGAGCACATGGTCATGCGCCCCGGCGCCGCGGTGCCGATCTCAGTCGAGGACGACACGGGGATCCTTATTTTCACGTTCGCCGGGCGCGGCGTGATGCTGCTCGACGGCGATCGCATCGAGGTGTCGGCGAACGACCTGGTCCACATTCCAGCCGGCGTGCCGTACGGGTTGCGGACCCTGGGTGGTTCGGACTGGGTGTACGTCGTGCTGCAGGCGCCGGTGCAGTGAGGCGCCGGCTCACCCCACTGCGCACTGGTTGGGACCGAATTCCAGCGTCTCCGCATCGGCCTCCGCGACGTCCACCAGCCCCAGGTTCGCGAGCTTGATCGTGCGGTAGCTCTCGGGCGCGACCACGGTATGGTCCGCCACCCACGAGAGGAACGCGCGCCGTTCCTGGATGGCCGCGGCCTCGTTCGTGGCAGCGATCACGTCGAACCGCGCGGCCACGCTGCGGTCCGCCCGGCGCTCGGTCTCGCTCGCGTAGTGGGCGGGGAGAACGAGGAGGTCTCCCGGCCAGGCCCGGCGCACGCGCTCGAGGCTGTCCCACAGGCGGGCGGCCCAGGCGTCGCGTTGTCCGCCGAGGTCGGGGCGGCCCACCGACCGCACGAACAGGAAGTCACCCGTGAGCGCCAGCGCCTCGTCGACCAGCAGCGCGACGCTTCCGAGGGTGTGCCCGGGGACGTGTGCGGCGACGAGCGTGGCCCGACCGAACGCGATGGTGTCGCCGTCACCCAGGGGTTGGTGGCGCACGCGACCCTCCGCGCCATCGTAGGGGGAGCGGGCGTCAGCGGGATGGAGGAAATAGGGGACCTGCCAGCGCCGGGCGGCGGCGCGGGCGCCGCTCAGGTAGTCGGCGTGCATGTGGGTGTCGATCACCGCCGCGGGGGTGGCGTCGAGGGAGCGGAGCAGGGTCTCGTACGGCTCGAGGTGGCGACCCGGGTCCACCACCACCGCATCGCCGTCGCTGACCAGCACGTAGGAGAGAGCGCCCTTGCCGACGCGATCGAGCTGCACGACGTGCTGGAGCGCCATCGTAGGGGAGAGGCGGCGCGGCAGGTACACCGTCTCCCACGCCGCCATCCCGCCGGTCACGGAGAACGCTTCGAAGCCGTGCTCGCGTAAGTACTGCGTGGCTTGCTGACTCGAGTTGCCGTGGCCGCAGATTACGGCGACGGGCGTCGCCGGATCGAGTCGCAGCGACTCCAGCGTGGGGAGCTCGCACATCGCGGAGGCCGGCAGGGTGCGATAGTCGAGCGTCGCGCCCAGCGTGACGCGCCCGCCGGCGACGCGCTCGGGCGTGCGGATGTCGAGCAGTTGCACGCGCTCTCCCTGGTCGAGGCGACGCGCCAAGTCGGCGGCGGGGATGCGCGGGACGGACGGGTCCGGCATGGTGAATCAGTGTCGTGGACGTGGTGGGAAAACGCAACGCCCGCCCGTGGCGGGAGGACTCCCGTTTTCAGGGCGCACGAATATATTGTGAACGCGTTCACAAGCACCATCTCGTCTATCGTCCCGGAGGGAGCTCGCGATGCGGTTCACCCTGCTCACCACGCTCGCCGCGTTCACGGCCGTCGCCTGCGGCGGCGAGAAGAAGTCGGCGGCGTCTCAGGCCGAGGCCGCGACACCGACGCCGGCCGTCACGCCTGCCGCGGCGGCCACCGCCGAACCGGCGGGCGCCGTGGTCGAAGTGAAGATGACCGGCAACGGCACGTCCCAGGCCGCGTTCGATCCCAGCAAGCTGACGATCAAGGCCGGCACGACCGTTCGCTTCCTCAATGTCTCGGGCGGTCCGCACAATGTTGCCTTCTACGGCGACTCGGTGCCGAAGGGCGGCGCCGACGCGCTGAAGAAGGGGATGCCGAACCCGATGGGCGACCTGACGGGACCGTTCCTCACGCAGCCCAACGAGAAGTACGACGTTTCCTTTGCGGGCGCCCCGGCCGGCGTCTACAAAGGCTACTGCATGCCGCACGTCGCGCTGGGCATGCACATTACGATCACGGTGCAGTAGCCTGGCACACGTCGACCGCAGGGTGAAACGGCCCCGGCCAACCCCGGGGCCGTTTGCCTAACCGGACCCCCCGTGCGTAAGATTCCCCCGCGCGCCATGACCCATCGCCTGCTCCTGAGTCTCGTGCTGCTCGTCGCGTCGAGCGACCGCGCCGCTCCCGTCCCGGACGCGGCGGCCCCGCGCATCTTTCGTGACGCGGCCGCCGGCACGCTCGTGATCGATCTCGCGCCGGTGGATTTGCCGGCCAACACGCCGCATCACATGATCGCGCAGCCGCCGGTCGCGACGCTCGAGATTCCGGAGACGGGATTCATCTACGGCTTCCGTGTGTTGGTGGTCGACAGCGCGGGACACCCGCTGCCCGATGAACTGATCCATCACTTCAATCTCATCGACCCTGATCACCGCGAGCTGTTTCTCCCGATCTCGCGTCGCCTGCTCGCGGCGGGGCACGAGACCGGCGCGATCCGCCTGCCGCGCCTGCTGTTCGGATTGCCGCTGCAGCGTGGCGAGCACGTCGTCGCCAGCGCGATGGTCGAAAATCTGACCGCCGCCACCTACCCGCGGGCGCGCGTGCGGCTCGCGATGAATTTCACGCCGGCCGGCCGGCCGTGGCCGCTGTTCAGCGCCTCGCCCTGGCAGATGGACGTGGCCTTCCCGGTCGGCGACAAGTCGTTCACGCTCCCGCCGGGTCGCTCGTCACGATCGTACGAAGGGAGCCCGATCGTGCCGGGGAAGATCGTCGGCCTCGGGGGGCACATGCACGACTTCGGCCGGGTGATCGAGTTTGCGGACGCGACGACGGGTGCCGTGATCTATCGTGCCGCTCCCGTCGCCGACGCGAGCGGGCACATCGAGGCGATCCCCGTCGCGCTCCTCTACGGGTGGACCCGTCTCGGCGCCCACATCGTGCCCGAGCACCGGTATCGCATCACCGTCTCGTACGACAACCCCACGGGTCAGCCGATTCCCGACGGGGGCATGGGCGTGGTGGGCGGCATATTCGTGCCCGACCGCGGCGTCACATGGCCGGCGGCCGACCCGCGCGATTCGCTCTATCACGAGGACTACGTCCACTACATGCGCCTCGCGGGTGGACACGAGATGAGCATGGCACGAACCGCGATGCCCATGAAGATGGCCGGACACGAGCGCGCAGCGCACGGTCACCACTGACGTGGCCGACGAGGCCGTGCTGCTGGACTTCGGCGGCACGCTCGACGCGGACGGCGTGCACTGGAGCCCGCGGTTTCACGCGGCGTATCGCGCCGAGGGCGGCACCCTCGATCTCGCGGCCTTCGATCCGATCTTCAAGATGTCCGACCAGGCCCTGGCGCGATTGCCGGGCATCGCGGCGCTGGGGTTCCGGGCCGCCATCGAGACCCAGGCCCGCCTGCTCGGCGACATCCTTCCCGAGCGCGACCGCGTGAACCCGGCGGCGGTCGCCGGGCGCCTGCACGCCGACGCGCTGGCGGTCGTGCGGCGCAACCGCCCGATCCTGGAGCGGCTGGCCCGGCGGTATCGGCTGGGCATCGTGTCGAACTTTACCGGCAACCTGCAGCCTTGTTTGGAAGAGCTTGGCCTGGCGAGATTGTTCGCTGCAGTCAGCGACTCAGCGGTGGTCGGATGCAGCAAGCCCGATCCACGCATCTTTCTCGGCACGCTGACCACGTTGGGAGCGCGCCCGGAGCGGGCCTGGATGGTGGGGGACAACTTCGAGGCGGACATTCGCGGCGCCGCGGCCCTCGGCATGCGCACCTGCTGGCTCGGTCCGCCGGAGCGGCCGTTGCCCCCCGGGGCGGGGGACGTCCCGACCGTCCGCATCGCCTGCTTCGTGGACATCGAACGGGTGCTCGCCTAACGGTGCACGGGCTCATCCTCGCGGGCGGTGAGGGGTCGCGGCTCGCGGCGGGGGGGATTGCCGTTCCCAAGCCGCTCGTCGAAGTGGCGGGCCGGCCCCAGATCGTGGGCCTGCTCGAAACCTTCGCCGCGCTGGGGTGCGCGAGCCTCACGTGTGCAGTTCGTGCGGATTTCCCGGCAGTGCGGCGCTTGCTTGACGGGAGGCGGTTCGGCCCGCCCCTTACAGTGGTGAGCTGTCGTACGCCCTCCTCGCTGCACACGCTGGTCGAGGCGCTGCGAGGGATGGCCGGGGGGCCGGTGTTCTGCAGCATGGTGGACACGGTGATGCGGCCGGAGGATTGGGAAGCGGTCTACCGGGCGACCGGGCGGTATCTCGAGGAGGGCGCCGAGCTCGTGCTCGCTGTGACGCCGTATGTGGACGATGAGTCTCCGGTGTACGTGAGTCGCCACGGAGGCGATGTGCGCGCCGTGAGCGATGCGCCGCTGACACCCGTGTGTGTGACCGGGGGGGTCTACGGCCTGAGCGCGGCCGCTCGTCTGGCCGCTGCCGACGCCGTCGCCCGCGGCGTGCACAAGATGCGCGCCTTCCTCAAGGCGCTGGTAGCGGAGGGGCGGCGGGTGGCGGCGGTCGAGGTGCCGCGCATCATCGATATCGATCGGCCATCGGATCTTCAGACTGCGAACGCGTGGCTTGCCGCGCGCGAAAGGTAAACCTTGGCCCAACTGGTCGCGATTTACCGCAGCCCGTCGTACTCGCCACTGCAGCACCGCGTGAACGACACCGCCATCCTGGACGCCACCGTCGGGTTGCTCGAGGCCGAGGGTTGGCGCGCCACCAAGACCACGGAGCTCGAGGTGGAGCAGGGCCGCCTTCCGGCGGCGGAGCTTTACCTCAACATGTGCCAGGGCTCGCTTGCGGCGGAGCAGCTCATGCCGCTCGAGTCCGACGGCATCGTCGTGGTCAACCGCCCGTCGAGCGCGTTGAATTGCCACCGCTATCGCCTCGTCCGGCGACTGAGCGACAGCACGCTGCCGTTTCCGCGGACGCTCATCCTCGCCAGCTCCGCTGCGCTCCCGCCGTCCGCCCAGCTCAGCGCCCTCAGTCCCGATCGTCAGAAGCTCTGGATCAAGCGTGGCGACGTGCATGCCGAGCGTCCGGAGGACGTGGTCGCGACGACCCTGGACGGTTTGGCGGAGGCGCTGCGGGCCTTCACCGCCCGTGGCATTCCCTGGGTGGCGCTGCAGGAGCACGTGCCGGGGCCGGTGGTGAAGTTCTACGGCGTGACCGACGGCCGGTTCTTCAATTGGTACGGTGCCGACGCGGGGTTCGCCGGCGAGCGTCCCCAGGTGGACGAGAACCGGCTCAAGGCGCTCGCCTTCGAGGCGGCGGCGATTCTCGGACTCGAGGTGTTCGGCGGTGACGTCGCGCTCCCGGAGCCCGATCGACCGGTCTTGATCGACATCAACGACTGGCCCAGCTTCGCCCCCTTCCGCGATGCGGCGGCGCGCGCCATCGCGGCCTACATCACGCATCGGTTCGCTCACCGGAAACATTCGTGACCCATACGTTGCGCAGGATCCAGGTTCCCGGCCCCAAGTCCAAGGCGTTGTTCGACGCCGAGGCGCTGTACCTGGCGCCCGGCACCCAGAGTGTGGCCCTGTTCAGCCAGCTGTCGATCGACCGGGGCGAAGGCGCGGTCCTGTACGACGTGGACGGCAACCGTTACATCGATCTGCTCGCCGGCGTGGGCGTGGCCAGCCTGGGCTACGCGCATCCCAAGTACGTCGCCGCGATGCAGCGGCAGATCGGCCGCGTGCATGTGGGGAGCTTCACCACCGAGCACCGAGCGGCACTGGTGAAGCTGCTCGCCGAGCTCGCGCCCGGGGACCTGAACCGCAGCCAGTTCTACTCGAGCGGGGCAGAGGCCGTCGAGGCGGCGCTGCGCCTGGCGAAGTCGCGCACGGGGCATACGGAAGTGATCGGGTTCTGGGGCGGGTTCCATGGCAAGACCGGGGGCGTGCTGCCCGTCCTGGGATCGAGCTTCAAGCACGCGCTCGGGCCGCTGATGCCGGGGGCGTACCTCTCGCCCTACGCCTCGTGCGCCCGGTGCGCGTTCGGCAAAACCTTCCCGTCATGCGAATGGCACTGCGTCGACTTCCTGCGCAAGAAGATCGAGGTCGAGACCACGAAGGAAGTAGCGGCCATCATCGTGGAGCCGATTCAGGGCACGGCGGGCAACGTCGTGCCCCCGCCAGGCTACCTGCAGCTGTTGCGCGAGCTCGCCGACGAGCTGGGCGCGCTGTTGATCTGCGACGAGATGATCACGGGATTCGGCCGCACCGGAAGGATGTTCGCGATCGAGCACGAGGGGGTCCTCCCGGACATCCTGACGGTGGGAAAAGGATTCGGGGGCGGATTCCCGATGAGTGGTGTGATCGCACGCGAGGAGCTCGCCTTCTCGAAGCCGTGGGCCAATCCGAGCGGCAGCTCGTCCTCGTACGGCGGCAATCCGCTCGCGGCCGCGGCGGCGCGTGTGACGGTGGAGACGATCGTCGAGGAGAACCTGGTGGAGCACGCGCGCCGCGTGGGCGAGCGCATGCTCGCGGAGCTCAAGCGCTGGCCGGCGGCGCTGCCGATTGTGTCCGACGTCCGAGGCCGCGGCTTGCTGCTCGGGATGGACCTCGTGGTCCCGGGCACCCGCACGCTGCTCGACAAGAAGACCACCCGCTGGATTTTCGACACGCTGCTGTCGCGCGGCGTGCTGGCCATGATCTACAACCCCGAGGTTCGCATCAACCCGCCGCTGGTCATCGAGGAAGACCAGGCGATGGGCGCCCTCGCCATCATGAAGGACGTGCTCAGTGAAGCCACCGAACGACTTGTCGCATAAGGGACGGTCGGTCGAGGAGTGGGTGGACCTCCACTTCTTCCGGCCCATTGGCATCCGCATCGCCCGGGCGTTGCTGCCCACCGGTATCTCCGCCGACCAGGTGACCCTCTGGTCGCTCGTGATCGGGCTCGTCGCCGGCCACCTGTTCGCCTACCGGGACCACTGGACGAACCTCATCGGCTTCGGACTGTTCGTCGTGTCGGATGTGTTCGACTCGGCGGACGGGCAGCTGGCGCGGCTGCGCGGCACGTCCACGCGCTTCGGCCGGGTGCTGGACGGGATCAACGACAACCTCCGCTTCGTCAACCTGTATTTCCATCTGATCTACCGCCTCGTCCATACCGGCTACTGGTGGCCGGGCGCGTTTCTGCTCGTCGCGGCCGCCGGCCTCGCGCACACGTTCCAGAGCGCGGCCATCGACTTCGTGCGCAACGCCTATCTCTCCATCGGCGTGGGCGGCCGCGGGGAGCTCGACCTCCCCGAGGACCTGGACCCCGCGCCGCGCGGCTCGTGGCTGCAGCGGTTCGGCGCCCGTGTGTACCGCGACTACGTGCTGCGACAGGTCCAGCTGTTCCCCCGCTCCGTGAAGCTCATCCGCGCGCTGCGGCGGGGGGGCGTCTCGACGCCGTTCCGCATGCAGTACCGCTCGCGCCAGGACGCCGTGCTGCCCCTGTGCGCCTGGTTGGGGCAGAACATCCGGTTCGCCGTGCTGGGCATCGCCGGGATCGCCGGGCGGCCGTCCGCGTTCCTGTGGACCGAGGCGGTGTGGATGAGCCTGGTGCTTGTGGTGCTCCTGTGGATGCACGAGTGGAATGCCACTGCGCTCGGCGGCCTGCTCGACGCGGAGCACGATGCCTACGCCCGCGTCACCTGAGCCGCGGCGCTACCGCGGTGCCCTGATCGGAGCCGGGGGCATCGCGCGGCAGTCCCATCTGCCCGCGTTGCGTGGCGCTGCCGCCCTCCGCCCCCGCGTCGACGTGGTCGCCGTCGTGGACACCGCGCCCGCCGTCCCGCCGGTGGACGGGGTTCCGTTGCTGCGCGACCTCGCGGCGCTGCGCGACCTCGCCCCGCTCGACTTCATCGACATCTGCACGCCAACCGCCTCGCACCTCGAGCTCACCGTGTGGGGACTGGAGCAGGGGTACCACGTGGTGTGCGAGAAGCCGGTGGCGCTCACCCGCGCTGAGGCCGAGCGCATCGGCGCCGCGGCCCGGGCGAGCGGGCGCATCGTGATGCCGTGCCACCAGCACCGCTATAACCCGGTGTGGCTGTGCGTGAAAGAGTGGCTGGCGGCCGGTGCCATCGGTCGCTGGCACCTGGCGGAGTTCTCCGTGCACCGGCTCGCGGCCGACCCCGGGCGGACTGCGGGGACCACGCCGTGGCGCGGCACGAGCGCGGCGGGACGGGGCGGCGTGCTGCTCGACCACGGCACGCACCTCGTCTACCAGCTCCTCGACGTCGGCGGCATGCCGGCCGCGGTGGGCGCCTGGACGGGCCGCCTGCGGCACGCGGGCTACGACGTCGAGGACACGGCGGCCCTGCGGTTCGAATACCCCGACCGGCTGGCGACGATGTTCTTCACGTGGGCCGGGCGGACGCGCGAGAACCGCATCCGCTTCGTGGGGGATGCCGGCATGATCGAATGGGTGGACGGTGAGCTGCGGCTCGAGCGGGGTGGCGCGGTCGAGCGGCTGGACTTCGCGGCCGAGCTCGAGAAGACGGCCTATCACCGGTGGTTCGCGTGCCTGTTCGAGGCGTTCGTCGCTGCCCTCGACGCGGGCGACGCCGGCACGCGATTCCTGACCGACATCGGGCGTGTGGCCAGCGTGGTGGAGCACGCGTACGCGGCGGCCCGGAGCGGCGCGACGGTGGCGATCCCGGGCGGCGTGTGAGTCGTCGGCTCCAGGCCCTGCTGTTCGTCGTCGGCTCCGCGGTGTTCGCCTATCTGGTGGCGCGCATCGGGGTGGCGGCGCTGCTCGCGGATGCGCGGCGAACGGGCTGGATGTTCGTGCCCATCCTGCTGCTGTACGGCGCGGTGTGTGCGTGCAACGCCGGCGCGTGGTGGCTCGTGATGGCGGGTGAGCCGAGCCGCCCCCCGTTCTGGCGCGCCTGGGCGATCACGGTGGCCAGTTTCTCGCTCAATTACATGACCCCGCTCGTCAACGTGGGGGGCGAGCCGTTCAAGATCGCCGCCGTCGCGCCCTGGCTCGGTCTGCGGCGTGCCGCCGGGTCGGCGGTGATCTATCAGATGCTGCACACCCTCGGCGTGCTCCTGAGCTGTCTCACGGCCGTGGTGCTGGGCCTGATCTTGCTGCCCCACGCGCCGGTGATCGTCGCGCTCTTGGCGGGAGCGTTTCTCGTGCTCGCCGCGCTGACGCTGCTGGTTCTGACGGGCCACCGGCGGGGCATGCTCGCAAGCGCGCTCGACCTGCTGCACCGCATGCCGCTGCTCGGCCGGCTGGCCCGGCGACTCGAGCCGAAGCGCGCCACGCTCGCCTCGATGGACGAGCAGATCACCCAGTTCTACCACGCGAGCCCACGCCGCTTCCTGCAGGCATTGACGCTCGAGTACGCCAGCCGCTGCCTCTTCATGGCCGAGTACCTGCTCATCGCCATGTCGGTGGGACTCGACATCGGTTACGCACGGGCGTACGTCATCGGTGGACTTGCGCAGCTCGTCCAGAACGCGCTGTTTGTCGTCCCGTTCGAGGCGGGCACGAAGGAAGGGGCGCTCTACCTCCTGTTCCAGCTGCTGGGTCTCGACCCGGCACTCGGTGTCTATACCGCCATCGTGAGCCGGGTGCGTGATCTCGCGTGGATCGGGGTGGGGGTCGGCCTCGTCTGGCTATCGGGGCGCCGCCGAGTGGCGTCGGCCGGAGCCGCGACGCCATGACGATCTTCACGCACTTCCTCGTCACCACGCTGGGCGTCCAGGCGATGGGGCTCGAGGGGCGCGACAAGGTGCTCGCCTACGCCTTCGGCATGGGTGTCGACATCGACCACGTCGTCAAGGCGCCGTTCTACGTCCGCGCCGTGGGGCTGCGAGACAAACGGGGTTACTACTGGCGCTCGTCGCTGCAGGAGCCGGTGGCGCTGCTGTGGATCGTGCCGCTGTGCGTGTTTCTCGGCAGCGTGGTGCCGCTCCTGTTCTTCACGATCCACGTCGCGATGGATTACAGCGTGCGTTTCGAGAAGATGCCGCTGTACCCCTACTCGACGTGGGTGACTCGCGGGTGGCTCGTCACGATTCCCGACAGGCTCAAGGAAGGCACGCTGTTCGTGCTGCTGCTCGCCGGCTTCGCGGCGCTGTACTGGTACCGTCACCGTGTTTGACTTCGCGCCGGCGATCGGACGGGGCGCGGACCGCGCCATCCGACCCCTCCTGCGGCTCTTTCACGAGACACTCGGCATGTCGCCGGCGCAGGTGACCTGGGCGGCGTTCGGCGCCAGCGCCGCCGCCGGCGTTGTCCTCGGGGCGGGACGCCTTGGCTGGGGGCTGGGCCTCATGGCGTTGGGACAGGTACTGGACGGCATCGACGGCGGGATCGCCCGGGCGTATGGCGTGGCGTCGGCCGCCGGGCGGCGGCTCGACACGCAGCTCGACCGCGCTTCCGAGGCCGTGATTTTCGCGGGGCTCGGCTGGGCGGGCCTCGTCCCGTGGCGGCTCGTGCTCCTCGCGCTGGTCGCGATCCTGCTGATGACGAGCATCGCCGATCGCTCGAAGCTCGACCCTGGGGTCAAGCGGTTCGCGCTTTACTTCGGAGTGTGGCTGCCGTATCCGCTCATCTTCAGCGTGATCTTCTTGGTCAATCTGACGGCATACGTGGTCGGGTTGCTGATCATCGACTGTCGTTTCCAGCAGAAGATGGACGCGCTGGGCGGGGACCTCGACACGGTCGCCTCGCGCGCGGCGGCCCTCCCGGGTTAAGGATTAGGCCCGACCGGTCTCGAGCCCCCGCTCGGCGAGGGCCGCCGGCGCGGCGGCGGGGGCGGTGGCGTAGTAGATGGTGTGGGAGGCGAGCACCGCGCCCGCGACGATCAGGCCCGCGACCGCATCCACCGCGTAGTGAAACTGCCCGTACACGACCGACAGCACCAGCCCGAGCGTCAACGGCGTGAGCACCAGTCCCAGGCGACGCCAGTACCGCAGCGCGCACACCGCCGCGACGACCGCGGCCGCGACGTGCGACGACGGAAACGCCGCGCCCCACGAGTCGCCGCGCTCGAGCAGCCACTGCGTCGCCCGCGCCGGCCACACGTCTGTCGCCGCGTTGTGCGCGAGATCGAACACGTAGCGCGGTCCCGCCACCGGGAAAAACAGAAACACGACGTAGCACAGATAGAAGGTGATCATCACGGCGAAAATGGTGTGTCGCGCCGCGGCACGGCGCCCGCTCAGCCACAGCCCGAGCGGCGACGCGTACAGGATGGCGTAGTAGGCGAGATAACAGCCGTGGAGAAACCACGAGAGCAGCGGGTTCGGCATCTCGCGGATCCAGCGATACGAGAGCTGCGAGCCGAATGCCCAGAGCTCGAGTCGCTGGACGGCCAGGTCGTGCTGGTATGCAAGGTCCACGTTCAGGACGCCGACCTCCGCGTACAACCCACCCAGGAGCAGCATCGGGTACCAGTCGCCCAGGAAGCGACCCACGGGGCCCGCCTGCCGCGCTGCGGGAGCGAGCAACACCAGGACCAGGATCAACGCGTGCGCCGTGAGCAGCAGGTCCCAGCCGGCGTGGTCGTGGCCCGAGAACGCGAGCACGGCACCGGTCGCGACCGCGACGTAGACGAGCGTGAAGATGTCCACAGCGGTGAGGCGTTCCACGACGCCACGACGCAACGTTGCAAGTCGCGTCGTGAAACGTGGCGTCATGGCGTCGTGTGACGTGCTCACAGCCACCCCTCTTTCCGGTACCACTGCGCGGTTCGCCGCAGTCCGGTTTCGAGGTCGGTTTCCGCGCGCCAGCCCGTGTCGCGCATCAACGCGTCGGGGCGGCAGGTCCACGCTGGAGCGAGAAACTCGGCCGCCTTGTCCGACGAGAGCAGCGTCGCCCGGCCCGCCAGGTGGGCGACCGAGCCGATCACCCACAACAGCCCGCGCACCAGGGGGGCGGGCAGTGATACGACACGCGGCTCTCGGCCGACCGCGCGCCCAATTGCCCGCACCAGCCCGCGGCTGGTCGTCACCGCGGGGTGCGCCGCGTAGTACACGTGATTCGCCGCGGCCGGCGCGGCAGCCGCCACCAGCGCCCCCGCGAGATCCCCTGCGTAGATGACCGACAGCTCCTGGGATCCGTCACCGAACACCGGGGCGAGCCCGAGCTTCGCCAGCTTGAACAGCTTGAGCACCTCGCGATCCCGTTCGCCGTACACGGTCGGCGGGCGCACGATGGTCCAGGAAAACGCCATCGCCCGCACCAGCACCTCCGCCGCGAGCTTGCTCT
>Ga0066678_10000288_pt1 | contig 15564 bp, 12 predicted proteins | sample GraSoiAngelo_127_FD_62300 | JGI IMG/M metagenome (GOLD analysis project Ga0066678, IMG submission 62300) | Grasslands soil microbial communities from the Angelo Coastal Reserve, California, USA - 14_0927_09_40cm | ecosystem: Environmental > Terrestrial > Soil > Grasslands | place: USA...
AGGCAGTGACACAGCGCGTCCGCCGCGTGGCCGAGCGCGATCGAGAGCATCGTCGCGCCGTTTTTCTTGTCGTTGAGGTAGGCGTTGTACGGCTCCACCGTCGGCCCCCAGCCCATTCCCGAACCGATCAACGTGGTGGAGAGCACCTCGCCGACGTAACCTTGCTTGATCAGGTCATGCACGTAAGCCACCGACGGCGCAGAACGGGCCTGTAGTCCTGCCACGGCGAGGACGCCTTTTTTCTTCGCCAGTGCGGCCAAGGTCTGCGCCTCTTTCAAGCCGTTGCCGAGCGGCCATTCGCAATAAACGGCCCTCCCCGCGTCGAGCGCTGCCGTCGCAAGCTCGAGGTGATACGGCACTTTCACGGTGATGGCGACGACGTCCACGTCGGCCCTGTTCACGAGGTCTTGGTAATTGTCGAACGCGACAGGCACACCAAAGAGCTTGCTGGCGGCGTCGGCAGATTCGCGCCGGCTGGTGGACAGCGCCGTAATCTCGAAGTCATCCGAGAGCGACTTCAAAGCAGGAATGTGTGCCTGCGCCGCCCATCCGCGATCCGGGTTGGCGCCGATGATGCCGACACGAATCCTCTTGTCTCCATTCTTGTTCGTGGCGGTCAACCCTTGTCCTTGTAAACTACCATCGAGTTCCATGATACCATGTAAGGATTATTGGACAAAGGGATTCTCATTGTCCGTGTCGCCGACAACACAGAATTTGCTGTCTTGAAGAATCGACGGTTTTTACAGACTACGCGCATGAAAGCGATATCCCAAATCTTGCGGGGTAAGATTCTAATCACAATCTGTTGGAGGAGACCCTTCCAGGGTCCCCTCTGTGCGCTCGAAGTCGAAGAACTCGACGAGAGTTTTGCCCTGGCGACGAAATTGATCTCGCTTCCAAGTCATTCCTCGTTTGTAGTCGCCGGAATAACTCTGGCAGTGCTGGCCACCTCTATCATGCTAATGTTGGTAGCTCTTACGCTTCGGGGACAACCATACATGCTGTGGGCGGACTTGGTGTTTGGTTTCGTCGCATCTGGCTTACTCTTGCTGGGACTCTACCAGATTAGACGCTCAACGGCTTAATGCACTTGAGTCAAGTCTTCCCCATGTATTGTCTAAAACTCGAATTGTTATATCCGCGCTATCGCAGCTTAGAACCGTTCCCTGCGAAGCCTTAGAGCTTTGATTGAAGTTAAACAGGCCACCAAGGTATTCTCCTCCAGGCATGGACCCGCGATAAACTCTGTTAGCTTCGACGTCAAGAATGGCGAAGTTGTTGGTTTTGTCGGCCTCAACGGTGCAGGAAAGACGACGACAATTAGAATCGCGGTCGGAGTCTCGCTGCCGACGTCCGGAACGGTGCTAATAGACGGCCACGACATAACCAACGAGAAGGCGGAAGCCTCGAAGAGTATCGGCTGGGTCCCCGAGATTCCCAACTTTGAGCCCAATGCGAAGGCATTAACGTTGATGCGATACTTGTCAGGCTTCTATGGCATAGACAGGACGGAAGCGAGAAGCAGGTCGAAGGACCTTCTAGCGTCGGTCGGACTCTCGGGCTTCGAGAACCGGAAGATCCGGACATATTCACAGGGCATGAAGAAGCGTTTCTCACTGGCAGTATCGCTGTTGTCTGATCCCCAGAATTTTCTCTTCGACGAGGTGCTTAATGGTCTCGATCCTGAGGGAATCCATTTCTTCCGTGAGCTGATGCGCGGACAGAAGCGGGTGAACAAGGCCATTCTATTATCCTCTCATATCCTGACTGAGATCGAGAACATCGCCGACCGTATAGTGTTCATTCACAGAGGGCGTATTATCAAGACGGTGACCAGAGAAGAGCTCGGAGCCTACGAGGGAGTAAGGGGCATACTCCGGATAATCCTTCAAAATCCCAATGACGACGCGATATCGTATCTCAAGACGTTGGGAGGAAGCCTAAAGGTTCAGGGCAACGAAATAGTCCTCTCAGACTTCCATGGAGACTCATCCCAGGTAAATGCTGAACTCGTCAAGAAAGGGATACCAGTGCGCGAGATCAAATTTGAGAAGACAGGCTTGGAGGAATACTTCTTCGATCTGATCAAGAGTGCGGACGCAGGAAAATGATCATCCGACCGTTTCTCTATGATGTCAAAAGGACGATTACGAGCAAGACTGTACTAATCCTTGTCGCGGTAATTCTCATGGTCAGCCTGACTATTATTCCCCTCAGTTCGATCAGAAGCATGGGAGGATTCGGCTTCCGCGAGGCACCAGTCCTTTATTATAGAGACAACGGCGGATATCACTTTCTTGCCTACTCTACTAACAGTTATGGAGACGAGATCAGTGGAGTACTCCTAAACATTACTCTTTCAACGGGCTTCTATCCAACATATCAGCAAGTAGCCTCCCAAACGCAGGTAACGAACTCCGATGGACTAGCATCAATCAACTTCAATCTGTCTCCAGGAAACTATTCTGTGACAGTTGACGAGACATACTCGGGCGCACGTACGTACGTGAGCAATTACTTTCTTTCAAATTTACCTGCTGGTAGCGTTCAGTTGGTGGCGACGTCGACGCAGGCAATTTCATTTGTGACCGACAAGGCAAACGCTTCGAAGAGGGACGTTCAGGTCTTCTATGCGGGCCCCTACGGAACCAAACCGTTAGGGTACAAGCTATACTACACGTGGTTTTCCAGTTTTCCTATTCCCCAGAATCTCACCGAGAACCAAATGATGTTTCTTGGAAACCTTACTGATCTTCATCAAATCTTCTACCCTGACTTTCCTTCGGGGCTTGACCGGACGACGATGGTGGTCTTTCAGTTGTTCTATCCAAACACGACCCGAGTAGAAGGCTCAATTATCGAGACATCCTACGATAGTCTAAGGATTCCAAAAGTCCCCATCGAAGTGACCAACGTCGCTGCCAGTTTCTTTTCAGGCCTACTTGGGTTCTTTATACCTCTGATGGCTATAATCGGGTCTTATTCATCATACGGGAAGGATCGTCTTACAGGAGTTCTCGAGTCTGTACTCGCCAGACCAGTAACTAGGCTAAGCTTGGGGGTATCGCGATATCTTTCCACGATGATAGCGTTTGTGCTTGCCGTCGCAGCTTCCGTTGGAGTTGTGGATCTCATACTGGACAGTGTTGGGGGATCGTTTCTCTCGCAAAGCTACGTATCGGCGATAATTGCCGGGTTGGTGGTAGAGGTTGCGGCGTTTACCGGACTTATCTTTCTCCTCTCACATCTATTCAGGTCGACAGGGACTCTGTTAGGGATTAGCATTGGACTCTTCGTGGTTTTGGATTTCTTCTGGTCCATCATAATATTCCTGTTGACGAGTCTGTTGGGCGGGACGCCCGGGTCTGCTGTCGCTCTGCAGGCGACCTACCTCTCATACTATGCGAACCCTGCGCAATTCCTTTCATTAGTAAACGTGTATGTTCTACAGTCATCCTCTGGACTCTCGATTCCTCCGTCTGCTTATGGGATAACACTGCCAGCCATAATTCTCGATGGGCTCCTATGGGCCATCGCTCCGTTCATCATATTCCTCATTCTTGCTGTCAAGCGAGACTAGGCAAACGTTCTCGCCCAAATTATTGATCAAACACACTAGTTCTCGCTTCTGAAGAAGAGGCAGCCCAAGGGAGGGAGGGTGATCGAGATAGAGTCGGTTCTTCCGTGGAATGGATGATGATTCGCCTCGACACCGCCCAAGTTGCCTTGTCCGCTGCCGCCGTATTCTAGAGCGTCACTGTTCAAGACTTCCTTCCACCGTCCGCCCGATGGAACGCCCAATCTGTAATTCTTTCGTGGCTTCGGTGTGAAGTTGCAGACTGAGACGACCACGTGCTCTGGGTTTCTGGCCCTTCTGGCGAAGCTTACGATGCTTTTCTCCCAGTCTTGAATATCCAGCCACTCGAAGCCCAATCTCTCAAAGTCCAGCTGGTGCATAGCCGATTCTGTCCGGTAGAACGTGTTGAGGTCTTTGAGCCAGAGCCGGAGCTTTCGGTGCTTGTCATCTTCTAAGAGGTGCCAGTCGAGGCTCTTCTCGAAATCCCATTCGTCCCACTGTCCCAGTTCTCCACCCATGAACAGGAGCTTCTTCCCGGGATGACCGTACATGTAGCCGTAGAGGAGGCGCAGATTCGCAAATTTCTGCCACACGTCCCCCGGCATCTTGTCGAGCAGCGAACGCTTCCCATACACAACCTCGTCATGCGACAACGGCAGAACGAAGTTCTCGGCGAACGCGTACCAGAGGCTGAAAGTCAACTGGTCATGGTGATGCTTCCGGTAGACCGGGTCCTTGGTCATGTATTCTAGCGTGTCATGCATCCAGCCCATGTTCCACTTCATCCCGAAACCCAGCCCGCCGACGTGTGTAGGCCGTGAGACCATTGGCCACGCGGTCGACTCCTCAGCGATCATCTGCACATCATGGTGCGCCCGATAGACCGCCTCGTTGAGTTCCCGGATGAAAGAGATGGCCTCTAGGTTCTCTCTGCCTCCATACTTGTTCGGGACCCATTCTCCTTTCTTGCGCGAGTAGTCGAGATAGATCATCGAGGCAACAGCGTCGACTCTCAGCCCATCTGCGTGATACTTGTCGAGCCAGAAGAGCGCACTGCTCATCAGAAAGGAGCGGACCTCGTTTTTTCCAAAGTCGAAGATGTAGCTGTTCCAGTCGGGATGGTAGCCCTTCTTCGGGTCCGCATACTCGTAGAGGTGCGTTCCATCATAGTCGGCGAGCCCGTAGGCGTCTGATGGGAAGTGGCTGGGAACCCAGTCTAGGATGACTCCGAATCCGCGCTTGTGAAGCTCGTTCACGAGGTGAATGAAGTCTTCAGGTAGTCCGAACCTGCTCGTGGGGGAGAAGTAGCCGAGCGTCTGATAGCCCCACGAGCGGCTGTAAGGATGCTCCATTATCGGCAGGAACTCGACGTGCGTGAACCCCGTCTCTCCCAGATGATCTGGGAGGTCAGCGGCAGTCTCTCGATACGTCATCCATCGATTATTGTCCTCAGGGGCGCGTTTCCAAGAGCCGAGATGCATCTCGTAGATAGACCATGGCGAGTCGAGCGAATTTTTTCCGGAACGGTTTCTCATCCATTCCTCATCGTCCCAGGAAGGTTTCAGATCCCAGACAATTGAAGCTGTTCTGGGCGGAAGCTCCCAGTAGAGCGCAAACGGATCGCCCTTGTCCATAGAGCGTCCGCGATGTGACCGAGACTCGATATGATACTTGTAGAGCGTGCCTCTTGATACTTCTGGGATAAAGCCTTCCCAGATTCCAGAGCCATCGCCTCTGAGCCTTAGCGGATGACTACCGAACCGCCACTCGTTAAAGTCGCCGATCACGGCGACGTGCTTAGCGTTCGGAGCCCAGACTGCGAAATGGGTTCCCTCTCGTCCATCAACCGATGTCGGATGTGATCCCAGTTTGTCGTAGAGCTGCTGATGTTTTCCCTCCTTGAAAAGATAGATGTCGTAGGAGGTTAGAAGTTCGTGTTCGACGACTGAGTCCATGGTCAGAGGATCATTGATAGACTAGTGTTTCTCGATGGCTAAGCCTTACGATTCAGCACGAACCGTGGCCGTTGTTCTCTGACCTACGGTAGCCTGGAAGTCTATGCCTTCCCATTTGTTCACCGTGGGCCAGAAGAAGGTGAAGACTATTTTTGAATCTGGAGAAAGTCTGTTCGTGGGCAGGTCGACGTGGTGGACTCCTAGTCCAGTGTCGATCGTCTTGGAGTCGTTTGTAGTCTGCCAATCGTCAAAGGTCCAGTGAACCATCGCTGGTGCAAGTACCTCGATTCTGAGATTCTTTCCCTCTGGCACTGTTCGGCTCTTCTGGTTGAACCTCCAAGAGACGAGTTTCGACGTTGTCTTGTTTTTCTGGTAACGCTCCACAGTCTGTTTTGGCATGTCAAAGACTGTCCGCTCGTGTATGGACCTGGCGAGCTTGATGTATTCCGCGTGTGCCCAGACGAGAGGCATCGCCGACCCTGAAGGACGTCCGTTGCGCAGCCCTCGCTCGGGAATGTCCTCGCTATCCCAGATCTGCTCGGGAATTAGACCACCAGGACTCGCCTGCGCTTCCATTGTATGGAGGAGCCGTTCAGCTTCTTCGAGATCTCCCCGTGCCACCTCGTAGTGGCCTCTTTCACCCGCTAGCAAGGGCCATCCCCGCCCCACGCCGTTGCCGTCGAAGGGAGAGCCGTCATCATGCTCTCCATAGCCGTCAAGGCTGTATCTATGCCAGACCGGACCCGTCTTCGTCTCTTTCCGCAGGGTCGCATCGATGACCTTGACAGTGTCCAGAATCTTCGGATCTTCAGGTGATCGTAGTCCGTACCTGACCAGGGCGAGTGCATCCACACTTACAATCTGCTCTCCCGGCAGGACATTCTGTCCGAGAGGCCGGTTCTTTATCGCGACAAACGCCGACGCAGGCATGTCAGAATCAGACCCGTTTGCGGGAGAGATTCTGACATAATAGCCCTTGACTCCCACTTTCTTCGCGAGTTCAGTCTCGGCAACGTAGGTCCAGCGTTCGATGTTCTCGTTCCATATATCGGCCGTCTCTCTCAGATAATTCGCCAATCCAAAGTCGCCTTCCTGTTCGGCAAACTCTGCAGCAGCGAGCAGTGCGGCTATCTCAGCCGCAAGCGTGAAGGGCGAGTAGCCGCCGTCCTCCTCCCACCTGTCTTGTTGAGTGACGGGTCCGTTCCGGGCTAGATATGCCGCCGCCCGCTGTACCATCGGCCAGGCGTCGAAACCAGATAGTGCATCGAGTCGTTTCAGATGGTCAGCTACCAATATCGGGAAGGCTGTCTCATCCATCTGGACGCCTCCCCAGTAGGGAGAACCGTCGAGCCACATGTTCTGGAGCCAGTGTCCATCCTCCTCCTGGGTCGACATCAGATACAGCAGGGTCTCCTTGGCGTGCGAAGTATCTCCTGAAGCAATGAGCCCGCCAGCCGCGTGGGCAAGGTCTCGCGGCCAGATCAGATGGTATCCGCCGATATCATCGTCGCCTTTGCTGAATCCCCAGGGTATAGAGAGGCTGGCGATTACCGCTCCGGGATAGGATTTCTCCTCATGGGTCCTGAGAACGGTGTTACTGACTCGATAGAGGTCGAAGCCTGACTCGTGAGTCATTCCGAGCTTGAGAGTCTTGGAACATGATTCCGTCCACCCCTCAAGGAATGCTTGCTGTACCCTGTCAAAGTCCTTGAGCAGTGCGTTTCTGGCCTGTTGTCCAGCTTCTTCTGGCGTCCTTCCAAACGCGATGGCGGTGACGGACTCGCCGTCACCGGCCAACAAGTCAAGCTCGGCAGTCAGTGCAATATTCCCATTGGGAGCACTCGAGTAAGACCAGGTCATTTTCTTGTTAGCGTTGACATCCTGCCATCCATCGCTGAATCCGACATATCCACAACTCATTCTTTTGAAAGGCGTAGACGAAGCAAACGCGAGAGCTGTACCTTCCCTCCGGGCGAACAGCATCGAGAGACCCTTGTAGCTGCCAACCCATCCATCGTTTCCGTATCCTCGGTTAGCGATGTGCGGTGCGAGCAGAGCGTAGACGCCATACTCTTCCAGTTTACCTTTGACGGGGTCGAAGTGTACTTTCTGGAGGAGAACGTCTCGTTCTGGGTCCGTGATGACAGTCTTGGTCAACCGGTAATGACCCTTCTTGCATGAGTTGACGAGCTTGTACGCAGGGACTCCCTGCTCCAGTGCAGAGATGCGCCTGATAGTGTCCCGCTTCTCCTCCGAGAAGTACTGGTCTCCGTCCGCGACCAAGAATTCCATGTCGCGAGTGTTAGCCTGGTCGATCCTCGGGTAGTAGACCTCGTTCAGGATTCCATGGGAAATAGTGAACCAGACCCTGCTTTGGTAGCTCGCGGAGGTCCCGACACCCTCCTTGGCACTGGAGGTCCATCTAGGTTGGATACCAGGCCAACCCGGAGCCACACCACCGTCTGATGGGTTCATTCGAACAAATGTTGGCGGTGCTCTGCTTCAAGCTTTGGGTTCTCAATAATATCAGCATCCGCACGCTCACTCAAGTGACTATTTGATGCACGCTCGGAAAAGGCGTAATTAAGTGCCCAGATAATTATTGCTTAGAGTAATGTCAGCCTCTGCCGGATTCGAGCCTAGAAACTTGTAGCTCGATCTGGAGGATTTTGCAGATTGATCGACGGACATTCGCTCAAGGCTGTCATCTTCGACATGGACGGGACGCTAGTCAGCAGCCTGTCCACCATCATGCACTGCGAAAACGAAATCTCTCTGAAATACAAGAACCAACATTTGACACTTGAGGATGTCATTGCCAATTTTGGACCACCCGCACGGACAATCATCACAAACATAACCGCCAGTCTCTCAAAGGAACTACAGACTCGAGCAGTATCCGACTATTACGAATGCTATAGCAAGGTTGCCCCAAGCACAGTGTTAGTTTTTCCAGGTGTGATCCCGCTCTTGAAGACAATCCGATCGTCAGGCAGACACTTGGCTCTCGTGACGGGAGTGGAGAAGATCATGATGCAGTACACGCTCGATCCCTTCGACCTGTCCAGATTCTTCGAAGCCCGCGTCACAGCGGACGACGTCCGAAGCGGCAAGCCGGACCCTGAAGGAATCATCCTGGCTCTGAAACAGGTCAAAGTTGAGGCCAAGGAGTCCATGTACATCGGCGACTCTCCTGTCGACATTCTTGCGGGGAAGCGAGCTGGAGTTTGGACCGGTGCTGCATTGTGGAGTCCCGAGAACCGAGGAAACCCTACTACCGAAAATCCCGACTGTGAATTTCGAAGCGTCCAACAACTGTCGGATTTTCTCTTTCCCAAGAGCAGGCGAGATCAAGAACCATACTTCGGCTCGGATCTACCGCCCACCCGCGACCCTCAATCCAAGAATCCTAGGGTCAAGGTTCATACCGAAAAGTCAAATGATGGGCGCTAGGGTTGAATTTGCAAATTGAAGATCACGGAGATCGAAGTCTACCAGCTCGGCGAACAAGCGTCGCCCGGGAGCGCGACTTGGGCTGGAAACTCAATAATCCTTAAACTAACAACCTCCGACGGCACCGTCGGCTACGGGGAGGCCGTTCCAACACTCCGGGTCCAGCCCGTAATACAATCCCTCCACGAAGTAGCCCGGGTCTACAAGGGACGAGACCCGCTCGATATGGAGCTGAACCTTCACGAGTGGCACAAGCACGACTTCTACCTCCCAGTCTCGTTCGAGTCAACCACCGCCCTCAGCGCCTTCGACATCGCCTGCTGGGACATTGCTGGCAAGCACTTCGGGGCTCCGATACACCAGCTCATCGGGGGCATGTACCGAAACAGGGTTCGCGTCTACGCCAACGGCTGGTACGACAAGTGCGTCACTCCAGAACAGTTCGGAATGCGGGCCAAGAAATTCTCCGGCATGGGATATACCGCGTTGAAGTTTGATCCGTTTGGATCTCACTACGACAGTATCGACAGAAACGGAATCGAGCGGGCCTATGAGAGAGTAAAGGCCGTACGGGACGCGACGAATGGCCGGATTGACCTCCTCATAGAGCATCATGGAAGGTTCGATCCTAATTCGGCCATAGCGATCGCACATAGATTGCGGGAATTCGATCCATTATTCATGGAAGAGCCAGTCCATCCTGACAACCTTGAAGGGCTCCGGAAATACAGAGAAGCTACTGACGTGAGAATAGCCGTAGGGGAGCGAATCCTCACCAAGGAACAAGCCGCCTATATCATCTCGAACAATCTAGCCGACTACATGCAAGCTGATATCACAAACATCGGTGGCGTAACGGTCGCTCGGAAAGTCGCCGCGATCGCGGAGGCCTACGGAGTGGAGATGGCATTCCACAACGCCTTCGGCCCCGTTCAGAACGCTGTGACTATACAAGTGGACGCGGCGCTTCCGAACTTTCTGATTCAAGAATCATTCTACGACTGTTTTCCAGACTGGAAGAGACAACTGGTGAAGGACCAGTCGAAGATCGAAGACGGATACACGACGGTCCCGACACGGCCAGGTCTCGGGGTCGAAGTTGACGAGAAGGTACTCGAGGACCATCGAGCCGAGGGACAGGAATACTTCAACCCGGACGAACCCGTCTGGGTCGTCAAGGACACATGGAAAGACTAGCACAGGACTTCTAGGTCTTCGTTAAGTTCTAGCCAGTTGACACATGGCCATTCTACTTATCCGTGACCGGCGATGATTCGAGTCCACGCCCGACTGTCTTCTGGCCGACGCCTCGACAAGCTCCAAGATGACGTTCTCGGTGCAATGGACGAAGCTCTCCAGACCGCCAATCCCGCCAGCATGATACGTAGACATGTGCGACTCGACCATGACACACTCCGCGTCGACAAACTCAGCTTTCCTCTCAAGCGGGATCAGCGCCTCTTCGTCATCGGTGCAGGGAAGGCAAGCGGCTACATGGCCGAGGAGATTGAGCGGATTCTTGGGGAGAGAATCGATGACGGATTCGTAATCATCCCGGACTATCTCCGACCTCGTCCGCGTGGTCATAGGATTCGATATCATCTTGGTACTCATCCCATCCCCTCTCGGAAGAATACGGATGGGGCCGCACAGATCCTGCGACTGGTGAAGAATTCGACAGCGAACGACCTAATCGTCGTTATCCTGTCAGGCGGAGCCTCAGCGCTCATGGATTATCCACTGGAAGGAATAAGTCTGGAAGACGGGCGGAAGACAACCTCGTTGCTCCTCAGATCTGGAACAAACATCCACGAGATCAACACAGTTCGGAGACACATTTCGCGGGTGAAAGGAGGACGACTGGCAGAGGCGGCCCATGGTGCACGGGTCCTAACGCTCATCGTCTCTGATGTTGTAGGAGACCAGGTCGACACGATAGGCTCGGGGCCGACAGCCCCCGACCCAACAACTTATAGTGATGCGAAGCAGGTCCTTGAAAAATACAGTCTCTGGATGAGAATTCCGTCTCACGTAAGAAAAACAATAATGACGGGAATCAACGGGGTTCTAGCGGAAACGCCCAAACAAGGGGACAGAGCGTTCAGATACGTCAACAACGTTATTGTGGGATGCAACAGAGAGAGCTGCCGCGCAGCAGCTTCCTATCTGAACAAGGCGGGCTACGATTCGCAGGTTTTGTCAACTCGCATCGTGGGGGAGGCTCGCGAGGCAGGTCGAATATTGGGATCAGTCGCTACCGACATTCATGACAACGGATTACCGATTTCGCCACCAGCCGCGCTGACATCAGGGGGAGAGACTACCGTGACCGTGAAGGGCAATGGCAAAGGTGGAAGAAACCAAGAGTTGGCCTTGGCGGCGGCTGCCTCGATTGCTGGCTACGAGCGCATAGTAGTCGGTTCTATAGCTACGGACGGGGTCGACGGTCCGACCGACGCGGCGGGTGCCATTGCCGATGGAACAACGGTCAAGCGTGGCAAAAGACTCGGAATGGACGCGGAGGATTATCTCCGGAAGAATGACTCGTACAACTATTTCCGGAGACTCGGAGATCTGATCATGACCGGTCCAACCGGAACGAATGTGAACGACATCATGATCATTGTGGCAAAATAGGCAAGCCCACGATGGATCGTTCGTTACTGTTCCCTGTCTCTGACAATTCGTATGGACGAGGGGTCAGGCTAACCTTTGTAGGGAAAGAGATAGGATAGATTGGGTTTATCGTTCCAGTCCACATAGCACGTCTTCAGCTGTGTATAACATTCCAGCCCATACCTTGAGCCCTCGGCGCCAAGTCCGGACTGTCGAAATCCAGTGTGAGCCCCCTGCAACTGTTCCGGCCCAACTTGGTTGATGTAGGACTCGCCAAACCTGATCCGGTTCATAGCCTTCAAGACCCGAGTACTATCCTTCGTGAACACGTACGAAGCCAGCCCATACTTCGAATCGTTCGCGTAGTCAATGGCTTGGTCGAAACTGTCCACTTCGAGAATGGGCACGACGGGCCCAAAGATTTCGTCCTGAACAAGGGGCGATTTCTGTTTGACATCTTCTATGATTGTCGGTTCGAAGAACCAGCCCTCATCTGGCGTTTGCGGCCTGTCGCCGCCGATGATTATCTTGTCTCCTTCCTCTCTTGCCTTCTGGACGAAGCTCATGCTCGTCTCTCTCTCCTCCTTGCTGACCATCGGCCCAAGGTCTGTGTCAGGCTCGAGAGGATTGCCGATCTTCAGATCCTTGGCCATGCGGACGAATGCAGGAACAAATTTGTCCTTGATCTTCTCGTCTACATACATACGCTCCGAGCAGATGCACGTCTGGCCACAATTCCAGAACCGGGCCCAGATGGCACACTTCACCGCCCAGGCAATATCCGCATCGTGCCAGACGATGAACGGGGCCTTACCACCGAGCTCAAGGACAAGCTTGGGAAGATGATTCGAAGCATGTTGCATGATTGTTCTTCCTGCGTCAGTACTGCCCGTCATCGTAACCAGACCGGTGATCCTGTTCGTTACCAGCTCATCACCAACCTCTGATCCACTACCGGTCACGACATTCACCACGCCCTTTGGGAAGCCGGCTTCTTCCATCAGACGTACCATCTCGATCGTGCTGAGGGGGGTGTTGCTCGAGGGCTTCGTCACAACGGTATTCCCTGTGATCAAAGCCGGAGCAAGCTTCCTCGCGACAGTGGCAGAGGGAAAGTTCCAGGGAGTTATCGATGCGACCACCCCGATCGGCAACTTCAAGATCATGATTGACTGTCGAGGGTTCTCGCTGGGCAGAACATCGCCTTCGATCCTGCGGGCAAACTCGGCGTAGTATTCGAAGTTGGAGGCTGCTCCGTCTATCTCTCCCCTCGCCTCGAACAACGGTTTTCCCTGCTCAGAGGTCAGGATTCTCGCAAGCCGCTCCTTGTCTCTCCGTATCAGCTGCGCAGTCTGGTGGAGGAAGGAGGCACGCTGGACTGGCGCAAGGTCTTCCCATTTGGGCTGAGCCTTCTCCGCCGCCTCAAGCGCGGACTTTGTCTGTTCCCGACTCGCCTTCGGAACAAATGCGATCACCTTCTCAGTGGCCGGGTTGACGACGTTGATTTTCTCTTCGTTTTCTGAGTCGACCCACTCACCATTGACGAACATCTGGTATCGATTCCCTGACACCTGCGCAGGTTTTGCTCGAGCCATCGTATCTCACATTCCCACTTTCAACATTCCAGCGTCTCTAAGAAACCCTGCCACCTCCTCTTTCTCCCTAGTTGTAAGAGATTGAAGGGGCTTCATGACGCTGCCCACTGGCATACCAATTAGTTTCATAGCTTCCTTCAATCCGGCAGGAAACCTTCCAACCCCTATCGCCTCTATCACCGGGAGGAGTCGCATCTGAGCCTGGCGCGCTGCTTCAAGATTCCCACTCTTGAATTCGTCAAACACCGCGCTCGCAAGCTTGGGCGCCACGTTGGCCACTCCGATCACTCCACCGCTCCCTCCAAACTCGAGACTCGTGAAAGCCATCGCGTCAGAACCGGTAAAAATCGAGATCCGATCCCCAGCAACCTTGATGAATCTGAGAAGGTTCAGCAGATTATACTCTGTATATTTCATTCCAACGATAAGCCGCTTCTCAGCCAACTGTCGGATAACTCCGGGTGGAATGTACAAGTGTGTCCATTCAGGAATATTATAGACAATAAGGGGCAGTTCGCACTTACTCGCAATTGTTTCGAAGTAGTCGACCAGCCCCTCTTCGCCCGTTGAATAGTAGTAGGGTGGCGTGCTCACGACCGCGTCCGCGCCCGCCTCCTTGGCGTCTTTTGCGTGATCGATCACATTGGCGAGACTCGTGTCTGAGACTCCCGCCAAGACAGGGACGCGGCCATTTGCCTGATCCACCACTGTCTGGATCACGGTCCTCCTCTCATCGTCGTTTAGCAGAGCAAACTCGCCGGAGGTTCCGAGTGGGAAGAGCGCATCGATCCCTCCCTCGATTAGAAAATCCACGAGAGTCCTAGTCCTCTTCTGGTCGATACCGCCGTCAGGGGTTAGAGCGGTTGCCATTGGCGCGACGATACCCTCGAGCTTTCTCATGAGCAGACAAACTAGCAATTAGATGATCGACTTTAAGATTGCCAGAAAACGGTCCGGCCTCTCTTCAGTCTCCTATTCTCGTTCAGCCAATGGGTACTCCAACGACTCTGGCTGGCGCGCCGTCCCCGTCTTCCAGCTTGATAGGCATGCATATCATCAAGATTCTCTTTCCGAGAAACTGTTTGAGGGCGCTGCTCAGAGATTCTATGATGAAGATCCCGTTGCCCAGAAGGGTCTTGTGGGCTATCGGTTCCACGGTGTTGAACTTCTCGACACTGAGAAAGTCGACGCCGACAGCTCGGACCTTCTTCGAAACGAGATAGTCTGCGGCGTCTTCAGTCAAGTAAGTGTAGTTGTGGTTGACGGAATCATCTCCCCAACGTTCGCTGCATCCTGTGTAGCAGACTACGATATCATCTATCAGAATGTTCCCGTCAAGCACTGAGAGAAGGTCGCGGGATGTAATTCCGCTGCCGATCGGCTTTTGGGACAGATCGGCCACGTAGGCCTCTCCAATCAACCTGTCAACCGGGATCCGGTCGATTCCTATCCCGTCTTGGATAAAATGCCGAGGTGCGTCAAGATGGGTGCCGGTGTGGGATCCCATTACGATCTTGGTGAGGTTGACGCCTTCCTTCTCCAGCGTAGAGTAGCTTTCGAATGAGGGCGATGGGTCGCCGGGGTAGATAGGCATCCCATTGTGGAGTCGGTGGGTCAGGTCGGTGGCTTTCTGGAAGATGTACATGGTGATGAGACTTTGAATTTGACGGGGGTTACTAGAAGGTTGCCGTTATCGGTTCCGGCCAGCCAGAACGGTTCTTGTGAGTCGATCGTGGTCATGATCGCCCTCAATGGGAGAACATTCCGATTCTAAAGTGACTTCCAGAGGCGCGCTTTGGTTACAACGTGCCTAATTCTTCCCCCAGCGTTGCATCTCACGTTCCATTCGGTGCCATCGACAATGAGCGAGTTAGGAATCGAGAAAGTGGTCGTTGAGCTGAACGGGTTCAGACAGCGAACCGCGATGATCAAAGAAGAGATGTCCAAGGTTAGCAGAGCGCTCAACGAGCGGGCGCAGCAGCTGAACGATCTCGTGAACAAGAGCCTGAGCCAGCTCAGAGACCAGCTTGGAGGAACCACTCTATCCGGATTCTTGGCCTTGCAGGGCCGGTACCAGTCGGGCGAGATGACAGATCAGGATTATAACGCGCAGAAGGACTATTACAAGGGCGAGATGGCGAACATGATCCGCAAGCTCGACGAGTCGAAGAAGCTGATGATGATAATGGCCCAGCTCGACTCGAGGCCTCCGGGAGCAGCACAGATGCCTCCGGGCCAACAGCGGCCTCAACAGTCTCAGCAATAATCCTACAATATTCTGCGTCACGGTTTCAGCGTTCAGCTATATCCTACGGGCCTTCAACCAGTAGTATTCGAAGTATCTCTCCATGACACCTGCATACTC
>Ga0066678_10000311_pt1 | contig 15163 bp, 8 predicted proteins | sample GraSoiAngelo_127_FD_62300 | JGI IMG/M metagenome (GOLD analysis project Ga0066678, IMG submission 62300) | Grasslands soil microbial communities from the Angelo Coastal Reserve, California, USA - 14_0927_09_40cm | ecosystem: Environmental > Terrestrial > Soil > Grasslands | place: USA...
GCCCGCGTTGGAGTCGGCGTTGGAGTCGGCGTTGGACTCGGCGTTGGAGCCCGCGTTGGAGTCGGCGTTGGAGTCGGCGTTGGACTCGGCGCTGATCCCGCTGTCGCAGTTGACGTGGCCCGCGGGGTGGCCGGCGGCGGGGTTGTCGGCGTTGGACTCGGCGCTGATCCCGCTGTCGCAGTTGACGTAGCCCGCGGGGTGGCCGGTGGCGGGGTTGTCGGCGTTGGAGTCGGCGCTGACCCCGCTGTCGCAGTTGGCGTAGCCCGCGGGGTGGCGGGCGCCGGCGTTGCAGTCGCCGTCGGCCCTGGGGTGGTGGGCGGAGGGGCTGCTACGCTCGTCGAACCTCGCTCGAAGGCGCCCCTGTCGACGACGGCGATACCATCTCCGTTGCCGTCATGAGGCACGTCGCCGCCCTCAAAGTCCGCAGTCAGCCCAACGTTGACGCCAGTGTCGACGGCCGGGCTGGCGGCCGCAAGGTGGAAGTCGCCCGCGCCCACGTTTCCGAGCATCGGGTCGGCGATCCTGCTGTGTGCGCCGAGCGGGAATTGCGCCTGGCCGCCGGCATAAAGGTCGTAGTCCTCGTCGAAGGCGGCGTCGGCGTAACCGACCTTCTGCACCGCCTCGATGATGTTGTTCCGCATCATCAAGATGCTGCTGTCGCACCCGGCGTGGCAAACGAAGCCCTGGCTGCTCGCGCCGGTCATGACAACCGTGTTATTGAGAAGGCGGGTGTTTGCCACAGGGCCAAAGCCGTTCTGGCTGCCCCTCGTGACGACGAATGTGGAAGTTGCAAGTGAAGAGCGGACGACGTTGTACGAGAAGGTGTTGTCGCGCGCCCTCGAGTTACCGAGTTCGCTGAACGCGTCGTTATCGACGGCGAGGTTGTCGTGAATGTTGTTCCCCTGCCCGCCGTAGATTTCGACTGCCGCGCCGTCGCGTCCGTAATCGTAAGAGAAGGCGTCGCTTCCGGAGATTGAGTTGTTCATCACTTCGTTGCGATCGCCGTTGAGCAGCACCGCGAAGGCGCCGTTATCGTCGCTACCTCCGGGCGTATTGACGGACATTCTGTTGTTGTTCTGAAGCGTGTTGCCGACGATCACGTTGTCGGAGGCGCCCGAAGCGACATGCACGCCCGCGACGTTCCCTGTTAACAGGTTGCCGTCTATGCGGTTGAACGTTGCGCCTGTCGAGACCCGGATGCCCGCCCAGGCGCAGTCTTTGACATTCAGCTGAGTGACGATCAGCCGGGTGCCTTTGACGTCGACGCAGTCGCCAGGCCCCTGTATGACCGGCAAAGCGCCGCTGCCGTATGAACCAATTGTGATAGGCCTGTCCGCCGTCCCAGCCTTGGCCAGGGTTAGCGGGCCTGGCCAGACGCCGTCACGCTTGAAGAGCACGCGGTCGCCTGCCGCCAGGGTAACGTTACTGACCTTGCCAACCGTCCGCCAGGCGGCGGATTCGCTCGTCCCGCTGTTGCCGTCGTTGCCCGCAGCATTGTCGACGAAATACGTCGCGCCGATAGCGCCGCCGAACGGCGTCGGTCCGGGCGTGGCTGTCGCGCCGGGACCGCCGGGCGTCACGCCGCCGACCGGCGTCGGTCCGGGCGTGGCTGTCGCGCCGGGACCGCCGGGCGTCGACTGGGGAGTCGGCGAGGGCGCACTGGTTGGTACCGACCAGCGGATGACGAGCGTCGGCTGGTACTGGGTGTTCTGTCTCGACCCATAGTCAACGCCATCCGTCGAGGCAGTGATGATGTAGAAGTTTACGGGCCCGTTCCCGGTCACCGCCGGAAGCACGTTCGTTTCTTTCCAAGTGTCTTCTTCGGCGGCCCCCGCGATGATCGCCACTTGCTGCCCGACAGCAGGCGCGTTATTCCAGGTGGTAGTATTCTCGCTCCACGAGCCGTTCACGCGCTGGACGCTTCCGGACTGGTTGGACTCATCGACAACGAATAGCCTCAGGGTTGCCGACTGAATGGTCGCATTGCTCGGGATTCCAGTAACGGAAAAGCGGATCAGCGCCCGTTTGATGCTCGGCTCCATGTCCGCTTGCAAAGTCGTGTCTTGGCCGTAGTTTGTCGTAGCATTGGTGTTCTTGACGTAGGTGTCCTCGGCGGCCGGAAAGGTCGCAGTGTAAGTCACCGCACCTCCGGACTGATCTGAAAGGACGACGAAGGTGAAGAGGATGAGTGTTCCGCCTATCAGGGCGGGCCACAGCGGCGATCGAGCAGGGGGGAGCCGCCTTCCCCGCTTACCGCTGGAGCCGGCTGCCGGGTGGTTGGACGCCTGAGAGAGGGCCCCTAGCCGCAGTAGCTTGAGCCCAAAAGGGAATAGCTGCATGGCACATACCTGCTTCCTCCAAAGGTTCAGTAGGTGGAGACGCAGTGCTTTTGGAGGGGTTACAGGGGGTTAGAGTAAATTTTCCGTCAAGTTCGCCGGGTTCGTAGCTAAGCGGGTACGCGGCACCCGGCCCAGTTAGTGCGAAACCGAAGTATCGCCGGCGCTGGTTGCGGGGCTTATTTCGTCGACCAGCGCCACGTCCGCACGGCGGTCAAGAAGCCCGCCGGACCAGATGAAGGCAGCAATTACGGCGAGGCCGATCTGGGCTATCAGCCAGGCCGCACCACCTCCTTCGATGCCGTATGCCGAGACAAGCGCAATGCTGACCGGAAGGCTGACCGCGGCGTAGATGGCAGAGAGGACGAGAAGCCGGTAGAGCTGCCGGCGTACTCGGGCCATCGCTACTCCCAGGCTCACCACCGCGTAGGCAAGGAGACCGGGCGCGAGCAACCGCATGACCGTATCGCCATTCGTCGCGTACTCTCGGCCGAAGAGGGTCCGGAGGAGCGGGTGGCTCGCCAGGACAAGGAAAAGCACCAGCGGCAGAAAGATGGCCAGTATCAGGAGCCCGGCCTTGATCGACAAGTCGCCGGCGCGGCTCTCATCGTCCGCGGCGTGCGCGGTGAAGGCGTTCGCGATGTTGACCGCGACCAACCGCAACGGCCAGACAAGCGACCAGGCGGCGTAGAAGAAGGCGTTTTGCCGGTCTCCAGCGATCTGCAGCACGATGACCGGCATCAAGAAGTCCGGCAGTCCCATCAACAGCGCGCTGAGATGGTTCGCTCCGGAGAACCGGCCGACCTCAGAGAGAGTGAATTCGCGCTCAGGTTCACGGGCCCGCCGCGCGTGGGCGGGAATGAACTTCAGGAACAGCGCCAGGTTGACGGGAATGACGAGGAGCATGCTGGTGATTGCCCACGACACGAAAATGCCTGAGGCGCCACCCGAGAAGGCGACGAGGAGGCCGATCTTCACCAAGCCGAACGCTGCGTTCTCGACCGGCACCCAACCTTCGCGGCGCAGTCCAATCAGCGCACCGTCCTGCAAGGTAAAGACGGCGAATGCCGCCACTCCGCCGAGAAAGACGACACCCGGCACTGATAGCGGCTCGATGAAGAGGTAGCTGGCAATGACTACTCCGGCACCGCACAAAAGCGCGAGAGAAACGCCGGCCAGATAAGTGACTTCGACGAGCCGTCGGGTGCTCAGGCGGCTCGGCGGGATGAACCTGATCAAGGCGGGCGTAAGCCCGGAACATCCCAGCATCGAGACAAGCTGCAGGGCAGCTACCGTCGCCGCGCCCCTCCCAAGGTCCTCTACCGTGTAGAGGCGGGCGGCGAGCGCCCAGAAGACCAAGCCTAGGGCAGCGTTCGCTCCGGTGGTCAGGACCAGCGCCGTAGCGCTGCGATACAGGGGAATCCGGAAAAGCGATCCTAGAGCAGCTACCGGGCGACGGGCTGGCCGGCGCGTGCGAACGGTCTCCACCTGTGGCCGCGTCGCGGCGGAGCGTTCGTTTGCGTTCGTCATATGGCGCTTTCGAGTCCGCAGACGCGGCTGATTTCCGAAACGACGGCCGAAGGATTGCGAACGCGGGGAACGAGGATCTCAAACAGGGGAAGGTGACCGAGAACGTTCTCCAGAAGGCTGCGCTCGAGACAGCCAGCCTCGTCGAAGACGGCCTTGGCTTCGGGACGGCCAGCCAGCGCCGGCTCGAGCCGCGACGCTTCCTCCCGGTTGATCGCCTGAATGCGGGCGACCGCCTCGTCGAGCGGTACAGGTGTCGGACCGGCGAGTCCGCCGCCGCTGTGCCGCCTCAGGAAGTAAACCGCCGACAGATTTGCTTCCGGACAAAGCCGCCCTGGGCCGACGATTTCGTCGATTGTTAGCCTTCGGGGAAGATTCGCATAGCCGAGCGAGAACCTTCGGATGAGACCGGCAACCCGTAGCCGCCAGCGCTCTGCAGACGGCAGGCGGCCGAAAATGTCGGGGCTTACGGCCGCGAGGTCCGAATAGATGCGCAACCGTCTGGGGAAGGGCAGTGTACGGCCGTCGCTTGTGAGGATGACATAGTTGTCGCCCTGCACCTGCTTGCCGGAGGCCGCGTGGCGCAGCATGAGAGTGCTTTTTCCGACGCCGGACCCCGCGGGGAAAAGAATGGATGAATCGCCGTTTGCGAGGCAGGCGGCGTGCACCAAGGCGTGACCGCGTTTAAGGAACTTGAGCCGGAGCAATGGCTCGATGTAGAACGTCTGGAGGAAAGAGATAACGAGCTGCCCTCGGCCCTCGAAGAGCACCCGCGTGGTCCCCGCCTCAAGGCCGCTGACCGCGACCCGCCAGTTGACCGTCTTGTGGCGGCCTTCAAACGCGCGCTCGAATTCGTTCGCGTAGTGCGAGGATGAGATCGCCGACCGGCCGGCATACACATCGATGTCCGCGTCACCCGACGCCTCGGCAAGAACGCTTCCGTATTCGGCATTGACATGGCTGATAACCCCACGCTGGTCGCTATGCAGGCGAAGCGTGACGCCCGATGGGAAGACGTAGGTCCGTTGATTGGAAGAATCGCTTGATCGCGGCATAATCAGCAGAACGGCTGAATCGCCCGGTAGAGCGCAGACGGATCGAAGGGAAACGGCGCCTCGACAACGAACACGCGCTTCGATTCCAGAGCCTTCGCGAGTGTCCTTGATTCCGCCTCACGCGCCTCTTCGATGAGACGGTTGCGCCGGCCCGGGTAAGCGTACCTAAAGCGCTGGTAAAGGCCGAAGAACGCGCGCCGTTCGTATGCCGCGCAGTCCGCCAGCCGGGATGCTACTTCGGGAACATCTGCCTCACGAACAGCTATCCGATCCTCGCCGCTGGTAACGAGCAGGAACAGACATTCGAGGGGCGCCGAAGGCGTCGCCTGCCATTGGCTGCCGCCGTCAGTGTTCGTACCGAGGAGCTGCGAAGGCGTCACCGACACACGGCCTGCTAGTTCGGCCAGGCCTTTCGCCTCGGTGGTCAAGGGGGCGCGACTGAGAGCTTCAACCCGCAATACGGACGTGGCCAGCCCCGCTGCGCGCGCCCGTAGAAGCTCCATGCCCTTAAGGCGGTCCTGAAGCCCCGGAATCAGGTCGATCATCCAGTTGCGCACGGTTATCGGCGTGGGAAAATGGCGGATGGTCGACCCGTCGCCGTCCACGATCGTCCACTTGTCCGAGACAAACGCGGCCCCAGCTTGCAAGAAGCCAAGCATCGCCTCGGTCTTCCCGCTTTCGGCCCAACCGGCGAGAAGAATGCCCTTGCCTTCGTAGGCGACGGCCGCGGAATGCAGCGCCAGGCGGTCCTTCGGCAAGAGCGATATCTGGAGCGCTGGGCGGACGTAATCGATCATGAGCTTCCGCATCCCGCTCCCGCCGGACCAGCCGATGAGGCAGCCGGAGCCGACGGAGGCGAATGGCATGCTAATGGCCGTCCCGCCCCTGCGCAGAATGAACTCGGAATCGCTAAATTCACATTCTTGACTGTCGCCCGCATCCCCGAGACGGTAATGGCTTCCGCGAGCGGGGGTGGTCTGGAGACGTGAAATCGAGACATCGGGCTCGGACGCCAAGGGTCCTGGGCGCCAGGGATCGAGCTGGCGGGCAACGAGGCGGGCAAGCGAGGGAGTGGGGTCGATCAGCCGGAGGCTAAGCACTCCGTGGATATCGTAATCGACGTTCATGTCTCCGCCCCTCCTTTCATGATACTAGACGCGCGGCCGCAATTGACGATAACGCACGGCCATTCCCCCTGCCAGGCATGCAACGTAGACTAGAAATGTCCAGTCCTAAGTTCAGTAAATGCGTTCACTTCCACACATCACCATCGCCTGCAGCGCGATCTGGGCCAGTTCCCGGCTGCTCGGCGCCAATAGACGCGGCCGGGCGCTCGCAAAAAGCTCCGGGGGTGTTGATTCTGCCGAGAATGGCCAAACGATGAGACCAAGCGAGATCGATTACCGGCTGGTAGCACTCGGATCGCTGCTGCCGGACACCGTCGACCGAATTCAGCGCGCCGTGTTCCGATCGCGGTCCAGTCCGGACCAGCACTTTCTCGGGCACACGTTACTACTGAACATCCCGCTCCTCTTCGCGGGAATATACTTCTGGAGACGCTACCGCGATGGACGGCTGCTGGCGGTAAGCGCAGCGGCGATGACGCATCTGCTGGTGGATCCGGTCATACGGTCACCGGACACGCTGTTTTGGCCGCTCCTCGGTTTCGAGTTCCCGGCAGCGAGAGGGCTTTCGCGCCGGGTCACGGTGGTCACGCAGATTGCGGCGGCCGCGGTGGTAGTTATAACAGCGCTGGCGCTGCAGCGGCGCGATCGCCTCGGCGAGTTTATCACGAGCGGGCGGCTATGAAGCGATGACAAGTTCCATCGAGGAAGAGCGCGCGGGCGCCGCCGAGGAGTTTCGGCCGCAGGTCTCGGTGGTCGTTTGCGCCTATTCGAACGAGCGCCTGCCTCAGCTGAAGGAGACGATCGCATCGCTTAAAAAGCAGACGTACGCACCGAGCGAGATCGTGCTCATCGTCGACCACAATCCGGAGCTGCAGGCCGAGCTGGAGAGGACGGCAGGCGATAGCCTGCGAATCGCTCCGAACACCGGCGATCGGGGGTTGGCGAACGCCCGCAACACCGGCATTTCGCTGGCCACGGGGGAACTTGTGGCGTTCATCGATGACGATGCGGCAGCCGACGGCAGGTGGCTTGAGGAGCTCGTCGCCTCCTACCAGGACCCCGCGGTCATTGGCGCGGGAGGCCGCATCGATCCGGTCTGGGAGGGAGGGGCGAAGCCTGCCTGGATGCCGGAGGAGTTTCTGTGGGTGATCGGCTGCTCATACCGTGGGATGGCCGAAGGTAGCATTCGCAACATGATCGGCTGCAACATGTCCTTCCGCTCATCTGTGTTCGAGGAGGTGGGCGGTTTCAATCCGGACATCGGTCGTCTGGGCAGCCAGCCTCTGGGCTGTGAGGAGACCGAGATATGCATCCGCGCGCTGGAACGCTGGCCGGGCAAGAGGATTATGTACACGCCGGGCGCACGCGTGAATCATCATGCGTCGCTGTCCAGGCAGACCGTCCGCTATTTCGCCAGGCGGTGCTATTTCGAGGGCGTCTCGAAGGTGGTCGTGCGCAGACTGTGGGGAGGCGCGGCGACGAGCGCCGAGGGCGACTACCTCTCTCGAACGCTACCGAGCGGTCTCCTGCGCGAGGGCGCCAATCTTATTCGGCTCAGGGATCCCGTCCGTTCCGCATCACGGATTGGTATGACGGCGCTCGGCGTAGGGGCTGTTGGGGCAGGCTTTGCATTCGAGCTTGTGCGAGGGAAGATCGGCCGGCGGTAAGGGCCGCGTTTCTCCGTCTACTTCACCCGTTCCGTGATGCACAACTTCTCCGTGAGACGGACGTTAGTAACGCCGGTTAGAAGACTTCGTCTTGCTAATCGATGCCGGGCGGCGTCAGTGAGCGAAAGCCGATAGCTCTTGCTCGAGATTTTTATGGATTACAGATTAATGACGCCCCCTGCATGGTTTACCATTTGAGGGAATATGGCGACTACTAGAACCAGCGGGGCAAGCATTTACGCCCTGCTCCAGGTGCATCCTGCGGCACCGCTCGAGCTGATAACAGCCGTGTACTGGCGCCTCGTTGGACGGGCCGGGGTAAGCAGCCGTGGTAAAGGGGCCGCGGGCAGCCGCGTGCGCCAACTGGAACGCGCCTATCAAGTGGTTTCAGACCCCGAGAAGCGTGCCGCATACGACAGCGCGATGAACATACCGGCGAATGCGCCGCTTCCCAGTCTTGGGGGCGATGGCTCCTCAAGGAGCGCAAATGAGGAACTGGATGCAGTAGCGTCGATCGACTATTACGAGATATTGCGAGTAGACGCGGCCGCCGAGCATTCGGTGATCGAAGCGGCCTACCCAGTCATGCGCGAGCTGTACCAGGCGGTTATTCGAGCCGGGGACGGGACACCTCGACTGATTGAGCTGCTCGATCAGGCCTTCGCGACCCTTCGAAATCCAGTGAGCCGGCGCGACTATGACGCGGAGCGCGCGAAAGCGCAAGTCACGGCCGCCCCCCCGGCGCGAGCGGCAGCGCTCCAGAGCGCCGTTGCCGAGGGGGAGCAGCCCGCCCGCGTCGATCGGGACTCGCTGCTGTTCAACGTGTCTATGGTTGCTTCGGCGCTCAGCGTGCTTTGCCTCGTGCTCGGCATGGCGACCTCCTCGCTTGATCTAACCGACTACGGGATCGCCAGGAGTTTCCCGATCTCATTTTACGTGGGGTTGGTCCTCCTTCCGCTCGCCTCGTCATGCCTGTGGTTCACGAACCGGAAGGTAGACGCCATCGTCCTCGGGCAACTGCTGTTGTTGATGATCGCGATCTGGCTCTCACCGTACCTCCTAGAGTCGACGGCACGATTTCGCTCTTCTTACAAGAACTTCAGCGCCGTCGATTGGCTTGCGAATGGCGATGGCTTTGCGCCTGACCTAGTGGTCTATCACAACTGGCCGGGCTTTCCGGTAGTGATGACGGGTGTGCTCAAGATAACCGGCCTATCCCCAACACAGCTTATGGGGTTGTTCCCGTTCGTGATCCAGATAGCGTACCTATTCCCGCTCACGTACCTTCTACGGGTTTTCCGGCCGGCCGGAAATGGCTGGTGGGCAGGCGTCTGGTTCTTCTACCTGTTCAACTGGACGGGGCAGGATTATTTCGCACCGCAGGCACTTGCATTCTTTCTATTCCTCTGCCTGCTCGCGCTGTTCGCGCACATGGTTGCCCATCGCGACGGCTACTTCGGCGTCCCTCTGATGGCGCTGACGCTTGCGATTTACGGCGCTCTGGTCGTGACCCACGTGCTCACTTCGGGCATCGTTTTGGCTATCATGCTCGCGCTCACGGCGAGCGGGCAGATGAGACAGCGAAGCCTGCTCATCGCGGCAGCAGTAATTTTCTTCGCCTGGCAGATCTACGGGGCGGCTTCATTCTTCGACTTCTCTCATCAGAGAATCGAGGACAACATCCTCGACATTCAGGACTTCTTCAACCTGAACATCGGCTCACGCCTAGCAGGCGCTCCTGACCACGTAGTCGTCGGCCGCATGCGCATGCTGATGACGCTAATCGCGGCCGGGGTGGCGGGGATCTGCTTCCTCATGCGGCTGACGGAGCGGCAAGACAGGCGGAGTCTCGAACTGATGGGGCGCGGAACAGATACGACGTTGCAGACGATCGGGGCCATGCGGCAGAGGAGCCTCATGTACTTGTGGCAGCCGGCGCCGTTTGCCGCGGTTTGCTTTATTGCCCTCGCGATCGTCGCGCCTCTCTATGTCTACGGCGGCGAGATGCTGATTCGCGCGTTGCTTTTCAGCCTGCCGGCGTTCTCGCTCCTGGTAGCGGGCGCGTTCAAGTGGCGGACCCCGGTCATCGCGGTTGTCGCCCTGATGGCCCTCGTAGCGCCGCTACACATGGTGTCCCGTTACGGCAACGAGCTGTATGACTACGTCTCACCGCAGGAAGTCGAAGGGTTCAACTACGTGGCGTCGATAGGTCCGGCCAATATTTACGGCGGCTATCCTGCCGGTACCTTCCAGAACACTATTCAACTCGACTGGCGCTACGGTATACAGCCCGGCAAGAACAAGCCACCCGACGCCGACGGCTATCTGCGGCCGGACCGCAACCGCTGGCGGCACGACGACTGGCCGATTTATGTTGCCACCAGTCGCGGAGACGCTGCTGCCGCACGCCTCTTCTACAACCAGCCCGGGTTCATCGACAAGCTAAAGACGGAAATCTCGCGGAGGTGCAATTTCCGGCTCGTCTTCGACAACGGCGACTTCACGTTGTGGCGCTGGCACCCTACCTGCGCCCCCACCGCGTCCGCACAGGAGACCCCCTGATGGTGCCGGCCGACGCCCGCTTGCCCATCTCGGTGGTGGTACCAGCGAGGAACGCCGCCGAATTTATCGATGCTTGCCTCGCCGCCGTTCAGAGGAACAATCCCGCGGAGATAATCGTCGTCGATGGCCGCTCGGACGACGAGACGGTTGAGATCGCCGGACATTATGCCGATTCTGTACTGTCGGACGAAGGCGGCGGCGTGGCGTACGCCCGCCAGATGGGCGCTGAAGCGGCGAGGCAACCCTACGTGGCCTTCGTCGATGTCGACATCGAGCTGACGGACACGGCGCTCAGAGATCTCCTCGACGAACTGAAAGATCGCAAGCTCGAGGCTATTCAGGCGCAGCTGAGGAGCGTTGGCGGGCAAGACTACTGGAGCCGGGCGCTCGTTTCACACCACCGGGGCGGCCGCAGCAAACACTGGTTCGGCCTCGTCGCGAGTGTCTTCGTGCGCGAGGCGTTTCTTCATTACGGTATGGACAGCGCCTTCTCGTCCGGCGAAGACATCGAGCTGCGATACCGGCTCGAAAAGTCGGGGGCGCGGATCGGGCTATCGGAGGAAGTGGTCGTGCCCCACCGCTTCGGCAGCGGCTTTAATTTCGCGCTCGGTCAGTGGATGGCCGACGGGTCCGGTCTTGGCCGCGTCGTGCGAAAGTTTGGCTGGCCTGCGGCGGCGACGCTGTTGATACCGGCGGGAGGCACCGTCCTGGGTATCGGCCGCTCGCTCCTTCGCCAGCCGCAGTTTGTCGCCTACTATGCGCTTTACGGCGCGTGTAATTATGCAGGAATCGTCCATGGCCTTCTCGACAAGAAGGTCCAACGCTTGAAGTCGGTGAAACAATTTGAGCCTTATCGAGACCATAGCTGAATCCCCGGTCAGTGCAGGAATTACGGTCTTGACGGTTGTTACCGCCGTCTCGCATGAGCTTGCGGTCGCATCGCGGCGGCCCCGGGCGCTGGAGTTTGCGAAGCGGATCTGGGGGCCGTACCTGGTCCTACTCCTCCTGTTCATCGTGGTTGTCGTGGCCCGCCTGGCGAACATCTTCTGACCTGGCGTTGAAGTAGACGCCAAAGTTTACGGATTTGGAAGCGTGAGCATTTGCTCCGCGTTGACCGCGCGTTATGTCTTGCGCCTAATGGAACGGACCCAGCGGTGACGGCTCACGGGCGCACTCCCCCCGGGCGCAGTGCTGCCGAGGGCTAGGCGCAACGGCACCGCTTGCAGGAAGGCTCGAGCGCCCACCAAGCGCGAGTAAGCGTCGTGATCCCGGCGAAGAACGAAGAAAAGAGCCTCCCGACCTGTTGCTGAGGCTGCCCCGGCAAAGGTAACGCACTGCGCGAAGGATTCGTTCACTGTACTGGGGATATCGTCGTTGCCCTCGATGCCGACGGCAGTATGAACCCGGACGAGATTCCAGCGATCGTGGCGTTTCTGGAGTCCGGCTTGGATTATGTTAGGAGTTCTCGCAAATATTGGCGGCGGGTTACAGTGGATTTGATAAGCTTTCGCGCATTGCGGAACCGGGTGTTCCGACGTTTAACTAATTTTTATGCACAGGACAGATTATACGGACTTGTGTTATGGTTAGTTTGGCTTTCGGCGGGGGTCGACTTGCGCTGGAGCGGGTTCGAAATCGAAACGGAGATCAGCATCAAGGCGCATCACGCCGGTCTCCAGACGGCGGAGATTCCGAGGAGTGAATCGGCCCGCCACAACGGGGCCAACAATCTGAGCGCCTTCAAGGACGGCTGGCCGATACTGCGAACGATCCTGCAGGCGGCGGCCAACGACAGCGTCCCCACTTACTCTCACCTGGGTGCGGTGGCAATCATCGGCCTCGGCCTCGGCCTGCTCCTCGCCCTCGGAGCGATCGCGTCGCCGCAAGACGCCACCGGTGTCGCGGGCCTGGGCGCCATTCTAACTGCAGTTCCTGCGGCTGATCCGGCTGCCGCGGCCGTGTTGTCTCCCGTAACCATGAACCCCATCGATGATGCCTACGTGGCCGGCGAGTTGCCAAACGACAATTTCGGCTCCGACATTTTGCTCGATGCCGATGCCTCGCCGGTCCGTGAGTCATACCTGAAGTTCGACCTGCGCCCGCTCGCCTCTCAGGGTGTCTCGCAGGCGACGCTAAGGATGTACGTGACGAACGGTTCCGGAGGCGCTTTTGAGCTGAGAGATGTTTCTGACAGCAGCTGGACGGAAGCCTCGATCACGTTCAACAACAAGCCGGCGAAAGGAAACCTAATCGCTGGCTTCACCCCCGGAACGACAACCGGCCGGTGGCTGCAGGTGGATATCACCTCGGCCGCCGCCAGCAAGGCCGGCTCCTTCATGTCTGCGGCGCTTCAGACGTTGAGTACGGACGCCTTGGAGTTCAACTCATCGGAGGCGGCGGCCAACCGGGTGGAGCTCGTGATTCAGCCGCTTGGGGACACTCCCGGGCCGTCCGCGACACCAACGTCGCCGCCCGTGACTCCGACCGGCGTAGCGACGCCGACGCCATCAGCGGCGCCCACTTCAGCGGCCACCGCGGCGCTGGGCACGACCACACTGAACGCAATCGAAGATGCCTACGTTGCCGGCGACCTGCCCGCTGACAATTTCGGCTCTGACCCGTCGCTTTCCGTCGACGCGTCGCCGGTACGCGAATCGTACCTGAAGTTCGATCTGCGCCCCTTCGCCGGTCAGGGCGTCTCCAAGGGAACGCTCCGGATGTTCGTGACCAATGGCTCCGGCGGAGTCGTTAATTTGAAGGCCGTGTCCGACAATACCTGGACTGAAGCAGCGATCACGTTCGCCAATGAGCCAGCCAGGGGCGCGACAATGGCCACCTTCACACCCGGAGCGACGCTCAACGTCTGGGTCCAAGTGGATTTAACCTCAGCAATCGCAGGCAAGACCGGTTCCTTGATGTCTATGGCCCTTGATAGCGCAAGCTCAGACGGATTTGCGTTCAACTCCTCGGAGGCGTCCAGCGGTCGCGCAGAGCTCGTCATTCAGACCGGCAGTCAGACGGTGGGACCGAGCGCCTCACCGACACGAACGCCCACCGCCGTCACAGCAACGCCGACGCGGTCGCCAGCAGCCACAGCAACGCGGACGGCGACGCCAACACCGACTCCGGCGCGAACACCAACGCCTACCCCGACGCCCGCCGCGACGGGAACTCCGTTCTCGTTTGGCGTGGCCGGCGACCTGGGCGCGAACAGTAACACATCAGCGGTGTTCAACGCCGCGCACAGCGCCGGACTGAACTTCTTCCTACCGATAGGCGACTTCAGCTACAACGAGGTCACTCCCGAATCCTCCTGGTGTAACTTCGTCAAGCAGCGCTTGGGCAGCTCGTTCCCGGTCGAACTGGTCTCCGGAAACCATGAGGATGACGGCCCGGACGGCCAGATCGCTAAATTCGCAGCCTGTCTTCCGGACCAGATCGGCGGAGTCTCCGGCAGTTACAGCAAGGAGTACTACTTCGACTATCCGTCTAGCAGGCCGCTCGCCAGACTCATCAACATCTCGCCCAATCTCTCGTTTCCGGGTCAGGGTACCTACTCGTACACCGCAGGCAGCTCACACTACAACTGGACGGCCAACGCGATAGATCAGGCACGGGCGCGCGGCATTAAGTGGGTGATCGTTAGCATGCACGAATACTGCATTACGCTCGTCAGCGCGTCTTGCTCGATCGGCCCGGACATCATGAACCTGCTTATTAACAAGAAGGTGGATCTCGTTTTCCAGGCACACGATCACGCCTTCAACCGCAGTAAGCAGCTCGCCCTGCGGACCGGCTGTTCGCGTGTCAACGCCGGATCATATGACAGCGATTGCGTGGTGGATACCGGGTCGGATGGAACGTACGGTAAGGGCGCCGGGACCGTCATCATGACGCTGGGTGTCGGCGGCAAGGGGATCAACAGTGTTGACACACACGATGCCGAAGCAGGTTACTTCACCCGCTGGATGGGCAGCAACGCCAACCCGACTTACGGCTTCGTGAAGATCAGCGTTACGTCGACGAGTCTGAGCGGCCGGTTCGTCCGGGGCGCCGGCGGCACCTTCACGGATAGCTTCGCCATTCAGTAGCCCGAAGACCCGACGACCCGCCTTATATAAGCCACTGCCATCCTCGGAGTGAGGCGTCGTGAGGGGCCGGCGGTCGCTTCCCCCCTCCCCGCGGGAGCCTGTCCCAACGTGTTCCACGCCCCCAGCCGACCATACATACAGAACTCTTATGTCTCTCCTTCAATGTCGGCAGTGTCGCTGGGATACGTTAAGGATGCTCATATGTGGGGAACGTCTATTGGCGCGCGCATGCAGGCGCGTGCGTGAATGCTGGCATAGGGGACGGAGCTGAGCATCAGCAAGCAGCAGAAATTGCGGCGCTTCAGCGCCCAGACGCCGAACGGGGGACGGAGGTCTCTTCTGTGGACCGCGCTGGCCCTCGTGTTCAGCCTGGCCGTACTGACGCTAGGGGTCACCGGCTTTCGCGGCGGACCGACGCCTGCCCTCGCTGTTACTGACACGGACGGCGACGGGTGGTCAGACAGCGCCGAAGCCACGATCGGCACGGACCCTCTCGACGCCTGCGCGGATAACTCCAGCGACAACGCTTGGCCCGCGGACATGAACAACGACACGTTCTCCGACTTCAGCGACATTACGACCCTGACAGGAAATTTCGGCCTACCCGTTGGCCCTTCGCCGAACGCGCCCGCCCGTTATGACATTGCCCCTGACCCACCCGATGGTTTCGTCGATATTACCGACATCACGCGGCTGGTTGCAGTCTTCGGACTGACCTGCACCACTATTCCCACCCCTTCAACCACTCCCACGCCTACAGCTGCGCCCGGGGCAGGTATTGTCTTCCAGAGCGCGGCC
>Ga0066678_10000316_pt1 | contig 15085 bp, 16 predicted proteins | sample GraSoiAngelo_127_FD_62300 | JGI IMG/M metagenome (GOLD analysis project Ga0066678, IMG submission 62300) | Grasslands soil microbial communities from the Angelo Coastal Reserve, California, USA - 14_0927_09_40cm | ecosystem: Environmental > Terrestrial > Soil > Grasslands | place: USA...
CCCCCTAACCGAAGTCCAAACTCCGAAGCCTTCAGTTTTCCGTCGGCTCCACTGCCTTCGACTCCCGCGAGGGCGATCCTTTCGGCGCTTTGGGTGACGCAGGTGACGGCGGTGGCGGCGCCGCAATTACTGCCGATCCCTTTCGGATATCAATCGTCCCATGCTCGTTCGTGATTTGCAGATGCGCCCCACCGTTGCCAACGGTTCCGGTCGCGGTCGCCTGGTCATGGGCGTTATCAATCTTCAGCTCGGAGAAATCGGAATGTATTTCTCCGTTTCGCGCTCGCGCGTCCGCCTGAAAACCCGCCTTGACCGGCAACGTGACTTCAATATCGCCCTTTCGATTCTTAATCTGTACATTTCCTGGCGAGTTCAGTCGTACCTCGACTGCGCCATTCTCGTCCTCCAGGCGAACATCGCCGGAAACACCATCCAGACGAATATCCTTGGCACGGGTCGTAAGACGCAACGGTCCGGCCAATGAACTGGCGCGCAGGTCGCCGGAGTCGAGGTCCAGATCGCCGTCCAGCTTGGCAAACTCCATGTCGGTTCGCGCCGACTTAAAGCTGACGGTCTTGGCGACTTTCGAAAGCTTAACGCTCTCCATGAACTCGCCGCTCAGTCGCACGGCGCCTTTCACGTCGGAGAGTGTAACGTCATTCGCCCGGCCCTCGATTGAAACGTCGCCAGAGACGTGCGACAACTTCACTGAACTGTGCTCCAGGTTCAGAGCGCTGTTGCCGTTGATGTCCTCAATCGTCACATCGCCATGCTGATTCGAAATCTCAACGTCGCCATCGCGTCCAGTGACATTTACATCGCCGCGCCGCGAGGAGATCACCAGCGCTGCCTTACGCGGGATGAAGACGTCCATGTCGGTAATCACTTTATGTCCGCTAGCGCCTTCTGTGTTGGCGTTCAGCGTAACATTGCGATCGCTGACCGTGATTTGAGGTTTGGTGCTGGCGTTGTATTTATCGGCATCCTCCTGCCTGTCGGCGCCAATTCGCTTGCGGACTACAACCTTGATCTGGTTGTCGTCAGAGATGTTCACATTGACCGCGCCGTGATCGTTCACCACGCGGAGGCTGCCGCCCGTTGGAAACGTCTGTGTCAGCTCGTCGTTATAGTTGTACGTGTTTCCGAACAGCGTAAAGTCGCCGTCGTCGATGTTGATCTCATCGCGGATGGCCTCCCAGTTCACGCGTGTGGCTTGCGTAGCGATCAGCCCGGCCACGATCAGGACAACCAGCAGGAACACGCCTCCGGCACCGATCCCGGGCGCCCGCGTGCCTTCGCGCTGGGCTTGCTGATACTCGAGCAGCTTGATGACGCCCCAGATGATGAGCAGCAGCGGCCAAAAACGCGCGAACAAGTAACCCAGGCCGTGCCAATGCAGAACGCCCATCGTCTCCAGCAGGAACACAATTCCCAGGATGATGAGCACAACCGGGCCGGCCATCGACCGGCGTCGTCGTGGAGTTACAACCGGGCTAGACATTTCTGACCTCACTCGGCGGAGGCTGGACTTCGCCCGTTACTACACCCGTCGGTCCGCTTCCGCCCTGCATCGGAGGTGGTCCCTCTCTGTGCCCTGCAGTGGAAGCATTACTCTGCACCAGTTTGACGACCCCGATTACCAGCAGAATCACGGGCCACGTTCGGCCCAGATCGACGACATTCAAGTTCTGTAGTAGGAATAGCACTCCCAGGGTAAAGAGAATGACAGGCCCGAATATGCGCCGTGTCCGGCAGCGATCACAATCGTAGGCGGTGCTCGTTTGCCCGAGAAGGCCCCAGTGGCGGGCGAACAGCCAGGCTCCGAGAAAGATCAGGATCAAGGGCCAGTAGCGCTCGAATCCGAACTCCATCATGCCCAAGGTGTGCAGCAGAAACAGGACTCCCAGCGCAATCAGCACTACGGCACCCGTCGGCACCTTGGCAGGCTCCATCCTTTCTCCTCCGCCAAACGTCTGCCCCAGTCCAAAAGGATCGGGCACTGGCTGCCCCATCTGGATCGCTTTGGCAGAACGAACCGCGTCTATGATCTGGTAGAAGTAAAAGAAGCCCATGGCAATGCCGAAGAGAGCATCCCAAGCGCCGCCGTGCTCCAACGCATATATTAGGAATGCAAAAATAACTAAGTGCGCAAGCCCTTTCGCATACTGCCCGGTGTACACCGCTCCCACGCCGACTGGAAAGAAGCCTGCCAGAATGCCGGCCAGTGCGGGATTCGGACCGCTGCCTGGAAGGGGCGCAGGCCCTGGAGTTCCACTCAACGGAGGCCCAGGCGCTGCCGGCGGCAACACTCCTTCCAGCCGCGTGGCCAGGCAGTTCTCGCAATAGATCACTCCTCGCACGGCGCGAGTGCAGTTTGCGCACAGCGGCTTTCCGCAAGTGCGGCAATAGGCCACCGCCGAGATATCCGCGTGGTTGGCACAGTTCATACGAACCTCCTGCACGTGGTCACCGTCACGACAGTCGGATCATCTTCGGAAGAAGCCAGCACGGGTTGGTTCTCCTCCCGGCTGTAGTTGCGTTCCTGTCTCTGCTCAGGTTGTCCACTGGTATCATTCTTGTGATTCTTCTCCTTCTCCCGACGAGGCGCCGGTTCGGCGGGGGTGGTCGCTCGTTTGAATTCCCGCACCCGCGATTCAATCTCGTATACGAAGCGAATATTCTCGTAATACTTCACCACCTTGGCTGTGGTTGTGTAGTAGGTCCGTTTTAACGCGCTGGGACGCAGATCTACCTGCTTCAGGTCGCTGGGCTTCACCCCCGCCACGCTCATCGCAATCGAGAGCGAGAAGAACGCCATGCCGAAGGACATGGCAAACCGCGGCTGCCGCATCACACCGAGCACCGGGCTAAGGAAGGTGTCGGCCCACGCGGGGACTTTTTCCAGCAGCGACAGCCGGGATAGCGGAGCACTCGGCGCCGTCCGTAGACGCGCGGTATCGATGCCAGTTGTGCTCGCCAGAATACTGTGCACCAGGTTGGCGGGGGGCGTAACTTCCTCCAGCGACTTCAGCCAGCGCTGCCCGGCCTCGGCTTCGGCGAACATCGGCCCACACGTCGGACAGACTCGGCGATGGGATTGGAAGCTCTCCAGCTTTGCCCCGGTCAACATTTGGTCGAGGGCATCGCTCAACAGAATTTCGAATTCGGTGCACTGCATACCGTTCCTGGTTTCGCCTGGCATCACATCACCTGTCTATAGGTACGTTGAAGCAGGCGCGCAAGTTCCGCTCGCCCGCGGTTAATTCTCGACTTCACAGTGCCTTCCGGAACCTTCAAAACAGTGGCTATTTCCCTGTAATCCAAGTCTTGCAGATCGCGCAAGATGACCGCTTCCCGCAGATCCGGCGAGAGCTTCTGCAACGCGCGATGCACGGTCTCGCCCGTTTCCCGGCTCTGCACGCGGGAGTCCGGCGGCAGCGATTTGTCCTGAATCTGCTCGACCAATGGCATCGAGTCTTCGTGCTCCGACGGTGTCGCATCCAGCGAGTCCGTTATGCGGTCTTGCTTGCTCTTGCGAAAGTGATCGACCAGCAGGTTGCGTGTGATGGTTGTGACCCAGGTCATGAACCCGCTGCGCTCCACGTCATAGCTGCTCAATGTGCGATACATCTTAATAAAAACTTCCTGCGTCAGGTCCTGGGCATCGTCGGCCGAGCCCGCGAAGCGATAACAAATGCTGTAAATTCGCCGGTGGTAGCGTTGCACAATTTCCTGCCAGGCAGCCGCATCGCCGCTGATACAGCGGCGGACAAGGAGATTGACCACCTGGGCGTCTTCCAACCCGCACTCCCCGGAACTCCTGGTCTATCAAGCCCAAAGCGGGTTTGAGAGGGCAAGTCCGCCTCGGCGTTAACACCACATCACAGATACGTTTTTGTGGCCCCAAAAGTTCGCAGTCTATAGCAAATCGTATGAAGCAAGGCATTGTAGCAGTAGTAGAAAGTTGGAGGCGAAGGAATAGCGAATATAATAGCGATAACCACCCCGAATTCTTGGGCCAGTTAGCGGATCCGAAATGAGGATCGACTAACGACTGGCCTTCTTCTCCGCTCTTCCCAGACACCCGGCGCGAAACGAGCGATCGTCCAGCCGATGCAGGCCCTGGGCCTGTGATCTTGTGATCAGCGGATAATGTTGGATCTCGAAGAGGTAACGCGCGATGAACCATATCGGTTTGTCCGTGGTCATCCAATCCAGATGATCGAAACGTGTCAGGTCGACGGGGCGAGAGTACGTGCGTAGCGATCGCTCCCGCCGCAGGTTGAAATAGACTTCGAAGTAGCTCAGCGCCAGCTCGCGCAAGGAACGGTAAACTGGCTCGCGATAGCGGCAACCGGTGAAGTTTGATTTGGCAATGGCGCCCCAGTGACCGTCTACGCAGTAAATGGCGACCACGTGATCGGTATCGCGCTCAGCTTCAAGATCGAAAATCAACGGTGGATAGCCATTCACGCGCAGAGCCGCCGCTGCGAATATGGCTCCCTCAAAGCAGTGGGCCGTCTGCTCACGCAACGCACGTCGCGGTGACCAGGCAGTGTCGGCGAGGTGGTAAGGCATATCGTCAAGGAAGCGCTGGATGCCATGGGGGTCTTTAAGGTTGCGCAGCTTGCGCAACTCGGCAGGGTTGAAGCCAGAGATGTTGTTCATCGTTGAATTGAAAGAAGTTTACTCCATGGCGAGACATGTCAGGAGATTTCACAAGTCGGAGTTCAGCATTCAGAATTGGCCGCCATCATTTCCTGGATCTTGGGCGATTCCCGCCTCGACAAAGGTTTCAGGTAAATAGCACGGCCAATTCTCGCGGCAGGTCCACGACCACGTCTGGTGGAGCTTCACACAAAGTATGCGGCGCGAAACCGTAAGTTACGCCGCAAGTCCACACACCGGCGTTGCGACCGGTGAGTATGTCATTCGAAGAGTCGCCAATCATCAGCGTCTCTTCTGGACGCGAGCCGGTTTCCTCCAGGATTGCCTTCGCTCCGAGTGGGTCAGGTTTTTTCGTCGCAAAGCTGTTGCCGCCGTACACCGAGATGAAGAACTCGCGTAAGCCGAGCGCGTCGATAATGGCGCGGGAAGGGTTGACCGGCTTATTGGAGAGCACCGCCATCTGACGCTGCAAGCCGTTTTGAGGCGTCCGAATGGCCGCGAGCGCTTCTTTCACACCTTCGTACAGGTGAGTGTGGTCCAGCTTATGAGCGCGATAATGAGCCAGGAAATACTCCAAAGCTTCCTTCACAGAATGCTGATCCTTGGGGTCGCCCAGCGCGCGCCGCACCAGCATGGGCGCGCCGTCCCCGACGTATGTCGCGATCACTGCGGCAGGCAGTTCGGGACGGGCAAAATGCCGGAGCATAGCATTGACGGAGTTCACCAGGTCGAGCCGCGAGTCTACTAACGTGCCGTCGAGGTCGAAGATCAGCAGCTTGATGTTTTGCGGCTCGAATTGTCGGTTGAACTTGATCACTAAGAACCTATTTCATGACTGAGATGGCAGAGATCCCGGTAACCAAATAAAGAAAAGGTCTTCCTCGGCGGCCTCGCCGTGTTCGGCGGTTAGAATTCCTCGGCCCTAGAGCGCCAATGCCGCCCGGTAAATCCAGTATATTCGGAACCCTGCCCACGATTTACAATGCAAGAGGGTATTCTCTGCTCCGTAAGCGGTGGAACTGGATGGCAACAACCAAGACGGATCCTAAGCCGGCCGCGGTGGCCGATGAAGATATTAAGAAGGCGGGTAAAAGTTATCAGGGGCTTACCCGCCAGCAAGTGATCGACGCCTACCGCATCATGTACACCTCCCGACGGATTGACGACCGGGAGATCATGCTCAAACGGCAGCAGAAAATATTTTTCCAGATCTCAGGCGCAGGACACGAGGCCGTCGGTGTGGCCGCAGGCTTCGCCCTCAAACCAGGCTACGACTGGTTTTATCCTTACTACCGTGACCGCGCACTTTGCCTGGCCCTGGGCGCGACTCCTTATGAAATGTTTCTGCAGGCGGTGGGGGCGGCTGATGATCCCAGCTCGGGCGGCCGCCAGATGCCTTCACATTGGGGCTACAAGCGGCTGAACATCGTGACCCAGTCTTCTCCTACGGGTACGCAGATTCTGCAAGCAGTGGGCTGTTCCGAAGCAGGCCGATTTTTTGCAGGCCACTCTGAAGCGGGAAAGAAAGCCACCGGCGATTACCGTCAGTTTAAAGATGTGGTTTTCCATGGTGACGAGGTCACCTACGTTTCTCTCGGAGATGGCACAACCAGTGAAGGTGAGTTCTGGGAGGCGCTGAACACGGCGTCCAACCGCAAGCTGCCGGTCCTCTTTAGCATCGAGGACAACGAGTACGCAATTTCCGTTCCGGTCGAAGTGCAGACACCAGGGGGGAACATCTCGCGTCTGGTCAGGGGCTTCCCCAATTTCCATTTTGACGAAGTGGACGGGACCGACCCGGTCACGAGCTATGCCGCGTTGCGCCGTGCAGTGGACTACTGCCGTTCCGGCAACGGCCCTGCGCTAGTGCACTTGCATGTGATCAGGCCATACTCCCATTCACTGTCGGATGACGAACGGCTCTATCGTCCGGATATCGAGCGCCAGCGTGATGCAGCACGCGATCCCATCACTCGCATGCAGATGTTTTTGATCCGGGAGGGTATTCTCGATGAGAAGGGCATCAATCAATTAGAGACGCAGGTCGACGACGATCTCCAGGCAGCAGCAGATCGAGCGCTCGAGGCAGCTCCTCCCCAGCCTGATACGATTAAACGATACGTGTATTCGCCGGACCTGGATCCGACTTCTTCTTCGTTCGACACCCAGCCGGTTTTCGCCCCAGCGGAAGCTTCGGGAGACGGAAAGAAATCCGCAACATCGCAGCCGCATTCTCAACCCAAAACGATGGCAGACCTGATCAATGCCACCTTGCGGGACGAAATGCGGCGCGACGAGCGTATCGTAATTTTCGGCGAAGACGTGGCTGACTGTAGCCGCGAAGAATACCTGAAGCAAAAGATGATCAAGGGCAAGGGCGGCGTGTTTAAGCTGACTGCCGGCCTGCAGTGCGATTTTGGTTCCGACCGCGTTTTCAATTCTCCGCTCGCAGAGGCCAACATTGTGGGCCGGGCGACCGGCATGGCCACCCGCGGCTTGAAGCCGGTGGTCGAGATCCAGTTCTTCGACTACATCTGGCCGGCGATGATGCAGTTGCGTAACGAGCTGCCGCTGATCCGCTGGCGATCAAACAACGCATTTTCCGCACCGGTGGTGTTGCGCGTGGCAATCGGCGGATACCTCACCGGAGGCGCGATCTATCATTCGCAGTGCGGCGAGAGTATTTTCACCCATATTCCCGGCCTGCGGGTGGTATTTCCCTCGAATGCTCTCGATGCAGCGGGGCTGCTGCGCACGGCTATCCGTTGCGATGACCCAGTGCTGTTTCTAGAGCATAAACGGTTATATCGGGAAACATTCGGTCGTGCTCCGTACCCCGGGCCGGACTACATGATTCCTTTCGGCAAGGCAAAGATCGTACAGCCGGGAAGCGATCTCAGCGTGATCACCTACGGCGCCTTGGTCCCGCGCGCGCTGCAAGCGGCACAGAGACTGGAGCGCGAGCATCAGGTTAAGGTGGAACTGATTGATCTGCGCTGTCTGAATCCTTTTGATTGGGAGACGATTGCGGCTTCGGTGCAGAAGACTAATCGCGCGCTCGTTGCCTATGAAGATTCGCTGAGTTGGGGATACGGCGCGGAGATTGCAGCCCGTATTGCGGACGATCTGTTCGAACACCTGGATGCACCCGTGCGCCGCGTAGCCGCCGAGGAAACGTTCGTCGCTTATCAGCCGATCCTGGAAAACGCGATTCTGCCGCAAATGGAAGATGTGTACAGGGCAATGAAGGAGTTGACGGAATTCTAGCCCAAGGTTGTTCTTTTGTTCGCGAATCGAAGGACGATTAAACCAACCAACCTGCTCGCTGCGCCGTCTTATCCGATAGTGGCGTAGCGTCGCGGCATTCCTGGACCGCTCTCGGAGGATGTATGAAAAAGCTCTTTGGAATTGTGGCTCTGTTGATCGCGATAAGTTTGCCTGCTCTTGCGCAGGGACAACAACGCCGACTATCTGCAGATGACCAGCGCCGTTTCGACAGCTATTACTCGCGCTGGCTGGATTACAAGCGTACCAACAACCAAGGCGAAGTCGTCAGCATGGAAAAGCGCATGCAAGATATCTACGCGCACTACGGCATCCCTTCCAATGTGCCCTATTCGCGAATTGCGTCCAACGGCCAGGTCGATCGTGACCGGGATCGCGACTGGGACCGGGATCGCGACCGCGGCCGCGACCGCGACCGAGACTGGGACCGCGATCGCGATCGCGACCGTGATCGGGACCGCGATGACGGCCGCCAGGGGGGTTACGGGCGATGGGGCAGGGGCAATAATCAGTGGCGGGGGCGTCTCTCGGCCGATGACCAGCGGCGGTTCGATAGCTACTACTCGCGGTGGCTGGAGTACCGCCGCACTAACAACCAGGACGAGATGTTGAGCATGGAAAACCGTATGCGGGATGTCTATGCCCAGAACGGCATCCCAAGCAATGTGCCATTCGATCAGGTCGCCTCCAATGGTTCCCAGGGCAATGGTGGGTACCAGCGGGGTGGCGGATACGGCCGATGGCAAGGACGTCTCTCGGCCGACGACCAGCGCCGGTTTGATAGTTACTACTCGCGGTGGCTCCAATATCGCGCCACCAACAATCAGGGCGAGATCCTGAGCATGGAAAATCGCATGCGGGATGTCTATGCGCACAACGGCATTCCCAGCAACGTGCCATTCGACCAGGTCGCATCTCCTAGCGTCCGTTCTCCAAATCGCTACTAAACGCGCCCATTTGCGGGAGACGCATGGGGTTGCGTCCCCCCTTTTTGTTTTTGTTTCTGAGCAGCCAAAACCCTAATCCATTGGGAGGATGGGGGTTGTGCGTGGGAGTGTGGGTGAGCGTTTGCGAGGAACTCTGCTTTACAAATCAATACAAATCTGAGGCCAACCAAAGCCTGGTGACCATCCTCTCACTAAACAGTAGGGCGAGTCGGGTTCTCTGCAACTCCTGGATCGCTCTGCGGGAGGACTTATGAAGAAGCTCTTGGAAGTGTCCGTGGCGCTGATCGCGCTCACTTTGCCGGCTTGGGGGCAGACGCAAGGTCAACTTGATAACCAACGCCGGCTGGACAATGACGTTTTATCCAACGCGCGGTATACGGGAATCGAAACCATCGCTTATAACGGCAACCCAGCCTGGCAACAGGACCGTGACGATGACCGCCGGCAAGGTGATCGCGACGATAACCGGAAGCGCGATCGAGATAAGAACCTTCATCGTGATCGTCGTGATAGACATCGTACACAAGCCGACCGTGATCGGGATCGCGACCGCGATCGCGATAACAGTCGCACCTACCGCGATCGTGATTGGGACCGTGATCGAGACGGTGATCGCGACCGTGACCGCAACCGCAACGGTGGCTACTATGGCCAGCAGGGGAATTATGGCTACTATGGCCGGCAGGGGAGTTACGGTCGTGGTCAGTGGCAGGGACGTCTCTCGGCTAGTGATCAGCGTCGCTTCGACAGTTACTACTCACGCTGGCTCCAGTATCGCGCTACCAATAACCGGGGCGAGGTCCTGAGCATGCAAAACCGCATGTATGATGTCTATGCGCATTATGGCATCCCAAGCAATGTGCCCTTCAATCAGGTCGCCTCGTCGGGTGTCGCTTACTCGAACCGGTATTAAAGGCGATTTAGCCGGAAACGGGAGCCGCAACTTTTTGCGTCTCCCGTTTTCATTTTTGTGGCTGATTACGTCGTAGAAGCAACTTGTACATAGAGGATTAGAAAGTCGCAACGGAATGTTTGGTGCGCGGCTCGTGCTGGTCATCTGCGCTTGGTTTCTTACGCGCGTCACTTTTTTGCTCTACCACTCCAGCCACTCCCAACGCCGCGACGGAGGCTGTCCAGCGCGATGGGGCCTGCCCCAAAGAAGATCAATGCAAATGCAATCGCTGCTAGCGCCAGCGGGAACTGGTACCCGCCTTGGCCGAGCAGGCCGTTCTTCCAATGCACTTTCCAGATGGCTACTGACATGTTGATCAAGATGGCGAGTCCGGCGAAACGAGTGATGAGTCCCACGATGACCAGGATGCCTCCAAAGAATTCCGCACCGGCGGACAGGTAGGCCATCCAGCCCGGCAGGCCCAGGCTGCTGACCATGTGCACGTGGTTCTGCATGCCCCCGAAGACTTTCTGAGAGCCGTGGCCTATCATGACGGCTCCAAGTGCGATTCGCATTACGAGCAGCGCCAGCGGTTGCAAGCGGTCGAGGTAGCGCAAAGGATCCTCCTAGCTAAGTTGGCCGGTCGAATCTTAATCCGGCGGTTGGCTATTTTATCGAGGAACAGGTCAGATAAACATCCACGTCTTCCCGGCGGGCCGTCTCTGGCTGAGGTAGGATTAGTTTAAGTATGAAAGACGCCAATTTGGACTTCTACCAGTTTTGTCTCGAGGATCGAACCTTATACTTCAGGATACTTCAGGGTACGTCAGGGCCCAACAGTCGTTCCTAATAGTTTCCGCCCTACTCCGCCCGTCATACTACCTTCGTACCGTTCCTAGTACTTTGGTTATGTTTTTACAAGGTAAGTTGAACCCCGCGTATTAATACCCGTTCGCCTTGCGTTCTTATATGCGATGACCACAACCTATAGCGTCATCGTGTCACTCCTCCCTGACCACTTTCCAGAAAACACCTACAAAACCCTAAGAAATCGGGAAATACGGCTTGACCTCAGCATTTAGGGGGTTGATATATGCTCAGCACACCGAAATTCACTCGAACGCAATTTTTGTACGAGGAATTTTTTCCCAAGTTTGCCCTGCGGGCCGGAGAAACCGGCTGCGGCAGGGCCTGATTCTGTGGAAAGGGCTTTGAATTATGGGCGACTCGCCAGAAGTCATGAACATTCGCCAGGCGTCGCAGTACCTGGGAGTGAGTCCGGACACGCTGTACAAGTACGTCGGGGAACAGAAAATCCCCGCCTTCAAGCTGGGCAATCGCTGGCGCTTCAAGAAATCGAAGCTGGACCAGTGGATGGAAGAGAAGTCGAGCCAGATGGAGGCCAAGGGAAAAAAGAAACCCAGAGCGGCAGCACGAGCCGCCGGGTCACAGTAAAGGCGGGCACATGTTTGGATTTGGATCGAAGACGATTGTTGGTCTGGATGTAGGCTCCTCCAGCATCAAGGCAGTGGAGCTGAAGCGGACTCGCGAGGGCATCGAAGTGGCGCACCTGGGTCTGGAACCGTTGACACCCGATATCGTAGTCGACTCCATGATCGTGGACTCGGGCACGGTTTCGAGCGCGATTTCGAAGCTGTTCACCGATAACCAGATCAAGACCAAGAGCGTGGCCACGGCAGTAAGCGGTCACTCGGTGATCGTGAAGAAGATCTCGTTGCCCTCGATGAGCGACCAGGAGCTGTCGGAAACCATTCAGAAGGAGGCAGCGCAGCACATCCCCTTCGATCTCGGCGATGTCAACCTGGACTACCAGATTCTTTCTGAAGATGCCGGCAACCCACAAATGGACGTGCTGCTGGTGGCAGTCAAGAAGGACAAGATCTTGAACTACACCAACGTACTCTCGATGTCAGGGAAGACTCCAGCTATTGTGGACATCGATGCGCTGGCGCTGCAGAACTGCTACGAGTACAACTACGAGCCCGCGCCCGGACAAGTAGTGGCCCTGCTGAACCTGGGCGCCAGCGTCATGAACATCAATATTGTGAAGGGCACGACGCCATTGTTCCCGCGCGATGTCAGCGTGGGTGGGCACCAGTACACCGACTCGCTGCAGAAGGAATTGGATCTGAGCTTCGAGGACGCCGAGTCGCTGAAGCTGGGCAAAAAAGTGGGCACGGTGAGCGAAGACGCCAAGACCCCGATCTTGCAGCAGGTGACCGAGATCATCGTGCTGGAAATCCAGAAGACATTCGACTTCTTCCGTGCCAGCTCAGCGGGAGAGCACATCGAGAAGATTTACCTGGCTGGCGGTTCTTCCAAAGTTCCGGGACTGATCGAGTCGTTGCGCCAGGAGTTTTCCATAGCAGTGGAGTTGTTCAACCCGTTCCAGAAGATCGCCCCGCCGATGGGAATGGGAGCGGAACTGGTGGAGCAGAATGCCGGCCAGATGGCGGTGGCCGTGGGATTGGCCCTAAGGAGTTTTGAAAGCCTATGATCCGAATCAACCTGCTGGGAACACCGAAAGCGAAGGGCAAACGCTCCGCCACGGCGATGCCAATGCTCGAAGCCGGCGACGCCGGCTCGCCCAAACTGAAAATCCTGGTTGTGCTGGCAGTGACGGCAGCCCTGAACCTGGGCTACTGGTACCACTTGGATAAACAGAAGCAGTCCATCGCCAAGCAGATGTCGGTGGCGGAACAGAAGAACCGCGATTTGGCCGACGTCAAGGCACGGTATCTAGAGCGGCAGCGCCAGGCAGACAGCTATAAGCGCCGAGTGGATGTCATCGACTCCTTGCGGGCCAGCCAGGCCGGGCCAGTCAACCTTCTAGCGATGGTCGGCCAAACCGTCAACAACACCGAGGCCGTCTGGCTCAACAACCTGAAAGACAACGGCGGGAAAGTTGATATCGAAGGCGTGGCGCTGAGCACCGATGCGGTAGCCAATCTGATCAGCAACCTGCAAAGGACCGGCTATTTCAAGAATGTCGAGATGAAGGAAAGTTACCAGGACGACAGGGTGAAGGACATGCAGGCGTTTCTGTTCACGCTGACCTGCGAGAAAGCGAAGTCCTAAAGGACAAAAAATCATGGCGAACTTCAGCGAAATGTCTGGAATCAAGCAGTGGGCCGTGGTGCTGGCGGGAGGCGTAGTCGTGACCGTTGCTCTGTACTTCACGGTCTTCAAGACCGAGCGGGACGAGAACGCCGCGGCCCAGCAGAAGTTGGAAGCCAAGCTGCACGAGAACGCGGAGCTTGAAGCCTACCGGCCCAAGCTGGCGGAGATTGAGCGCCAACTGGTCAGCCTGAAGCAGCAACTGGAGATCGAGCGCCGCATCGTGCCAGACGAGAAGGAAGTTGATGGATTCATGCGGCTGCTGGGCGGGGAAGCACAGAAAGCCGGGGTTGAGATCCGGCGTTATACCGCGGCGCCGCTGAGCGCGAAAGATTTTTATACCGAGGTGCCGTTTGAAGTCGAACTGGACGGCCCCTTTTACTCGATGCTGAATTTCTTCGACCGTGTGCGCAAGATGGAGCGGATTGTGAATGTCTCGGGGCTGCTGGTGGCCTCGACCCGGAAGCCAAGCGATGCCAAGACGAAACATACATACCAGTACGCTGCCAACGAGAGTGTAGTAGCAACGTGCACTGCGACCACATTCTTCAGTCATGACATAGAACCGCCCGCGAGCACAGCGGGAGGAAAATCCGGGCAGACTCCACAGCCGGTCAAAAGGTAGGGGAATGCGATGAAGCTGACGACAGGTATTCTGGTATTGACGATGACAGTGGGTGCGGCATGGGCGCAAAACCCGGACGTCATTGAGAACACGCGCAACACCATGAAGGCGCTGCAGCAGAAGAAGGCCATCGAGTCTAACGCGGCGCTGGCAGGGACGCAGGGACAATCCACGCAACCATCGGCACCGGCGGCGAACCAGAGTGCAGTGCCAGCCCCGGGCAAGCCCTCTGCGAGTAAAGCCCGCACGAGCAGCGCCACGTCTGAGGGCGCGAGCGGACTACAGAGTTCCGCGACCAGCGGGGGCATCTCGCGGACGCCAACCGCTTCCAAGGCGGCTGCCACAGCGGCAGCGGCGCAGGTGAAGCCGGTGGCTGGGTTTGTTCCCAAATCGAAGGCGACGCAGCACAAGCCGACGGTCGCCGCAAAGAGCAACGGTGAGGGCGATCCGATCCCCGAAAAACAACAAGAGAAAACGTATTCCATGACGGGGAAGAGAGATCCTTTCCTCAGCCCAGTGGTGAACCACATGGGAGGATCGGGGTGCAGCACCGGCAAGAAGTGCCTGGCTATTGAGCAGATCAACTTGCGTGGTGTGGTGAGGTCGGACGCGGGTATGATCGCGGTCGTAAGCAACGAACTGAACAAGGCTTACTTCCTGCGCGAGAATGATCCGGTATTCAACGGATATGTGGTGAAGATCACAGGCGATTCGATCGTCTTCAAGCAGACGTTCCAGGACCGATTGGGCAAGTCGTCTACGCGTGACGTGACGAAGAAGATCTTTACGCCGGCTGTGTAGAACGGCCGTGGCCGCGGGATGAAGGGCCGAAAGACCGATTTCAAAGAAAGACACGCGGCAGGCCAACCGCCTCGCGTGAGGAGAGAAGAGATGCGAAAGCAACTGCTGGGTGTTTTCCTACCGCTGCTGATCCTGGGCTTACTGGCAGCAGCGGCTGAGACGCGGAGCACGGGCACGGGCGCTACGAAACGGGCCGCGTTGCAACGGCTCCAGGTAACTCACGGCGAAGATGGGATCAGCATTGAGATCACTGCCCGTGGGCAGTTGACCCCGAAGTTGAACACTCTGGACTCGCCCGCGCGGGTCATGCTGGACCTGCCCAATACGGTAGCTGCGACCGAGCAGCGTCATATTGGCGTGGATAGCGACGGGGTGAAGTCCGTACGTATCGGCATGGACGGGCAGACGCCACCGACTACCCGTATCGTTGTCGACCTGGTCCAGGCCTGCCGCTATGAACTGGTACCCGGCAGGGGCAATAAGCTTGTCCTGAAACTGCATACGGCGGCGGAGAGCACACAGACGACGGCTGCTACCAAGATGTCCGTGGCCAGCACGCCTTTCGTCGTGAAGAACAAACCGACTTCGAGCAAATCGGCGCCAGCAACGAGCGCTGCTCCCGGCGGCGAAATGAAACCGCTCGAGAGCGCTTCGGCTGCTAATAACTTCGTATTTGTCGAGCCGTCTTTTGAGCCCAAAAACGAGGCAAAAAACGCAAACAAGTCGGCC
>Ga0066678_10000326_pt1 | contig 15011 bp, 10 predicted proteins | sample GraSoiAngelo_127_FD_62300 | JGI IMG/M metagenome (GOLD analysis project Ga0066678, IMG submission 62300) | Grasslands soil microbial communities from the Angelo Coastal Reserve, California, USA - 14_0927_09_40cm | ecosystem: Environmental > Terrestrial > Soil > Grasslands | place: USA...
CTTAACTTTTCTGTTTCGTGCACGCTGATCATTCATCGTCAGCATGCCTCACCCCTTCGGGCTCATCCTGTATTGGAAACAAGCCCCTGCTTTAGGCTCGTCCTGCATTGGAAAAGACTGGGTTTGGCGGAATACTGCCAATCAGCGTACAATACTGATCCAACAGGGTGTTTTTCCTCTTTAATGGGTTGACAACCGGGCTGTTTGGGCTGAAACTCCCAGCAGTCGAACCCATCCCAGTCGCACCCTGCGTCCCCGGGATGGCTGTAGGGAATGAGTGTCCTAATTCTACTTCTTAATTATTAAATTGTGATCCCATGCATTATTCCCATCCCTTGCGGCCCGAGCCATTGGACGGCACACCACTGCTGCCAGCGGAGTCTTCGGAACAGAAGAAGAAATTGCAAATCGAATCGCATCTTGGGGAAGTAGCCTCAACGCTAGCGGCTCAAGGTCTGGAGTCCACTGAGCTGGCTCTCGACCTCATTCTTCATGACTTGGCGGAACGCGCGCGCCTGGGCACCGATGCCTCTGGGGCAGCCATCGCCTTGGAGCGAAGCAACGTGATGGTGTGCCGCGCGGCGGCTGGCGCAACCGCCCCAGACCTGGGCGTACAAATCAATACCGAGTCGGGACTAACCGGCGCCTGCATTCGTGAAAGAAAGCGGCAATGGTGCAGCGATACCGAAAGCGATCCGCGGGTCAACGCCGAGGCCTGCCGGCAATTGGGGGTGCGCTCCATTGTCGTCGTCCCTTTGTTTGCAGGCCACAAGTTGGTTGGGGTTTTTGAGATCTTTTCTGCTCAGGAGGACGCCTTCGGAGAACAGGACCTCACGACCCTTCAAGAAGTGGCACAGTGGGTGAGCGACGCGATACAAAGCGCACAAAGCGCCGCCGCCAAACCGGCTGCCCAGCGTGAAACCGCAGCTGCTCACGTTCTACCTTCGCCTGCTGTCATGGCTGCGCCCCTCGCCTCTCTCGAACCGGCAACCACCGCTCCTGCAGAGCAGGAAGACGACGGGATGGCGGTCGCCGAAAACTCAACGCGAATCCTGCGCGCAACTGTCCTGGCGCTCGCGACTCTCTTGTGTCTGATGCTGGGTTTTCGATGGGGCTGGCAGAGAGCCCATGCCAACCGGTCCGCTCAGGCAGCCTCCCCCATGACAGAGCCGCAACCCCCCGTCGTGGATGCGCAGCCGGAAGAAGGCACACTGGACATGAGTGCGGGCAATTCCGGAGTCCGGCCCCCGAAACCTTCTGCCAACAGGCGGAAGGCAGAGCCAGGTGCGAAGAGCGATCAGGGAGACCTCGTGGTTCTCCAGAACGGCAAGGTTGTGTTTGAGCAGAAAGCCGCAAATGCAAAGGAAGGAAAAGCGGAAGATACCAGTGGTGACGCTGCAAGAGGTGAAGCTGCACAGACGGATTCGCCCCGACAGTCCGGCCCGGAGAAAGAAAAAGCCAGTGCCCCGCCCAAGGCGACTCCGGCACAGGAACTCATAGCATCCGTTCCTCGTTCTTCACTGTCGAGCGGTCCTGCAGTGCCGCTTCCGGCGGAAAGCCTTGCGCCGCCGCCGCCGCCGCGGATCTCCGAGGGCATCACCGGCGGAAAACTGATTCGCCGCGTCGAGCCGCAGTATCCCTATCAGGCCAAGCAGCAACGGGTCATGGGCGAGGTCGTACTGCAGGCGGTGATCGGCAAGGATGGGCGGGTGCGCGACGTGAAGGGCGTGCGAGGCAATGCGATGCTCTCGGCAGCGGCCATGGCTGCGGTTCGCCAGTGGCGTTACGAACCTTACAAGCTGAATGGTGATCCGGTAGATATGCAAACCGAGATCGTTATCAAGTTTGCTCTACCCTGAGACCGACTCTCCGTATCGGCATTCTTTCAACTTACGAATGCTAGTTCCTTGGCCCGTTGCGCCGCCTTCACTACCGCTTTGATCAACGTCACGCGCAGCTTGCCTTCCTCAAGTTCCAGAATGCCGTCAATCGTGCAGCCGGCGGGAGTTGTCACCGCGTCCTTAAGCAGAGCAGGGTGATCGCCGGTTTCGAGCACGACCTTAGCAGCCCCCATGGCGGTTTGCGCCGCCAGCAGCGTGGCTATGTCCCGCGGCAGGCCGACCTTGACTCCCGCCTCCGCCAGCGATTCCAGAATGATGTAGATATAGGCAGGGCCGCTCGCCGATAAGCCAGTAACGGCATCCATGTGCTTCTCGTCCACCACGACGGTGCGGCCAAAGACGTTAAACAGCCCGGTGGCGAGCTTGACGTGTTGCTCATCCGCAAATTTGCCCTTGCATAGCGCCGTCATGCCTGCTTCCACCACGCAAGGCGTGTTGGGCATGGCCCGAATGACCGGGATATTGCCCCTCAGTCCGCCCTCGATCAGGTGGGTGGGAACCGATGCGGCCACGGAGATGACTAGTTGCTTGGGCGTAATCGCGGCTCGGATTTCTTTCACTACGTCAACCACCATGGGAGGCTTCACACAAACGAAGATGATGTCGGCCTTGCGCACGGCCGCGACATTATTGGTGCCCACAGGAATTTTCAGCTTATCCGTCAGAGCACGAGCGCGGTCTGCATGCTGAACGGTAGCGGTCGTGGTAGCGGCCGAGAGCAGACGTTCCTTCAGCAAGGCCTGCAGCAGTATGCTGCCCATTTTGCCGGCGCCCAGAACCGCGATGCGTTTGCCGGATACACTGGTGCCCATTTTGCCTCCATCGCTGCATGCGTTTGCGCGAAGCCTACATCCTAGCAGAGATGGGCTGTCGGACCCTCAAATGCCGCTCCGTCCAAAACTCTCTGCGTCGAATAGCCAGGGGAGATACGCTTCCATGCCGGTGCTGATAACTATTGCACGGCCAGGCTCACGCTGGTGTGGTGCGTTAGTCGACCCGAGGTGGCGGTCACCGTGACGCTGTAGGACCCTGCAGGCGTGCCCTGCGGCGGCGGAGGCGGTGTCGTCCCATTCCCGCCCGTACCTCCTCCACACGCAACCAGCGAGAGACATAATCCGAACGTTACGGATGCCGCCACCAACGTGGCTTTGGAGCGGCGCGACCTATCCACGAAGACGCCACCGAAGACCAACAGCAGGGCCGCCCAGGGCAGCGACAGCGCGTAGAAGTGCCTCAACGGGTGCAAAGAAGCCAGGCGTGTCTTCGTGGAGATGTTCACGGTAACCATCGTGACAGTTCCTCCCGGGGTCACAGTACCGGGCGCGAAGGAGCAGGTCGCTGACGCTGGCAGCCCCGAACATGCCATGGAAATAGAGTTTGTGAAGCCGCCGGGGCCGAGGGGAGTGATCTCCAGAATGTAATTTGCTGTCTGACCAGCGGTGATCATGGCCACACCATTAGTTGGCAGGAATTGGAAATCGATTACAGAAACAGAGGTATCTATTTCGTGGTTCAGCGCTGCCGTCGATTCCGAAGTAAACACCCGCACATTGTATGTACCGGGTTGTAAGTTCGTTGTTGCTTGTAGTGTGCCGGTGGCAGAAGCGGTCTGGTCGGCGCCAAGTGAAACTTCAGGAGGACTTACGCTGCATGTGAATGCGCTGAGAAGCGGGTAAGTGTCGCAGCGAGACGTAACCGTGCCGCTGTAGCCACCGATTGAGGTCAAAGTTACAGGAAAGCTCGCAGTGCCGCCGGGAACAATGCTACCTGCTGCTCCGAGAGCGAGGTTGTAATCCTTCCCTGACTGCACCATCACTGTAACGGTGGTCGTTTTGGCAGAAGGCGCACCGGCCGAATTGAACAGTATGGTGATGGGGTAGCTGCCGATCGGAGTAGCGGAGACGGTTCCCAGCGTAAAGCTGGTTAGCGCAATGCTACCCCCACTAAGAGTTAGCACACCGGGAGAGAAATAGCATGTCGCCCCGGCGGGGAGGGTATTTGGATCGCAGCTCAACGTGACAGTGCCCGAGAACTGCGCGCTAGGGAGCAAGTTAATTGAACTCGGCTGCGATTCGCTTCCTTGATTCGCGGTTACGGTCGTGGGTTGGACCGCGGAGATGGAGAAGTCAACAACGTGAAATGTTACTGGCAGGTCGTGTGTTGTTGAGCCAGTGTCCGCGCCGACGCCGTGGATGTTAAGACTGTAGTCGGCTACAGCGGGGCCGCTTACGTTTATCGTGAACGCTGTTCCGCCCGAAGAGGGTGTCACGCCAGTGGGCGCGGTGCAGCTCGGCGGGGTGCCTGCCCCACAACTGAGCGTTACCGAATTGTTGTAGCCAAAAAGGGCGAAGAGGTTTCCCGTGAACTCTGCTGTTTGATTCGGGAATGCGGACAGCTGAAGCTTGTCCACGGCGATTGCGTAGTCCGGGGTTACGCTAATCGGAAACTGCCAGACGCCCCGCCCATACGTGGACACGCGTAGGAGTTTCTGCCCGCCCGAATTGAAGATCCGCAGTTTGGTCACAGGCACGTTAGGAATGAAGCCGGAGGCTCCGGGTGCCGGGGCGGGGCCAACTTCCGTCCAGTTCGCAGACAAAGTCGGACTGTTGAAGACACCCACGTCGGTTCCCACGTATACAGTGCCGTTTTCCGGGGTCGGCCCGGGGTCAACCACGATGGAGTTGGCTGGTGCATCAGGCAATCCGGCGGAGAAATCTGTCCAGCTTTGACCGGCATTGGTTGTCTTGAATACGTGAGAAAATCCGGGGGCGCCGATGAAGCCCATAATAGTTACGTATGCCGTTTGGCCGGTGTTGTCCGAAGGGTCAATCGCGATGCTCGATACCGGATAACTGTAGTGATTGATGTCGCCTGTTGTGTCTTGCCAGACTGCGGGCCCACCGTTCGCGTTGGTGGCCACAAGCACGCGTCCACCTATCGTTGGAGCGGGTATGACTGGACCGGCACCATCGGTTCCCACGTAAATTACTTTCGAAATTCCATTGGCGTCTTGTGGGCCACCGGTCGCCAGCGAGCGCACCTGATTAACCTCACTGCCATTGCAAGTGGCAAGCGTGCCAGTCTCAAAATTAAAGCTATACGGTAGAAAGTTCGCTCCCTGGCTGGTTCCCCGCCAGAGGCGACAGGTCCCTACCAGCATCTCGCTTGCAGCCTGCGGATCCAGCATGTAAGGCGTATAAAACGGTCCTATATCTCCTCCGACCTGCGCAGCGCTCACCACTAAATTAAACGCACCTGCCGTGCAGCTGATCCCCGCCGTGCAACGTTGGATGGTGACATCTGTATTCGCCGTGAACCACTCGGTTGGGTTGCTCGGGTTGATTTCGTTGTAGCCGCCATCGCCACTATTGACATTGATCCAGCTGCTGCTAGTCAGTGCCTGATTCGTGGCCGGAGACCCGTTGTCCTGCGTTCCGCCCAGTAGGATTGCGAGGTTACCGGGATCTTGCGAAAACGAAACAAACTCCGTCATCGAGCCAATGGTCTGGTTGAGGCTGTCGAAATTATTAGCGCCGCCACAGGCGCCCGTGGTCAGACCGGTAAAGCCATCTAGGGCGCGATAGATGCCGCCATCATTTGCGAAATACAGGATGTCCTTCCCTCCTACCACCATGGAGTCAATGCCATGCTGATCAGGATGAACGTGCGCGATTTGCAGGCATCCGTAGACGTGGGTCAGGTTCATGAAGGGATTAGTAGCACAGGTGGGATTAGTGGAATTTATGGAGCACTTGAAGATGTTGATGGCCCCGGCGTAGAGATCGGTGGCAGTACTGCCGTTGGGCACTGCGGCCAACTCCAGGTTGTATTCACCCTGCTGGACTCCGCAACCGTCGGAGCCGGGATCGCCGCAGGCATCGATAGTGATTGTGCTGATCTGTGTCCAGCTGTTGCCTCCGTCCTTGCTTTGCCAGATAGCGCGATTCACTTCGCCGGTGGCCGTCACGTCCATGAACCAGACATACATTTCGTTCCGGCCCGGCACGACGGCAAATTCGCCACGGTAAATCGGGCAGGTCGTGGAATTCATGTTCTCCGGGCAGCTAGTGCTCGACAGGAGTGTGCCTCCCGGTTGATTCGCCAGGCGAGTCCAGTTGATTCCGTCAGTGGAAGAGAAGAACCCATGGCGTCGAATGGCCGCATAGAATTTGCCAGCGCTGGCGTTATAAACAACAGCACTTGCGGAAGCTGATGTTACCGTGCCGCCGGGACCTTGCAGGTTAGCAAGACTCCATGTCGCTCCGATATCGGCGGAGTAGTACACGCCACGAGGCACGGTCAGATTGTCTGCACCTTCCTGCTCTCCCGCGAAAGTAGATGCAACGCCAGCCACCACCACATTCGTATTGCCTGTTGTTGAGTTAAAGGCAATCTTGCTGAAGGAGAGTCCTTTGAAGGAATAGGCGCCACCGTTCGCCGTGGAGATCAGGGACCAGTTATTGCCACCGTCAATCGACCGAAGAATCCCTAGCCCGTAGTAAGAGTCGCCAGAGCTGTTGGCCTCACCGGTTCCGACGAGAATTACATTGCTCAGGTTGTTGGTTGCATTGACGGGCTGCAGCGCGATCGCTCCCACTGCCAGCGTCGGTTGATTATCGATCAGCGGTGTCCAAGTAACGCCGGAAGCGTTACCAGAGCTCCCGCTAGCAGCATTGGTCGAGCGCCACAGTCCGCCGAAGGCGCCACCCACGTACACCGTGTTGCCGGTACCGTCCGCCGGATCAATCACCACACTGGTGGCACGGCCCGAGACCCAGTTGTAGTCCTGTCCTATGCCGGCATCGGAAGCCAGCGGCGCCGGACCCAGCGCCGTCCAGCCCATCGCCGGGGCATTGGGTGTTAACGCAAGTTGCGCAGCGGCCCGCGCGCGCTGAGCGCGCATCCGCATCCTCTGCTGGTGAGCGCGGTAGCGCAATTCAGCTGCAGATTGTCCCGGAGGCGCAGTCCGGCCTTTGCGAAACCATTGCTCGCGCGCAGCAGGATTGTCGCGATCGGCGTCGGCGATTGGCGCCACCTCGGAAGTCATTTTCGAGCCTTGGGCCAAGACGGCAGCGGGTGAAAATAGCATGCATCCAGAAAGGACGCAAAGAGAGACACACGTACCCGGCCAGCGTATACCGTTCATTTTTCCTTACCGATGTGGAGCCTGCTAAGGGTGGCTAGCTTAGTATTTCCGCGTTTGGCAGACGTGTCAACGCAAAAGACGTAGCCGGAGGCCAACTTACACGTGCTGCATTACGAAGTTATTCCAGAAATGGGAGGAATAACGAGAGTTAATTCATATCGTCCTGAGCGAGTCGAAAGGGGTCCTTCGACTCGAGCTAAAGGCTTCGCTGAGGACGACAGACTGGGTAGCGACGACCGCGACTTCGGAGCTTTGCTCCGCCTGGACGGGCAGGATGCCCGTTTTGCGGGCTGAAGCCGGAATGACAGGCGTTAGGCGGTCGACGGCGAAATGCAGAGATCCTTCGCTTCGTTCAGGATGACAGCTTATTACAGCTTATATGGAATGGACGAATGGAGCTTCTACTCGTACCGCAGTGCATCGATGGGATCCAGTCGCGCTGCTTTTCGGGCAGGATAGAAGCCGAAGAAGATTCCTACGGCCATGGAGAAGACTACGGCGGTAATGATTGCAGTCGGCGAAATCAGCACCGCCCATCCTAGAGTTTGCGTGATGAGATAGGACGCGCCGGTGCCAAACATAATTCCTATTGCGCCGCCGATCAGGCTGAGCACAACCGCCTCGATCAGGAATTGACGCTGCACATCACCTTCGGTAGCACCGATGGCCATGCGGACGCCAATTTCGCGCGTGCGCTCGGTCACCGAGACCAGCATGATGTTCATGATGCCAATCCCGCCCACAATCAGCGACACGCTGGCAATCGAGGCCAGCAGTAAAGTCATAACCCGCCCGGCCTGGTCGGCCAGGTCGGCCATGTCAGCCAGATTGCGAACAAAAAAGTCGTCGTCCTGGCCGGTGCGGATGCGGTGACGGTCACGAAGCAGGGACGTGATCTGCTGTTGCGCAGCATAGCTGGACTGGCGCGATGCGGCCGAAACCATAATCCAGCGCAGCCAGTTTTGGCCGCTGATTTTTTTCTGCAGCGTGGTGATAGGGATGAGAATGATGTCATCCTGATCATCGCCCATCGCCGCCGAGGTGCCCTTCGGCACGAGCACGCCTACAACTTTGAACGGGAGATTGTTGACCCGGATGGTTTCGCCCAGAGGGTCCGTGGCGCCAAACAAATTCTTGCGCACAGTTTCGCCGATGACGGCAACATTTGCGGCCATCTCCACATCGTTTTGCGTGAACGAAGTGCCTTCTTGAAACGGCCAGGTGCGAATGTCGAAGTACTGGGGTTCGGTGCCGTTGAGCCGCGTGGCCCAATTGTCGTTCCCGAAAACGACCTGTGCGCTGGAAGTACTACCGGGAGCCGCAGCCTTTACTGCGGGGCATTCGCGCAGCATGGCCTGCATATCGTCATAAACCAGCGACTTGGTTGCGCCCCAACCCATGTGCATGCCGCCGCGCGTGACCGTGCCCGCTCCGACAAAGAGCATATTGGAGCCCATGGCAGCGATTTGCTGTTGGACTTGCTCCTGGGCGCCCTGGCCAACGCCCACCATGGCTATCACTGCGCCCACACCGATGATGATGCCCAGCATCGTGAGGCTGGAACGCAGCTTGTTGCGGGCCAGAGCTCGCATTGCGATTCGCACAATGGCAAGTAGATCCATAGATCCAGATTCAATCCTCTAAAGTGGGCATATTCTTCAGCACCTCGGCGGCCACTGGCCGAGTGGTTACGGGTTCATCACGGCGTATCTTGCCGTCGCGGAATTGGATGGTGCGCTTGGCAAACTGCGAAATGTCGTGCTCGTGCGTGACCAGGACAATCGTGAGACCACCGTCATTCAGCTTCTGAAAAACTTCCATGATTTCGACGGAAGTGCGGCTGTCGAGATTGCCTGTGGGCTCGTCGGCCAACAGGATCGACGGTTTGTTCACCAGGGCCCGAGCAATGGCCACACGCTGCTGTTGTCCGCCGGAAAGCTGGGAAGGGAAGTGAGCGACACGGTCTGCGAGTCCCACCAGGTCGAGCGCTTCTCGCGCTCTTCGGTCTCCGTCCGCCTTGCTGATCTGAGCGTACAAGGTGGGAAGTCCCACGTTCTCCAGTGCCGTAGTTCGCGAAAGCAGATTGAATCCCTGGAATACGAAGCCGATCTTGCGATTGCGAATGCTGGCCAGCTCTTTTTTTGTGAGCCCCGAGACTTCTATCCCTTCAAGCAGGTAACGTCCGCAACTAGGCTTATCCAGGCAGCCCAGAATGTTCATGAAGGTGGATTTCCCGCTGCCGCTCGCCCCCATGATGGCGACGAACTCGCCTGCCCCGATTCCCACGCTGACGCCGCGCAAAGCATGCACGCGGGTTTCACCCAAGTCGTAGTACTTGTGGACATCCTCGACGCGGATGACTGCGTGACCGCCCTCGCGCGTCGCGAGCTTCGCTTCCGGTTGTGTGATCGTTGCCATGTTGTAATGAGCAGCCGCCGCGGCCCACCTCTATCGTCTTACAGCGCCGCCCATCCCTGGTCCCGCCGTGGGCTTTGCCGTCATGGAGCCGGTCACCAGCTCTTCACCCTCTTTCAGTTCTCCTTTGAGGAACTCGGCAATTTCCGTTACCGTGTGATCGGTGATGCCGGTGCGGACCCGAACCGGTTCCAGGGTCTTATCAGCGTGGAGTTTCCAGAGCACGGCGACATCGAGCCGCGGCGTGTGCGGAGCTGCATCACTGCCGCCACCTTGCTGTCCTTCAGCGTGAGCCCGATACTGTTTCGCGCTGGCACCTCCACCGCCCGGTGCTTCACCGGCGGCCTGAACGGGCCTTCCGGAATCGAGACCATACTTTTGATAGAGCGCGCGGACTTGGTCGGCTTTCAAGTCCGGCTTGTAACGGAGCGCGCCATTGGGTGCGCGCAGGACGTTCTTGGCCGACGCTACTGGAATCGTGATGTAGGCCGTCATTCCCGGAAACAATTTCAATTCCGGGTTATCGAAGTCAATGATGGTGTTATAGGTGACGACGTTCTGGACAGTTGTGGCGTTCATACGAATCTGGGAAACGCGCCCCGTGAAGGTATCCTTGGGGTAGGCGTCCACTTTGAAGGTAACGACCTGGCCGTTCTTGATCATGCCCACATCGGACTCATCGGTGCTGGCATAGACCTGCATCTTGGTGAGGTCTTGCGCGATCGTAAACAGGGTAGGGGCCTGTAGGGACGCGGCCACGGTTTGGCCAACATCTACGCTGCGTGCGATCACTGTGCCGTCGATGGGGGCGTGAATCGTGGTGTAATTCAGATTGGTTTGCGCCACGGTCACGGCCGCTTGCTTCTGCTGAACTTGGGCGGCTGCTTGGGTGACCTGTGCCTGGGCAGAGGAAACGGCCGCCGCCGCCGAGTCGTAGTTGGCTTTAGCCAGATCGAGCTGCTGCTGGCTCATCACGCCATCCTTGGTGAGTCCTACGGTGCGTTCGTAATCGGCTTTGGTCTGCACTTGGGCCGCCTTGGCTTTCTCCAGGTTGGCTTTCGCAGAGGCCAGGCTGGCTTCAGCGTTGGCATAATCTGCCTTCGCCTGGAGCAGAGTGCCTTCAAAAAGAGACGGGTCAATCTGGGCGACGACTTGTCCCTTTCTCACGCGCGAATTGAAATCTGCGTTGAGGCGAGAAATAGTGCCCGACACCTGCGAGCCAACTTGAACTGTGGTTACCGCATTGATAGTGCCGGTAGCCTCTACGACGGCACGGATGTCACCGCGATCGACCTTGGCGGTGAAATATTGAGCTTTGTCGCTGCTCTTAAACTGAAATGCTGCCAATACGGCGACGGCGGCGATGATCAGAATGGCGATTAGCCAATGACGCTTAAGTAGCCTCACAAGAAGCTCCCATAGGAATGAAAAACTCCATGTCCAAAACTTGCTGGTCTCACGGGAAGCATGGCACGAATAAAATCGTACGACCCAACAAACAGTATGGATAAAATCGCTGCGTTCCCGCGGCGGAACTGCCGTAATACATAACAGCCGAGAGGAGTTCAGCCCTCAATCTATTTGACGTTCTCAGTCCCGCGTAGGAAGCGCGGAAGCTGCTGATTTTACAAATCTTTACGTTGTTCATAGAAAGTCATTTCGAGGTGGCTTCTAAGCTGTGACAGCCAAGACACTAGCGGTCGTTCTGCTCGGCATGGCGTCTCTATCGACGAGGTCCGCGGCCCAGGAGATAACCGTCGCGGCGGCAGCCGACATGGGTTCCGCGCTTACGGAACTCGCTGCCCGCTATCAGAAAAAGACCGGTACCAGCATACGCCTTTTGTTCGGCTCCTCGGGAAATCTAACGCAGCAGATCAAGAACGGCGCTCCCTTTGATCTGTTTCTCTCCGCGGACGAGGATTATCCAAAACAATTGATTGAAGCACGACTTGCCGAGCGGAACTCATTGTATCGTTACGCGGTAGGCAGGCTGATAATGTGGGTTTTGAAATCGTCTTCGCTGGACATCGAGCATCACGGTGTCAACGTCTTGCTCGATGCCTCCGTGAAGAAAATCGCAATCGCCAACCCGCAGCATGCGCCGTACGGACGCGCCGCCGTGGCTGCACTCCGGCACTTTCAGTTGTACGACAAAGTCGCGGACCGTCTGGTACTGGGAGAAAACGTTTCGCAGGCGGCGCAATTTGTGGAGTCAGGCAACGCGCAGGTCGGTTTGATTGCCCTATCCCATGCGCTGGTCCCGGCAATGAAAGATCGAGGGCGCTACTGGGAAGTTCCCAACGACGCCTATCCTGAACTGGATCAGGGGGCAGTCGTAATTTCCCGTTCTCAGCATAAAAAAGAGGCGGCCGCATTTCTGAGTTGTCTGAAAACGCCTGAGGCGCAGGCCATTTTGCGGCGCTACGGTTTCTCGACGCCGGAGGGAAAGCGCTGATGGATTGGCAGGCATTCTGGCTGACAATCCGCTTAGCCGTGGTGGTCGCCGCCGTGCTGGTGGTGATCGGACTACCGATTGCGTACTGGATCACGTACTCCCGTTGGCGCTGGAAATTTTTAGCCGAGGCGGCGGTAGCGCTGCCGATTGTGATCCCACCCACTGTGCTGGGGTTTTACGTGCTTCTGGCCCTGGGGGCACGCAGTCCCGTGGGGCGCTGGTGGGAAGCGCTTACCGGCCACACCCTAGCCTTTACCTTTGAAGGCTTGGTGATTGGGTCCATCCTGTACAGCCTGCCATTTGCGGTGCAGCCTTTTGCTGCATCTTTTTCCGCCGTGGATACCAAGCTCATTGCCGCTTCCGCGACGCTGGGAGCTTCTCGAGTAGAAACGTTCTTTAGGGTGATTCTTCCTTTGTCAATTTCGGGTCTGGTGACCGGAGTGGCGCTAAGCTTTGCGCACACTATGGGTGAGTTTGGAGTGGTGCTGATGGTGGGGGGGAATATTCCCGGCGTGACTCGCACGGTGTCCATCGACATCTATGACCAGGTGCAGATGTCAAACTACGCAGCCGCGAATCAAACGGCTCTGGTGCTGGTGTTGATCGCATTCTTGGTGCTCTCATTGGTTTACGCCTTGAATCGGAGGATGTGGGCGATATGGCCCTGGAAGTAGAGCGCGCGAAAACCGCTCCCGCCGAGTGGCGAACGGAGCAGGGCGCCAATGGGAAAGCTTTGTCAGCGCGCGTGCGCAAAAATCTGCCCAGCGGCTCGCGTAATTTTGTTCTTGATCTTGAATTTTCCGTAGACCCCAGCATCACGATTTTGTTCGGCCCCTCGGGGGCAGGGAAGACCACGCTTCTGGACTGCCTGGCAGGATTGAACACGCCGGAAGCGGGCAGGGTTGTAATTGGTGAGCGTGTTTTGTTCGACAGCAGCACCCGGCAGAACGTTCCTGTATCTCAACGGCGCATTGGGTATGTCTTCCAGGACCTGGCGCTCTTTCCCCACCTCAACGTCAAAGAGAACGTCGAATACGGCCTTTCGCACGCACGAGGAAGCGAGCGGGCACAAAGAAGCGGGAGCATCCTGGAGTCATTCCGAGTGGCACATTTGCGGGACAGAAGGCCCAGCGAGATCTCCGGCGGCGAACGCCAGCGGGTTGCGTTGGCACGAACGCTGGTCACCGATCCCCGCCTGCTTCTGCTTGACGAGCCATTGGCGGCGCTCGATGCTCAGACAAAGAAGAAGATTCTGGACGATCTGCGGATATGGAATCAGTCCCATCGCATCCCCATTCTGTACGTCACGCACAGCCGGGAAGAGGTGTTTGCCTTAGGCGAACGAGTGCTGGTTTTGGACGAAGGCAAGATCATCGCCCAGGGCACGCCGCACCAGGTGATGCGGGCTCCCCGTCACGAAACGGTTGCCCAACTGGCCGGGTTCGAAAACATCTTTGATGCCACGGTTCATGCTGCCCATGAGGATCGCGGCACGATGACCTGCGAACTGGCCAGCTCCTCCGTGCAATTGGAAACGCCGCTGGTCAGAGCCGAGGTCGGTTCCGCGATTCGAGTGGCAATCAGCGCAGGCGATATTCTCCTCGCCTCGGAACAACCTGTTGGCTTGAGCGCTCGGAATGTGATTCCCGGCAAGGTGGTCTCGTTGACGCAACGGGATGTAATCGTCGCAGCTGAGGTGAATTGTGGAGTAAGAATGGAAGTCCACCTCACGCTGGCGGCTCGCGATTCCCTCCACCTGCAGCCAGGACGCAACGTGTGGCTGATCATCAAGACACACTCGTGCCATCTAATGGCTGTTTAGCGCGTACGCGCATTTAGCACCCGCTCCAATTCAATCACTCCAATCCATTGTCCGTGGCGGGCTGCGGTGTACACCAGACTCCCGCCAAGAACTTGCGCGGCGGCAGAGGGCGGAAGGTCACGATGAAACCCGAAGTAACGTGTCTGCACTCTCTCCCAGGCGAGCCAGCGGGCAAGCAGAGAGTGAGGCGGAATGTATTTGGTAGAAAAAACGAGCGCGACATCGAAATCAGAGCGGACCGCGGCGGCGGAACTCACTTCCTCAAAGGCGAAGTTCTCGATGCGCAGTACCCGCATGGGGCGGCTTACGTAGCCGAGATAGGGTCTGGTCAACTCATCCGAGGCCGGCCATGCAGTCAGAACTCGCGCACGCGGATAGCGCATCGCGAGAAACTGCGCGGCGTTTCTGTGGAGAAGCACATAATCGCGGTACGCTAGATTATCTTCGAAGGGAAAGCCGTAGGGAGGATTCACAAGCAGAGCGGCGATAAATGCCAGGTCCACCAATATAGTGACCGCGATCCAGTAACGCACTCTTCTCCACAGTGTCGACAGACAGAGGATGATCACGAACGGAAACACCGGGAGCATGTAACGCGCGAGCTCGGCCCCACCCACCACCGACATCGCCAGAATATAAGCAATGATCAGTACGACGAAGATCCATTGCACGGGCACAGCAATACGCGGGCGTTCTTTATGCTCAACGTTTCGTGGGGTCCGGAACATTGCCAGCAAAGCTGCCACGGTAAGGAAATAAAGGTTCATGTATCCGAAAAGTTGCCAAACGCGCATGCCCGCCGCGAGAAAGATCCGCAACGGGTGTAGAGTTGCCGAGACGTTGTAGCGGAAGAACTCCGGATTACCGAAAACGTAACCCGTGTGCAGGTAGTGATGACCAAACCAGATGCCCAGCGGTAGCAAGGGAACTAAAAGCCAGGCAGATGTCGTACTCGGCCGGAACAAACAGCACTGTGACGACCTTCGTTCGGGAATCAGCGGGCAAATCAATTCCCAAGCCAACAAGGCCAGGGGCGCCAGGATCGCAGTCTCTTTCGCCAGAGCCGCGAGAGAGAACCACACAGAAGTCGCGATGCGGCGTTGCTCGATGTAATCCCGTAAGCCCCAGAGGGTAAACCCGGCGGCTGCCATGTCAAGGTGCACCAGAGCGCTTTGCGTAAAGAAAACAGAGTAAAGGCTGGCGCAGATCGTTGAAGCAAGCGCAACTTGGACGTTGGCGACGCGTTCGGCTAGTCGAAAAATTCCCAAGAGT
>Ga0066678_10000334_pt1 | contig 14947 bp, 19 predicted proteins | sample GraSoiAngelo_127_FD_62300 | JGI IMG/M metagenome (GOLD analysis project Ga0066678, IMG submission 62300) | Grasslands soil microbial communities from the Angelo Coastal Reserve, California, USA - 14_0927_09_40cm | ecosystem: Environmental > Terrestrial > Soil > Grasslands | place: USA...
TAGGCTCGCGTTGACTACCTCGGCGAAAAGCCCAATAATCAACCGGGGATGGATATCTACGAGGAAATCGTCAAGCTGCGCCAGGAGGGCCGCCGGGGCGCCGTAGCCACGATCGTCAACGTCCATGGCTCGATACCATCCTTCAAGACGGCTAAGATGCTGGTACGCGACGACGGCTCGATTTTTGGAACCATCGGCGGCGGCTGCGTCGAGGCCGATGTCTGGCAGGCCGCCCGTGAGGTCATGGAATCGGAGAAGCCTCGCACCCTGACCTTCAACCTGAATCAGGATCCCAAGTACGACACCGGCCTGGTCTGCGGAGGCACGCTCGACATTTTCATCGAACCAGTCCTACCTCCAGCGTTACTTTATATTTTCGGTGCAGGCCACGTATCTGTGAACCTTTATAAGGTGGCCAAGAACGCCGGATTTGATGTCATCGTCGTTGACGACCGCGATGCCTATGCCAACCGTGATCGTTTCCCGCAGGCCGACGAGGTCATTGCTGAAGATTTCGATCAGGCCATGCCTCGGCTCACGCCGAACGAGTCCTCCTACATCGTGATTGTCACCCGCGGTCACCGCGACGACATGCGCGTGTTGCGTTGGGCCGTCCAGACCCGGGCCCGCTACGTTGGCATGATCGGTTCCAAGCGCAAGACCATCGCGATCTTCAAAGAACTTCAAAGGGAAGGTCTGCCCGCTCACCTATTCGAACGCGTTCACGCGCCTGTAGGACTGGATATAGGTGCAGTCACTCCGGAAGAGATTGCCGTGGCCATCACCGCCGAGCTGATTGCGATCCGCCGCCATGCCGAGCGCGCTTTGCCGCACATGAGCTGGTTCCTCAAGCACAAACCGCAAGCGGAGTCCGCTGCGAGCACGCCTGACAATATTGATTCCGCCGCCGAAGCAATCGGCGAGCAGGAGTGACGATCCATTGCTGATTGCTGATTGCTGATCGCTGATTTCTGAATGCTGATTTGCTTTTCCCGTTTCAGAGCCTTTCAATCAACCATCAACAATCAAAATTCAGAAATTCCTTGCCCTTTCTGCTATCTTCCCCTCATGAGCCGTTCGCCCAGCCTATGCGGAGTAATCCTGGCGGCAGGCGCCTCTACGCGCATGGGCACGGATAAAGCGCTTCTGCCGTGGCCTCCCGCGGTGCCCACACAAGCGATACTCGCAGAGACCTTCTTGTCGGCCGCGATCCGTTCTCTGTCGCTCGAAACCGACGCGGTGATCGTCGTGGCAGGAGAGAACGAGGGGAATCTCGTGCCTGTGGCTTACGCGAATGGCGCCTGCCTGGTAAGAAATCCTGCGCCCGAGCGCGGCCAATTCAGCTCTCTCCAGGTCGGATTGCAAGAGGTATTGAACCGGGGACGCGATTCCGCGATGATCACACTGGTCGACCGCCCACCCGCACGACTGGAAACCATCAAGAGACTGCGAGAGGCATTTTCAGCGGCACCCAACGAAATCTGGGCTGTAGTCCCCGAGTACGCTGGGAAGCACGGGCATCCCTACGTGGCAGCCCGAGAACTGATCGAAGTCTTTCTCAAGGCACCGCCGACGGACACGGCCCGCGAGATTGAGCATCAGCATCAAGAGCACATCCAATATCTGGGGGTGGATGACCCATTTGTCACGATGAATGTCGATACTCCCCAGGATTACGCTGCCCTCCAAAATCAGCCGGTCTTGCGCTGACCCAACCCAATCCTCGAATCGGTTAATATCTCATTTGTCTTGGCGCACCACTGGGCGCGAGGACTGATTAAATCGGACTCGATAACTTTGACCATTACTCGTCAGCTCACACGCCGCGCCTCTGAGTTCATCGACCTGGTACTCCAGCTCCAACCCGCCGTCGCGGCGTTCGATTGCGATGGCACGCTCTGGGCGGGTGATGCTGGCGAAGGATTCTTCAGCTGGGAACTGGAACAGGGCCTGGTCTCGGACCAAATTGCAGCCTGGGCCAAGCCTCGCTATGCGGCCTACCGCGCGGGTCAAGTCACGGAAGATGCCATGTGCGGGGAGATGGTCTCCATGCATCATGGATTGAGCGAAACCTTGGTCCAGGCTGCTGCCACTAAGTACTTCGAAGAGACCTTCATCCGCCAGATCTTCCCAGAAATGCGTACTCTGGTGCAGAAACTCCAGGAGCAAGGGTGCCAGGTCTGGGCGGTTTCCTCCACCAACGAATGGATGATCCGGGCGGGAATGCGTTATTTCGATATCCCCGAGGACAGGATTCTCGCAGCCGCTGTCGAGGTGCACGACGGCATTGTTACCAACCGTCTTACTCGTGTGCCGAGCGGCGAGGGTAAGCCGAGGGCGCTTCGCGCGGCGATCTCCGGGCCGGTGGATGCCGCCTTTGGTAATTCCAAGTGGGATATCGCGATGCTTGAGATAGCTCGAGCGCCCTTTGCCGTCAATCCCAATCCGGACCTCGATAGGGTAGCAAGGCAGAATGGCTGGCGTATCTACTTCCCCGACTCATTGGCGGATTGATGGTAAAAAAGGAAAGCGCCCCGCTGGAGGTAGGGCGCTTTAATGTTCTTGCTGAGATCCAGGATCTCCTTCGTGTTCTTTAAAGGTAGGATATTCCCCATAGCCGTTCCATCGGGTACTTCCTGTAGGGGCACTGTAAGGTGTTGACGAGTCTACTCAGTCCCAAGAATACCGGGTGTGTTTTGGACTTCCTCCGGCGGTGTACCATGCGTATCGCTGCGATAACACTTAGTTTGATTTTGGCGCTCGCCACTATGTCGTCTGGTCAGGACCGTTCCCATGCCCGCTCGATGGTTATAACCCCTTTGGGGATTGTGGCGACGACCCACGTGCCAGCCTCCCAAGCAGGAGCGCAGGTTCTGGCGCGCGGCGGTTCCGCAGTCGACGCCGCGATTGCTGCCAACGCCGTGCTGGGTGTCACCGAGCCCATGATGAATGGAATGGGCGGTGACTTGTTTGCCATTTACTGGGAGGCCGAGACCGGCAAGCTTTATGGGCTCAATGCCAGTGGCTGGGCGCCCCGGGGGCTCACCATCGAGCACCTGAGAGCTAAGGATCTCAGCAGGATGCCGCTTGAAGGAGTCGATTCTGTGACAGTTCCCGGCGCGGTCGCAGGCTGGAACGCTCTGCACCAGCGTTTCGGCAAGCTGGCCTGGAAAGACCTCTTCCAGCCCGCCATCTTTTATGCGGAAAAGGGCTACGCTGTCCCGGAAATCATCCATGGCTACTGGGAAGGCAGCGCAGAGATGTTGGCAGCCGACGTGGAGAGCCGGCGCGTATTTCTGCCCCACGGCAAAGTGCCTGCTGTCGGGGAAGTCTTCACAAATCCTGATGTGGGCAAAGCTCTACGTCTAGTCGCCCAGCAGGGAGCGCAGGACTTTTATCGCGGCGAAATCGCACGCGCCATCCTGAGCACCTCGCAGGCTCTTGGGGGCACGATGTCGGCGGCCGATCTCGCTGAATTCTCCCCAGAGTGGGTTGAGCCAATCTCCACCACTTATCGTGGTTGGACCATCTACGAATTACCTCCCAACGGTCAGGGCATGGCAGCCCTGGAAATGCTCAACCTGATGGAAGTCACGGCAGCATCACCGGACGGGCCGCTCAGCATGAGCGAACTCCACAAAAAGATAGAAGCCATGAAATTGGCTTACGCTGACCTCACCCGCTACAACGCCGATCCACGCTTCGCCAAGGTGCCGGTGAAGGGCCTGCTCTCCAAGGATTATGCGAAGGACCGAGCGAAGTTGATTGATGCAAGGAAAGCGAACTGTCAGGTTACGTCAGGCACGCCGCCGATGAGTGACACCACCTATCTCTCGGTGGTCGATCGCGACGGCAACATCGTTTCGCTCATCCAGAGTAACTACGAAGGCTTCGGCTCGGGCATTACCGTCCGCGGCATGGGGTTTGCACTGCAAGACCGAGGCGCTTTGTTCTCGCTCGATCCTGCGAGCCCGAATGCTCTGGCTCCACGCAAGCGTCCGTTTCACACTATCATTCCCGCGTTCATGGAACGCGGCGAGCAGCACATCGGATTCGGAATCATGGGCGGCGCGAACCAGCCTCTGGCCCATGCGCAATTCGTCTCCAACGTGGTGGACTACGGCATGAATATTCAAGCCGCGCTGGAAAATGCACGCTTCACGGTAAGCCCCGAAGGTGGCTGTCACATACGAATTGAGTCGCGAGTAAAACCTGACGTCCTGGAGAAACTTTCCGCGATGGGACACCAACTGGACGTCCGTGGTGAATATTCCACCACCATGGGACGTGGCCAGGCCGTGTTGCACGATGCCAAAAACAAAATGCACTACGGCGCCTCCGACGCGCGAGCGGATGGATCTGCTGAACCGGAACTTCCGCCCGTCACCTGGTAGAAAACCTAGCCCCGCTGCTTAAAGAATTGCACCGCGCCTTCGTGGGCCTCGGCGGCTCGTCGGCTCGGAAAGGTTCCCAGGTTGCGGCGTCTTCCACTTCTGGGATCTTTCTTGCGCGAGTAAAGCCGGTATTCTCCGGATTTGAGTTTGCGAATCATTTCGAGCTCCTCCGCTCCGGTATTTGAGATGCTAACCAGGATGCCGGAGGAGGCCAGTCGGCGAGGAACCTCGCGTGCACAACCGGCAAACTGCATAGCGCGGGTGCACCCGGTGAGAAGACTGAAGACCAATGTTATCGTCCTGAGGCGGGCGCGGGCCTAGCGAAGGACGTCGCGTGCACTACCTAGGCAATAGAAAAATGCCCCAAAATAAAAAGCGCCCCAGACCCTAGCTTGAGTCATGGGACGCCCGAACAGCCCTCCCCCAGAACTGCTCGCGAGCTACCCTAAATTCGCGCCCCAGTCCTGTAAATTACACTTCCGTGCCATACGAATGGCACGAAATGGCTACTTTCCCGCCTCGAATCCATACTTCAACTAACGATTCCACTAAACCTGGCAGCATGGTTACTTGGGCAAAAACAGGCAGCCTCCAAACCCGACACTCAGTTCTGCCAATCCGGTGTGCAAGCCGGCTTTCGGTCCTGTTTTCACAGACTTAGAACAGCAACCCGACGCTGTCGCTGCGCCCCAACCATTACCCCCGTAATCAATGCAGGGGGGATTACCGTTGACTGCCTGCATATCCACCCTTACAGTCGCCCGCAGGGGGAATTATGAAGGACATCCACGAGGTCTTGCGTCGTAAGCAAGCCCAATACGCAACCTTGGCCAAGCAGATCGAGGCGCTCCAGGCCGCCGCCGACAAGCTCCGCGAAGTCGCTGCACTCCTGTCCGATAGCGAAGAAGAAGGCATCCCTGTAGTTCTTGATGAAGCCGGAGAAGAATCTCGCGCCATGAGCGCCAAGGCTAGCTCGGCTCCGCCCAGCGCTCAGCCTGCCGCCAAGGCGACCGGCCGTGGAACCGCTCCACGTTGGCCGTAATTCGCCTCTGTCAACCCCACTGAGGGGCATATGCAATTTCAGGCACTGCTGGTTTTGACTGACAACAGCGTGGCCGAGGTGCTCAGTCATGTGCTGGCAAAACTCCAAGTTGATCGCGACCTGTGCGCTGACCCTGGCGACGCAGCCCCCCTGCTCGAAGAAAAATGCTTCGATATCATTCTTGCCGATTTTGACGATTCTCACGCCGCCGCCCAGGTAATCGAAAACGTACGACATTCCGCCAGCAAGAACGCCATCGCCGTTGGTCTCTTGAGTGATCCTTCTCAGGTACGCAGCGCCTTTGGCCAAGGAGCCAATTTTGTTCTCTATAAGCCAGTAAAGAACGAGCAGGCTCTCGCCAGCCTTCGCGCCGCGATTGCTTTGCTGAAGAGCGAGCGCCGCCGCAAGTTTCGCGTGCCGGTACAGTTACCGGTGACATTGAGTTGGCAGGATGCCCCCGAAGTCGAAGGCATCATGCTCGACGTCAGCGAAGACGGAATGGACGTGCTTTCCGCTCAGCCCCTGCAAGGCTCGCAAAATGTCGAGGTCGAATTTTCTTTGCCCGATTTGACTCAGCTGCGCGCGCGAGCGCAGGTAGTGTGGGCGAACACTAACGGGCAGGCGGGGCTTCAGTTCGTGGATTTCCCCGAAGAGGAGCGTGAAACGCTGTGCGCCTGGCTAAGCGCCAATTCTCAGGAATTACCCGCCGAACCCGAGCCCCTGTCCCAGTGCAAGGTTTCCGATCTGAGCCTGGGCGGATGTTATGTAGAAACCGAGTCGCCTTTCCCGCGCTACACCAAAATTGATCTGTGCTTGCGGGCGGCGGATCTGGAGCTTCACACCAACGGCATCGTGCGTGTCATGCATCCCGGACACGGCATGGGTGTTGAGTTTGCCTCGCGAACCAGCGAACAGCGCTCCCAGGTCGAGCGCTTCATCGAGTTCCTGATCAGCCAGTCGGAGGTAACGCCGCAGCTATGCGTGGCCCCCAAGTGCATCGGCTTCTCCCATGATGATGGCCACTCGTCTTCCAACCAGGACGCAGTGCAAGATGACCTGCTCCAGTTGCTGCGTCGCGAAGAAAACATGACCCAGGAAGAATTCCTGGCTGAATTGCGCGGCCAGCGTCGCTCCCAGGCTCAAGCCACGACAGCCTGAGTCCTCCGCCCTATTTTGCTCCTCAACCTTTTCGCTCTCTAACGTCGTCATGAATTCGTGACCCCAGTCCTATCCCTTTGACGCGCGAAACGATAAGTAAGGAGAGTGGCGGGACCTCCGCTCCCCAAAGTTGTACGAGGAGGTGTGCCATGGAAGCGCTGAAACCCGCTCCCCGACTTGCCCTATCCAACATCCTGTTCACCACAGATTTTTCCACGACCTCCGAGCGAGCCTTGAGTTTCGCGTTGGCCATCGCCAACTGGTATGGCTCGAAAGTCCTCGTCGTCCATGCCGTGACACCCGAACCGCGCCACGAGGTCCGATTAGACCAGCTGCGGTAGAAGCCGATCCCGCTTGGCAGGGATGCCCGGCGTAAGCTCTTCAAGTTTGAGGCGACCCATTCATTCAGCAGCATTCCGCACGAAGCCATCCTGCCAAGGGGTGAGTTCTGGCCCGTGGTTTCGGACATCGTAGAAGAGCAACAGGTCGATCTGCTCGTTCTCGGCACGCACGGCCGTCTCGGCCTCAAGAAACTCGTGCTGGGCTCCGAGGCCGAGACCATTTTTCGGCAAGCATCCTGCCCGGTGCTGACCGTCGGACCGCACGTCGTTGCCGTCGGCGCCCGCACCTGGATGCCGAAAAACGTAGTCTATCCCCACGGACTTCTTCGAAACTTCCCTGCATGTGCTTCCGTTCGCGTTGTCACTGGCCGAGGAGAGCCAGGCCCACCTTATCCTGCTGCATTTGACGGGCGATGGTTCCCATGGACCCGAAGGACGATCTTGAGGACAGGATTCTGAAGCAACTCAATGATCTTTTACCTCGCGATGCAGCCGATTGGTGCGAGCCCGAATGTGTGCTGCTATATGAATTCCCGGAGGAAGGCATCTTGCTCCTCGCTCAGGAACGCTCGGCCGATCTGATTATCATGGGGGTGCGAAAGGGAGCCCTTACCTCAGGTCACCTGCCGTGGGCACCGCAACGGAAGTCGCGAGCCGGGCGCCCCGCCCCGTTCTGACCATTCGGGGTAATTGCAGGGGACGATCAGCGCTTCTCCGGCTTCCACCTATTGAGAAACCGCTCCAGGTCTTCTGGGGCCAATGCACGCGCGTGTTCGAATTCGCCGTTTTTCTGGCTGTAGAGAAGTTTCCCAGCGCTGTCCAGGACGGCAAGCCCGGGTATACCTTTGGACATTGGCACCTCATACCGCTTCATCAAGTCCTGGTTTCTGTTGCCCTCGCCCACATCGACGTGCACGATCTCATAGTTTTTGTCCAGTAGCGGAGCCAGATCAGGCCGGTGAAAAGCAGCTTCTAGCACGTGGCAGTCGTAACACCAGTTTGCGCCGAAGACGAGCAGAATATGTTTTCCACTCTTCGAAGCGTGTTGCAGCGCACCCTTGATCTCCGACTTGGCATCGACGCCCGCGGGATACAAATCCTTATTGGTGGAAATGGGTTGTTCCAAGCGCGCGATATCTCCGCGTTTAGCTGCAACAATGCGCCATTGCTCGCCTTGTTGAGCCCATAACTGCCCTTCCGAAACATAAACCGTACGGAGGGGAGCTTTGGCAGCCGACTTCACCTCGGCCACGAAAACAACCTGATGAAGTCCACTTCGCGGCGAGTCCGATTGATCGATCTTAAGATTGATACTTTGGACCTTGAGTCCGCGCCAAAAGCTGATTTCCGCGTCAGCATTGATGGGTGTTTCGTTACTCCCTGCTCCAATCGTAGCCGCGGGATTCACACTATAGAGCATCTTCAGTGTCAGCATGTCTCCGGTGAGTATTGCGCTTCGCCATTGTTCCAGCGGCCCGAAAGGAGCACCGTTGGAGGGAGCGGGAAGAAACTGCGCGGAAGCGCCCGCTCCAAGAAATACAGCGCCAAAGCTGAGCGCACAAAGGATTCTCCGAATAGACCACACGCACATTCACGACTCCGACGATGCGAGAGTAGCTAGGGCTGAGTATATCGCAGCACGTTGTAACCCACTCAAGACCGGTTTTGCTCTATGCTTGGTTCGGGAAACACCAAAACCGGCCGGCACTTCAAAAATGGAGCGGCTTCTCTAATTCACCTTCCCAGCAATACGATGACGATGCCTCCCACCGAAGAACACGCCAGGGAAGCGGGCCTGGCTCAATTGTTTCCTCTCCCTGCAAGCATCATTGCTGTGGTCGCTTTTGCAGCGCTGGGGCCGATGTTCTTTCTCGGCAACCCATCCGGGCATGATTTCGAATTCCACCTCAACTCCTGGATGGAAGTAGTCACCCAGTGGCAGCAAGGAATCATTTACCCCCGGTGGGCGGCCATGGCTCATTACGGCTACGGCGAGGCGCGTTTTCTCTTCTATCCGCCTGCCTCCTGGATACTGGGCGGGCTGCTGGGATTCGTGCTTCCCTGGGCGTGGGTTGCTCCGGCATTCATTTGGATCGCTCTCAGCGCTGCCGGTTTTTCCATGTTTCTTCTCGCGCGGCGATGGCTTTCGCGAGTGGATGCCATCTTTGCTGCCGCTCTTTACGCGGTGAACCCCTACCACCTCGTGATCGTCTACTGGCGGAGCGCGCTCGCTGAGTTGCTGGCCAGCGCGTTGCTTCCCTTGCTTTTGCTTTTCGTTCTGCGAGCCGAACCCGAAGGCCGTAAGACGATTGTTCCACTTTCGCTGGTCGTAGCCGGCGCATGGCTGACGAATGCCCCTTCCGCAGTGATGGTGAATTACTCGCTCGCGCTTTTGGTCGTGGTTGTAGCTATCGTTCGACGCTCACCGCGGATTTTGCTCTATGGAGGCGGCGCGGTACTTGTGGGGGCTGCGCTGTCTGGCTTCTATTTAATGCCTGCTGCCTATGAAGAAAAGTGGGTAAACATCGCGCAAGTGCTCTCCCCCGGCGTGCGCCCAAAAGACAACTTCCTGTTCACGATTATCGCCGACCCCGACCACAATCGTTTCAACCTGCTCGTATCGACGGTTGCGATCAGCGAGATGGTCCTGTTGCTTGGCGCTGTATTCCTCGCACGCAAAGGACGTCGCGATCAGCCGCAGCTCCGGTGGACACTGACCGCGTGGGCGGCAGCAGCCGTACTGCTGATGTTTTCGATCACTTCGTTCTTTTGGGAACATCTCCCCAAGTTCCGCTTTGTGCAATTGCCCTGGCGCTGGCTGCTGTGTCTCAACCTCGCGTTCGCCCTATGGATCACTCTGGGAATGCGACGCTGGATAGGGCGAACACTGGTATGCCTTCTCATGATTGGCGTAATCCTCTTCGGCTGGCACAGAATCCAAACGCCCTGGTGGGATAGCGCGGACGATATCGCCGAAATGCACGATAACCTCGAAGAAGGCAAGGGCTACGAGGGCACCGACGAATATGTCCCGACCGGAGCCGACCCTTACGAGATCAAGCAGGACGTCCGTAAAGTCGTGGTGGAAGGAGGCGGCCAAGTTCGGGTTCACGTGCAGCAATGGTCGCCGGAGACCAGGTCCTTCACTGCCGACGTGACCCAACCGAGCCGCGCCATATTGCGCCTTTTCAATTATCCAGCGTGGAGAGTGGAGGTGAACGGCCGGGTTGTCCCGACTGAAATGCACGAAGTAACCGGACAAATGATGTTTGCGCTCCCACCGGGCAACAACCGCGTGCGCATTACTCTGATCCGCACATGGGACCGCACGCTGGGAGGAGTCATATCGGGAGTCAGTGTAGTTCTCATAGTAGGTGTCATCGCAACGGACAAGAGACGATCAGAATCTATGTCGCCCTCCTGAGCGGGCTTGCAACCCGCGAACGATCTGGCGGGCACTGGTTAAGGGTAGTGCGCGCGAGATCCTTCCCGACCCAGGGTCCCTCAGGATGACTACATGCAAATGGTAGGTTCGTGACTCACACTTTACCTAGAGTCCAGCGCCGAGGGCCGGACGCCTAACGCATGAAACACATCCTCATCGCCACCTCGAATCCCGGCAAATTGCGTGACTTCGCGGGTGCGGCCAAGTCGCACGGAGTCGAAGTAAAAACCATCCCAAACTTCTCTTCCCTTCCGGTCGCAATCGAAGATGGCTTGACCTTCGAGGCTAACGCTCGCAAGAAAGCCGAGCACTATAGCCGCTTGGTATCCGAGGAAATCGTCCTCGCCGACGATTCCGGCCTGGAAATAGACGCTCTGGGTGGCGCCCCGGGCGTCCACTCAGCCCGCTACGCCGCCGAAGAACCACACCGGGCTGAGAACAACACCGCCGATGAGGCCAACAATGCGCGCGTTCTCCGCGAACTCGAAGGCACTCCTGCAGACCGCAGAACGGGAAAGTTCGTCTGTGTTATTGCCGCCGCACGTGACGGCCAGACCATTGCCACCTTTCCTGGCGAGGCGGAAGGCATCATTCTGGACCACCCTCGCGGTTCCGGCGGCTTCGGTTATGATCCGCTCTTCTACTTCCCGCAAATCCGGAAAACCTTCGCGCAACTTACCCCGGAAGAGAAGGCGGGTTACAGCCATCGTGGGGCGGCCTTCCGCAAATTTCTGTCGTGGTACGACCAAAAATGAGATGCGATGCAGCCAGAACCAAGTCAGGCGGCCTCACGCATCATCGGTGACCGCCGTCACATCATTGTGTTCCGCTGGATTCTAAACTCTCTCTTTTCTTGACTTCATTTCTGTGGCACCAAGATAATGAAAGGTTCCGTCACCATCCTGGAACCTACAAGGAGCAGTCCTGTGGCAACAACGGCCAGTCCAGCGACTCCGACCCAAGTCACAAGCGGCGTCGCCCCCCTGCGAGCCGGTCAGGGTTATTCATTCTTTCTGCGCCGGCTGCATTCCTTGACCGGCATCATCCCCATTGGCGCGTTTCTGGTAGAGCACTTTTTTTCCAATTTCGTCGCCACGCAGGGCCCGGCGGCCTATACCAAGCAAGTCGCCCTGCTTGCCGGACTTCCGTTCGTCTTCTTTCTGGAGTTGTTCTTTATCTGGATTCCCATCGCGTTTCACGGACTGTACGGCTTTTACATCTGGTATTGCGGAGAAACCAACGTCGGCGACTATCCCTGGATGGGCAATTGGATGTATGCAGCCCAGCGCTGGACCGGTGCGATCGCGTTCTTCTACATGGGATATCACGTCTGGCATTTGCGTTTCTACGGAGCGCATATTCTCGCTGAGCCTGCCGTTGCTTTTCCCAAGGTACAGATGGAATTCCAGAATCCCTGGATCGTTGCTTTTTATGCGATCGCCATCCTAGCGGCTTCCTGGCACTTTGCTTATGGTTTGTGGCTGTTCGCGGCTAAGTGGGGGATTACCAGCGGTGACAACGCACGCCGCAAGTGGGGTTACATTTGCTTTGCCATCGCGGTGGTCTTCGTCGCCGCAGGCGCGGCCACGATGTATACGTTCCTGAAGACGCCGTTGCAGCCCATGCCCAGTGCCGCACAATCGCTTCTCATAGGTTAATAACCGGGTTGAATCCCGGCAGATTGGAATTTGAGTGACATGGCATCAAATCCGAAAATCATAGTCATCGGCGGCGGCCTGGCGGGACTCTCCGCCACCATCAAGATCGCCGAAGTGGGCGGGCAGGTGGATCTGTTCTCCATCGTACCCGTCAAGCGTTCCCACTCCGTCTGTGCCCAGGGTGGCATCAACGCTGCCAAGAACCTCAAAGGTGAGGGAGATTCCACCTGGCAGCACTTCGACGATACCGTTTATGGCGGCGATTTCCTCGCGAACCAACCGCCGGTAAGGGCGATGTGCGAGGCGGCACCTGGCATTATCGACCTGCTCGATCGCATGGGCGTCCCCTTCAATCGCACTCCTGAGGGCCTCCTTGATTTCCGGCGCTTTGGCGGAACGCTCTACAACCGTACCGCATTCGCCGGCGCAACCACCGGCCAGCAACTGCTCTATGCGCTGGATGAGCAAGTGCGCCGCTATGAATCCGAAGGAAAAGTCACCAAGTACGAAGGTTGGGAATTCCTCTCGGCCGTCATTGATTCCAGTCGCGTGTGCCGTGGGATTTGCGCCATGGATTTGAGGTCTATGGAGGTGCGCACCTTCCCCGCGGACGCGATCATTGTCTGCACCGGCGGCATCGGCGCAATCTTCGGAAAGTCGACTAACTCCGTAGTTTGCACGGGGTCGGCCCAGTCGGCTCTCTATCAGCAGGGTGTCTACTACGCCAACGGCGAGTTCATCCAGGTTCACCCGACGTCCATACCCGGCGAAGACAAGCTGCGGTTAATGTCCGAATCGGCCCGCGGCGAAGGGGGACGCGTCTGGGTGCCCAAAAAATCAGCTGACCAGCGCGATCCCAAGTCCATCCCGGAAAGCGAGCGCTGGTACTTCCTCGAAGAATGGTATCCGAAGTACGGCAATCTCGTCCCGCGCGATGTGGCTACCCGCGCTATTCACAAGGTGGTTTACGAGTATCACCTCGGAATCGATGGCAAGCCGATGGTCTATCTCGACCTGACCCAGATCGACCGCAAGGTCCTCGACCGCAAACTGGAAGGCATTCTGGAGATTTACGAGAAGTTTGTCGGCGACGATCCGCGCGAGACGCCCATGAAGATCTTCCCCGGCATGCACTACACCATGGGCGGACTCTGGGTGGACTTCAAGCAAGCCACAAACATCCCCGGAATTTATTCTGCTGGCGAGTGCGAATACCAGTACCATGGCGCCAACCGGCTGGGAGCAAACTCGTTGGTCTCCTGCATCTTCGGTGGCTTCGTTGCCGGACCGGAAGCGATCAAATACGCTCGGAATTCAACCAGCGCCACCAGTAACGGCTGCTTCGATGCCGAGCGCAAGCGCCAGGAAGAAATCAACGCCAAGCTGATCAAGGCGGACGGAAATGAGAATCCGTTCCTGCTCTGGCGCGAACTGGGCGACGTGATGACCAAGAACTGCACAGTCATCCGTTACAACAAAAATCTGAAAGAAACCGATGCCAAGCTTGTCGAATTGCTGGAGCGCTACCAGCACGTCAATTTGAGCGACCGCACCCAGTGGGCGAACACGTCCTTTGTATTCACACGCCAGCTCTACAACATGTTGCAACTGGCGCGAGTGATCACCCAGGGTGCTGCCATGCGAGACGAATCCCGAGGCGCTCACTACAAGCCAGACTTCCCGGAGCGTGACGACAAGAATTGGCTCAAGACAACCAAGGCCAGCTTTGCTGCGGATGCTGACGAGCCCAAATTTGAATTCGAGCCTGTAGACATTTCGCTGATTCCGCCGCGGACCAGGAAGTACTGACTCACAGGGACAAAATGCATCTGGAACGCAACCTGAACTCGACGCTAAGCGTGCTGTACATCGCCACGGGCGTGGTTCTGGTCATCGTGCCCTTGTTAACGTTCCACTTGCTTCCGTGGCTGACCGTAGTGGTCTTGATGCTGTGCGGCGTGCTCGCAATTTTAAGCGGGTGTTTACGTCATTGAACGACATGCCAGGTGTTAGGAATTAACACCAACAAGAAGACCGATACTCATGGCTAATAACAAAAACGTCATTATTCGCATAAAACGTCAGAACAACCCGGAATCCGGGCCGTACTGGGAAGAGTTCGAGCTCGACTGGAAACCCGGGATGAACGTCACCTCGTCCCTGATGGACATTGCTGCTAAGCCCGTCACGCGCGACGGCAAGAAGACGACGCCCATCACCTACGACTCGAACTGCCTGGAAGAAGTGTGCGGCTCCTGCGCCATGCTGATCAATGGCCGCGCTCGCATGGCCTGCTCCGCGCTGGTTCATCAATTGGAACAGCCCATCAAGCTCGAGCCCTTCTCCAAATTCCCGGTGATCCGTGACTTGTCGGTAGACCGTAGTGTCCTATTTGAGAATCTCAAAGCCGTAAAAGCATGGGTTCCAATTGACGGTACATATGACTTGGGAGCCGGCCCACGTCTCACCCTGGAGGATCAGGAGCAGGCGTACCCGCTCTCCCGCTGTATTTCCTGCTGTTGCTGCATGGAAGCCTGCCCTCAATTCAACGAGAGCACCGGATTCGTGGGCGCCGCCACCATTTCACAAGTTCGCCTTTTCAACACGCATCCCACAGGAAAAGCCCTCAAACGCGAACGACTGGCCGCCCTCATGGGCGACGGCGGCATCCAGGAGTGCGGCTACGCCCAGAACTGCGTCGAAGTTTGTCCCAAGGACATTCCCCTGACCCGCTCGATAGCGCAAGTCGGTGGCGAGGTAATCGTGCAGGCTATCGGCGACCTTTTTTGGAAGTGACCGCGTTTGCGCGGCTGTCTGTGCCGCACGCGGTCATCCCGAGCGTAGCGAGGGATCTCACCGCTCAAATGGCATGTCGTGATCCTGAACCGGCGCTAGCTCGTGAAGGGATC
>Ga0066678_10000340_pt1 | contig 14892 bp, 11 predicted proteins | sample GraSoiAngelo_127_FD_62300 | JGI IMG/M metagenome (GOLD analysis project Ga0066678, IMG submission 62300) | Grasslands soil microbial communities from the Angelo Coastal Reserve, California, USA - 14_0927_09_40cm | ecosystem: Environmental > Terrestrial > Soil > Grasslands | place: USA...
CCGCGGAGCGCAGGAACGCGAGCGTGGACGAAAGGCCGCCCAACCCCTGATCGAAGACGTGATTGTTGGCCAACCCGAACACACGGAATCCAGCTCCCACGAGGACCGTCGCCTGCTCCGCCGTCAGGTTGAGGGACGGCCCCGATTTAATCGACGGCTCTTCGCTGTTCGCGATCGGCGCCTCAAGGTTAGCCATGGAGACATCGGCCGAACGGACGAGCGCGACCAGATCCTCGTCGAATGGTTGCCGCTGAGAAACCCGGGCATTGCAAAGGTCGCCCGCCGCCACTAGACGCCAGCGGCTCACGGTGCCACGAGCAGGCGATACAGAATTGCTTGAATAGGCCACAGCTTCATTTGCGGATATATGTCGACGCGTTCGGCCAATGCCGTGCTCACGAAGCCCTCTACCAGCTTCCGGTCAAAGAACCGCTGAGCCCCTAGATCCACGACGTCAAGCGGGAAGAGACTTCTGATGCCGTGCGCGGCGATCGCGTCCTGAGCGAACCGGTTGGGTGTAGGGGCAAACTCGCGGAATGGACCGACACGTAAGCGCTCGGGAAGGAGATACCCGATTGCGGCTTTAGCTAAGTAGCGCTTGCTGAGCAGCAGAGGAATGCCGTAGCGCTTGGGAATGAAGTCAAACACTTGCAAGGCGTGGTCGTAGGTCCCCGGGAGTCGGGCCATCTCCGGGAAGCGCGCGCGGATCACGTCGAAGAAGAGCCGCCGGCCCTCCAGGCCGAGTCGCGGTAGTGACAGGCAAAAGTTCGCGAGCGCTCGACTGACGAAGGGAGTGACCACACCACCAAAGTACTCGTACATCATCGGTTGGTAACTCGAAAACTGTGACACATGGTTCCACTGAAAGAGCAACCAGATCCGTTGGAACGGGGCGCCAGGGAGCTGCGCGTACTCGTCCTGGAGGATCTGCTCCACCTCAGCGCGCGCCCGCGCCACATCGAGCCACGGCACCACGGAGCGGAGCTCGTCATCGCGCCAGTAATTCGTCTTCCGAAAGAACCGCTCGAGCAGTGGCGTGTCGGCGGGCCCCTCGGCCATCTTCGCCACCTGCATCCCTTCTAAAGGGTCGCCGGTGAATCCCGTGACGATCTCCGACACGGGTCCGCGGTGCCGGAGATCAAGCAGAGCCGGGTACTGATACATGCCGTGCACGCACATCGATGCTCCGAACCACTCGCACCATGGCTGCGTGAAATCGCGGAGGTAGTTCCGCCCGATCGGGACGACCCTGAGGGAGCGATTGAGCGAGGCCGCGATGCCGCGGGCGAATTGGGTGTCCTGCCAGGTCTCGTTGCCGTAGCAGATCGCCTCGAAGTCAAATCCGCGGCGAACGCCAATCGCCGCGATAAGGCGAGAGTCTATGCCACCTGAGAGCATCAGCGCGATCGGCCTGGGTTCGCCTAGACTCGCACCAATGACTTCTTCAAGCCGCTCGCCCCATTCATCCACCAACTCGTCCCAGCCCATCGCCCAGCGTGCATCGCTCGGCATGATGGTGGAGCACCGCGCGATGCGGCGGGCCCCGGGCGCATAGTGAGCCACGGTGTCGGGCGGTTGGACACGGATGCTCTCATAAAGTGTTTGGTCACCAAAAAAATGGCCTGTGGTCATCAAGGAGTAGACGGCCGCCGGACCGATTCCGTCGCTCCCAGGTTCGGTGGTACGGTAGACCACCGGCTCGAGCGTGGAAACACACAGTGAGTCCGGTAAGCACGCGGCGTACACTTTGCAAGCACCAGTCCAGTCGTTCCACACCTGGATGCCGTCTGTGCCCACACGGACCACGTTGACGATGCCTTCCCAGGGCAGGACAGCCCCGGCTTCCCCGTTGGCCGCCTTCGCGAGACTTTCCTCGATTTCGCGCCAACGCAGGGCCTCGCGCCGAACACCAGTCGCGAACAACAAGGCATCCCCATCCGTCGTGCGCTGCACTAAGTCCGCGACCACCCCGAACCCCCACACCGCAACAGTCACATCCTTCGGGCCGTTCAACGCATGGTGAACTGTTAGCCACGGGAACTGCCGGAGGACCGCCTCGTGTTCCGCGAGGAAGCGACGTCGGGCTTCCGTGTCGCCACCAGAGAGGACTGAGAAGCCAATCAGCTTGGCGAGCGATGGGGACGGCATTCTAGCTCGCCGCGGCGAGCGCCGAATGCGCGGTAAAGTCGCGGTACTCGCGGTCCACGAAGAGCCGCCACCACACCACCAGAGAGATGGCCCGACTAAACCTCACCGCCTCCTCCCACGTAAAGCCCACAGCGGACTGGCGCTCGAAGTAGCGGCGGAGCGCCGTGGCGTTCAGCGGCATCCCGGAATGGACCTTTGCAAGCAGTTCGGAGCTGATGTACGTGCGGTTGGTCGGGTCTCTCAGCCACGTCAACATGTCGCCCGAGAAAGCGGTCTTTCGCCGGTTGGTGCGGATGCGCTCGGGGAGGAACCCGGCCACGGCGTCGCGGAGGATTCGCTTCTGGAAGCCACCACCCACCTTGTCGGTATCGGGGATCGAGAACCCGAACTGCACAAGCCGGTAGTCCATGAACGGGGCGCGCATTTCGACTGACGACGCCATCGTGGCCCGATCGAACACGCGCAGCACCGTCGGCAGGATGGTGGTGTGGAAGGCGTGCAGCAGGTGCTCACCAAAGAGAGTGCACTCTGGCACCTCGGGGACAGGAAGGTGCTCGAGCCGCAGTGCCGGATCCCACAGACCAGCGCCGTTCACGTCCGCGACCAGGCGCCGCTGGCGCAGGCGCCGCACGCCGGGCACGGCGTTGTAGAGCAGCGCCACCAGCGGCGGGATCGGTCGCTGCCCGACTCCCGCGTTACGCATGGCGGCAAACGTCCGTGCTGCATCGTAGGCTGCACTCCACTGCCCCCGGCGGATCAAAGATTCGATCGCCAGATTTATGTGGTAGTGGTACCCGCCGAGGATCTCGTCGTTACCGTGACCCTCGAGCAGGACCCTGATGCCGTCTCGCTGAATGGCGCGGTAGATCTGCAGGTAGGTGATGGAGGAGATGTTCCAAGCCGGGAATTCCAGGTAGTACAGCGAGTCCCACAGCCAGCGCATCGCGCCGCCCCGGTCGACGTCCACGTGGCGGCACTGCTGGCCGAAGTTGCGCGTCAACATCTCGACGTCCGGGGTCTCGTCGATCGCGCTGCCGGCGTGGCGGATCGTATATGCGTGGAGGTCGCGCCCGCTTGCCTCTGGTACGCCTGTGGCGCGCAGACGCTGGTAGCCGGCGTAGACCGAGGTGGAGTCCATCCCGCCGCTCAAGGTCACCGCGTTCTGGACGTCCGACCGCAGTCGAAGGCGCACCGCGTCGAACAGAAGCTCCCGGTATCGCTCGACGCGCTGTTCGTAGGCCGCGGGCACTTGAACAAAGAGGTTTGCGGGGCGCCACCACCGGTGGAACGTCGGCTTCCCGTCCTCGACGATGACGTAACCGCCCGCCTCGAGCTGGCGAATGGCTTGGAGCATGGTCCCGTCGCCGTAATCAGTCGCGGCCTCCACGATGAATGACTGCACGTACGTGAGATCGGGCTCGCGTCCGGCGCCGAGCTCAAGGAGTGGTTTGACTTCTGACCCGAAGAGGAAGTCACCACCGACCTTGGCCCAGTAGAGCGGTTTCACACCAAAGCGGTCCCGGGCGGCGAATCCGCGCCGACGCACTGTGTCGTAGAGGAAGAAGGCAAACATCCCGTTAAATCGCTCGACGCAGCGCTCACCCCAGGCCTTATATGCCTCAACTACCACCTCGGTGTCGGAGTGCGAGGCGAATGAGTGCCCCAACCGCTCGAGCTCTGCCTTCAACTCGACGAAGTTATAAACCTCGCCATTATAGACGATGACGTAGCGGCGACTGATGTCATAGAGCGGCTGCTGCGCCGCGTCTGACAGGTCGATGATGCTCAGTCGCGTGTGGCCGAGAAGAACCGGGCCGAGCTCGAGAACGTTCAGTGCGTCGGGTCCACGGTGACGGAGCAGCTTAAGGGCTGCGGCGAAGCGCTCTCGCCCCAGACCAGCGGCGGCTCCTCGGACGGCTACCAGGATGCCACACACTATTGGGAGCCCTCGCCGTGATTGGTCCCGACCGTGCGTCGCAGCACGGCCGCGGCAAGCATAACGGCGAATCGCGCGTGAGTGCGTGCGTAGCGGGGCGCGAGCCGCCTGGGTTCCTGCAGTACGCGGAACAGCCATTCGAGGCCGAGGCGACTTACCCACCGGGGCGCGGGACGGATCACGCCCGCTTCAATGTCCAAGACTCCTCCAATGGGAACGCATGCACACGGCGGCAGCCGGTCGCGCCACGCGTCCAAAAAACGCTCGCGGAGTGGCGTGCTGATACCAACGAAGAGAATATCGGGCCTCGTCCGCGCAATATCTGCAACGACCGACTCCTCGCGACCGGTGAAATATCCGTCGCGCCACCCGACTACACGCAAAGGTGGCGTGCGGGCCCGCAATCGTCGGGCCGCCTCGGCCACAATCTCCGGCCGGGCGCCGAGGAGGTACACACCGTAATCGCGCGCGGCAGCACGGTGAAGCAGCTCAGAATAGAGGTCCGGTCCGCCGACCCGCCCCGGCAGGGGTCGCCCCAGGAGGTGCCCGGCCAGCATCAGGCCACGACCATCTACAAGGACGAGGTCGGCTCGATCGTAGAACCGACGGAGGAAGCCGTCATCACAGCATCGAACCGTGAGCCCGACATCCTTCACGCAGATGAGATGACAGCGATCGTGCGCGCGGATCATCGCCTCGACTGCATCGCAGGTCTCCGACAGTGTGAGGCAATCGAGCCGGCTTCCGAAGAGCACTACGGTCCGGACTCGCTGACCTACTCCTCGCGCCATTCGTAGCCCAAGACGATTTTGACGACTTTCGAGGATACATTCGGCTCGAGGTACTCGGCGGGCGGCGTCCACGCCGGTGGTTGGGCGAGGACCGTCTCGACGCAACCCACGATGCGCTCCGGGTCCATCCCAGTGAGCATATTGCTGCCCGCTTCTATTGTCTCCGGGCGCTCTGTCACATCGCGGATAGTCACGTTGGGCACGCGGAAGAGGCAGCACTCCTCTTGAACCGTGCCGCTGTCGCTCAAAGCGCACAGCGCTTGGCGCTCAAGTGCTACGAAGTCGAAGAACCCCACCGGCTCGATGAAGCGCACGTCGCGGCCGTCGTTGGCGATGCCAAATGCCTCCATCTTGCTCCGGGTACGCGGGTGAAGGCTGCAAACCACCGGGTGACCGAACTGGGCTGCCAACTGCCGCAGCGCCGTCACGAGGTTTCGCAACCGTTCCTCGATGTCCACGTTCTCGGCGCGGTGCATCGTCACGATAAAGTAGCTCTGCGGGCTGAGCCCCAGCCGAACGAGGACATCGCTTCGCGCGATGGCGTCGCGGTGCGCCTCGAGCACTTCGAAGATCGGATTCCCCACAACGAACACGCGACTGCGGTCGATTCCCTCGCGGACCAGGTTGGCAGCACTCCGGTGCGTATAGGGCATCAGGACCGAACTCGAATGATCGATGATGCGCCGATTGACCTCCTCCGGGACGCGGTCGTCGTAGCAACGGTTCCCGGCCTCCAAATGAAACACCGGGATCCCCATACGCTTCGCGATCACGGCCGCCAATCCGGAGTTTGTGTCACCGAGGACCAGCACTCGATCCGGACGTTCCCGCAGCAGAAGTTTCTCAACCTCGATCAGTATCTTCCCGATCTGCTCTCCGAACGTGTCGCCGCGCACGCCAAGACTGTGGTCGGGCGCTCGGACCTCGAGTTCGTGGAAGAAAACGTCGCTCAGGACCTCCGCGTAGTTCTGACCGGTGTGAACTAAGACGTGCTGGCAGGAGCAGTCGAGCTTCGGTATGATGCAACTCAGCCGGATGATCTCCGGTCTGGTCCCAAGGACGGTGACAACCTTCATCGCAATAGCTCGTCAGCTTCGGAGGGCTCGGGGATCAGAAGCCCGTGGCTGTCGAGAAACGCTCCGAGACGCTCGCGAACCATGACGTTCCCAGCGGAGCTGTATTCCCCCGTGAGCGCCTGCGGCTCCGAGCCTTTTCCAGCTACCTCCGGCAGGATCGATCGAATACAGTAATATTGTCCGCGAGAGACGGTCCGATAGGCTTCTTCCTCCGACACCAGAATCTCGTGCACTTTCTCGCCAGGGCGGATGCCCGTCACCTTGATCGGGAGTTTACGGTCCCCGATGAGGACCGCTGCGATGTCGACGACTCGGGCAGAGGGCACTCTCGGGATGTACGTCTCACCCCGGCGGGCTCCACGCACGGCACCAAAAATGACGTTCACTGCGTCGTCCAGACTCAGCAGAAACCGCGTCATCTCCTCGGTGGTGATGGTGATCGGACCGCCCGCGCGGATCTGCTCGTGAAACAGGGGTATCACCGACCCGCGCGAAGCCAGCACGTTCCCATAGCGAACACAAATGAAGCGCGTGTCCGGACAGGAGAGGTTGGCGCTGAGGAAGACCCGCTCCTGCAGGGCCTTCGTCATCCCCATGACGTTGACCGGCTTACACGCCTTGTCCGTAGAGACGCCGACTACGGTCTGCACCGGCAACCGGTGCTCACGGATGGCGCGCACGATATTCTCGGGCCCGGTAACGTTGGTCTGCACAGCCTCGAACGGGAAATACTCGCAGCTCGGGACCTGCTTAAGCGCCGCAGCGTTAAAGACGATGTCGGCATCCTTGACCGTAGAAGAAACGCTATGGAAATCGCGCACGTCACCGATGCGAAACTCGACCAATTCCTCGAAATTGTGGTAGATGACTTCATCGGTCGCCACGGTGCGATGCTGATAGGCAAGCCGCATGTGATGCTGCTTCGCCTCGTCGCGGGAAAAAACGATGATCTTCCGCGGCCGACCCAGCTCGTTCGTCAAGAGCCGGCGGACAAGAGTCTTGCCTAACGACCCGGTTCCGCCCGTGATGAGGATGGACTTGTCGGTTAACACCATTGTGCCCGCCTCGCGTGAGCACGAGACCACCCGCCCCCCGCCTGAAGACGGAGTGGTGGAGAAAGCGGCGGAGGCAACAAATTCAGGTGGAATTCCCGTAGCCACAAGTCCTGAATGTCCGGGGTCGTCGCCCGGATCACAGGAACTGTGTGACCAGAGGTCCGGTTCAAGTCCCGCTGGACAGGACGCTCATCTCGTCCCCACCGTGCGCCCACGAAACCGTGCGTAATCTGTGGGGTCCGCAGCTAACTCCCGGATCATCTCCGGCCAGGGGGGCGGATGTCCACCCGTCTCCTGCCAGTACCTGTCAGAAACCAGGCTCCGGTCGGATACCTCGGTGTCGTCCCGCACAATCCTTGTCCCGGTGTGAAAGGCTTCGTTGAGCATCAGCAACAAGTCGAACTTCGAAATCGGCACCGAGGACACTTGGTACAGACCCTCAAGACTCGGGTGCTCCGTGACGACACGCCAGAGTTCTCTGCTCAGCGCTGCCGTCGTGAGCCCCGTGTAAAGCGTGCGGGCGTAGCCACGGACCTGCCTCCCAGCCTGGGTGAGAAACCAGTCGACTAGCGAGAGGTCCCGGAATAGGCCGCGGCCAATGATCGACGTCCGGATGGTCAGGCACCCCGGTCCGGCAACCTCCCCGAGGTACTTCGTCCGGCCGTACAGGTCCTCCGCGTCAGACGGGTCCGTCTCGCGGTATGGACCACGCCGGCCGGAAAACACGCAGTCCGTACTTACGTGGATGAGGCGTACACCGATCTGACTGCACGTTTGGCTCAGAAGGTGTGGGAAGAGGGCGTTGACGTAGATGGCTTGCGTCGGGTCCTTCGCTTCTTCCCGCTGTTTGATGATCCCGATGCAGTTGAGAACCCAGTCTGGCCGAGCCTGCGCAATCGCCCCCCGGATGCTGTCGAACTTCCACGCGTCCACGGCCGGAATGACGCGAGAGTCCTCGAACACCGCAGTGGCACGGAGCCGTTCGTCGTAATGAAGGAACGTGACGAACACGTCCTCGTCCTGGGCACGAAACACCTGCCATGCCTTGTGGCCCAGCATACCACCGCCACCCAAGATAAGAACCCTGGTCATCCGCGCGGAGCGCTCCGATCTTCTGCGAACCACCGAAAGTACTCGACGAGGCCTCGTCGAATATCCGAGTCCGGCACGAACCCGAGGTCCTCCCGCAGTTTGCGGATATCGGCCTTGCAATGCAGCACTTCCCCATCGCGGGGAGGTGCGTACTCGATCTTCGTGCGAATGCCACTTGCGTCTTGTACGAGCCGTGCGAGCAGGTTGATCGTAATGCTTTCGCCACATCCGACGTTGTATACTCCGCTCCGCTGAGCCTTCGTGGCCGCAAGCAGGTTCGCTCGGGCAGCGTCCTTGGCGTTGACGAAGTCACGCGTCTGTTCGCCGTCGCCGTACACGGTGAGCGGCTGGCCTGTGTGGAGCCGCTGGGCAAAGATGGGGATCACGTTGCCGTACGCGTCGTACCGTTGGTTGACCCCGTAGACGTTGAAATAGCGAAGGCATACAACGACCATCGGCGAGAGCCGGCCATAACAGAGCGCGTACTTCTCGCCGGCAAGCTTGCTCACGCCGTACGGCGAGGTCGGGCGCTGCGGGTGTTCCTCCCCGACCACCGTTCCCTCGAGCTCGCCGAAGATTGCTGCGGAGGAAGAATAAACGAAGCGCGTGACGCTGTTCTTCGCAGCCGCGTCGAGCACCGTGACCGTCCCGCCAGCATTGACCTCACTGTCACTGACGGGCTCCGCCAGGGAGCGAACGTTGCCGATGTGCGCCGCCAAGTGGAAGACGGCGTCCACGCCCCGTATGGCGTCTGCCACCAGAGCCGCATCTCGGATGTCGCCCTCTAGGAACTCTACGGGCTTCCCCGCGATGTTCTGTCGGTAACCCGTGGACAGGTTGTCCAGTACGCGTACCACCCAGTCTTCCCGTAAGAGCAGATCAACCACATGCGAGCCAATGAAGCCTGCGCCACCGGTCACCAACGCTTTCATCCGCCCCTCCGTTCGAGGGTCTCGAACAGTGCGACCCACCGCTCGGTCACCCGGTTCATTGAGAAGCGTTCCTTGAAACGGTCCCGGTTGAAGGCAGCCATGCGCGCTCGGAGCCCTGCGTCGTCGGCGAGGCGGCCGAGGGCGATGGCGAGGGCTTGTGGGTCCCGCGGTGGCACGATGATCCCGCCTTGCCCGTCCACCACCAGCTCCCGAATCGCACCGGCGGCAGTGGCGACGACGGCCGCCCCAGCCTGCATCGCCTCTAAAATGACGATGGGCAGCGCCTCGGGCCCGTAGAACGTGGGCAGGCACAGCACATCAGCGCCGTCGAGGGCCCGCTCCTTCGCCTCACCAGTGATCGGCCCTTCCCAGCGAATGCGGTCGGGGAACCGGCACCCCGCGAAAGCCTGCTCGATCTGTGCAGCGGGGCTGTCGGCCCCCGGCGCCCCGAAGAAGGTAACGAGAAGGGTTGGCCGTGTGGCGCAAGCGCGCTCCGCAGCCTGCAGGAGGTCCTGCCATCCCTTTGTTCGGAGCATGCTTGAGAGGTAGATGACCCGCACCACCCCGCCGTCGCCTTTTTGGCAGCGGGCAGGTCGCGGCGGCAAAGCGTTTGGGATGACCGAAACCCCTGTCTCCCCGGCGAAGGGGATGAAGTTGTACCGAAGGGACTCACCGACAGTCACGACGTGCGCGAGTCGGCCGAGCGCCATTCGCATCAGCACGCGCACAGCGCTCGGAGCGCGCTCGTAGAAGCGGAGGGCATCGTTGCTGTGCGACCACGCCACGATTCGCGCGTGCGTCAGCATCGACACGGCCAAGATACAAAGCATGTCCCGAACGCAAGGCCAGAGCGTGAAAGCCGGCGCAACGATGACATAGTCGAAGGGCTGTTGGCGATCAGCCCGGAACAGCTGCCACAGATACCGGAGCATCAACCCTAGCTTCCGAACTTCGGGAACGCCTGTGTTCGCGAGCGAGCTAGCGTAAGCGGTGTTGATGTGGACAAGCCGGTGCTGCCGCCCGAGACTCGAACCGATGAGGAGTTGCACGGCGTAGGACGAGCCGTGCATCGGAGGCGGCACTGCGGCAAAGACGGCTATCTTCAGCGGCCGACCCATCAGCCAATGCGCTCAGCAACGACGAGCAGCTGGTACCTCCGCCTTACGATGCTATTCACAAAGCAGACGAGTCGGAACAGCGCCGCGTTCCACCCGAATAGTCGCCATATCTTCGGGCTCCAGGCGTGGCGAAGCAGCCGCACCGACCGCACGGCGAGTCCGGCCTCACTGAAGAGGTTGCCTGCAAGCTGTGGCGACCAGGTGTACAAGTGGTGGTTGAGATCGTCGGGACGGTAGGCGCGCTGTGCTCGCCAGTCGTCGACAGGAAGGCAAAACAACATTCGACCGCCGACCTTTAGTTTGCCGCGGAGTCCAACTAACTCGTCGAGCGGACGGACGGCGTGTTCGAGCGTATGGTTCGAAACGATTACGTCGAAATAGGCGTCTGGGAGTTCGGCGGTTGATGCAACCACCTGCACGCCGCGGATGACGGCTTCGCGCCGGGCTTCTGCACTTACTTCCACCCCTATCTTCTCACGGCCGGGCAGGTGCTCCAGCAAGTAGCCGCCGCCGCAGCCGAAGTCGCATACCGCTGCACCCTCTGGAATGTAGGGCGCGAACTTGAAGAGGTTGAGCTTGCCACCCAGACTCCCGACCTCCCGCTGCCATTCGAAGTAGCGAACGCCAGCCTCACCAGCGTAATGGTGTGAGATCCGCGGGTCACTCACGTCGCCGCGTGACGCCCCTGATCCTCCTGCTGGGCGAACCCAAGAAGTTGCGACAGGCGGTTCCACGTCGCCTGGGGGCTGAACTCTGTTTCGAAAAGATGGCGACACGTACGACTCATGGAGATCCGCAACTGCACGTCGGCCTCGATGGAGGTAATGGCGTCCGCCAACTGGTGTGGGTCTTGAGTTGTGCTCGCAAAACCGACACGCCGTTCCCGCACGAAGCGTACGTTAGCAGCGTAGTCGGGACCGTGCGCCAGGATAGGAACCTGGGCCTGCATGTAGTGCACCAACTTCCCAGGAAGCGACGTGCGGCTCAACAGCTCATACCGCGGCAGAAACGACATCGGCACGTAAAGCAGGTCGCACGTCTGGAGCTCCCGCGTGAGCTCCTCTGGAGTCACCGAACCCCGATATTCGACGGCCGACGAACCAGCGAACGCGGGCGGGCGACGTGCGCCATGGATCACGACGACGATCTTGTCCCGGTGGTCGCGCACGTCGTTGAGTCGTTCGATGGCATCCACCAGCACCCCCATCGCGTCGGTCGCCCACAGGTTCCCTGCGTATCCGATACGTCGAACCTTATGGGCCATCGGAGGCGGCGGCCGCGTTGGCCCGCCGTCTCCACCTGTCCAAATGATCGCGGGCTCCCGAGTGAGGCCGTAGCGGCTCTGGTAGTACTCCTTCATCGGCGCCGAGATGACGTCAATAGTCGATGCGCGACTCAGCAGTTCCTCAAAAGCGAGACGAAGGAATGCGCCCTCACGCGGAGCGACGTGTCCTGAAACGTCATCCTGCACGCTCACATGCATGGGAAGACCGGTCAAACGATGAAGTTGCACAGCAGTTGGAATACCGGACCACCCAGCATGCACCCACATACGGTCGACTCCTTCGGTCGTAGCGAATCGCGCGATTCGCCTAGCAGCCAACGTAGGGAAACGACGAAACGCCCACCACCACCACAGCCTTCGCAAAGGCGAGCGTCGCGCGAGTCCAGCAACGTGACGCTCAAAAACCGCCGAGGCCTGCACGCATCTCGGCACTCCCTCCATCCACGACGGAACAGTCCTATTCGCCCCCCCCGCCACGGCCCAGACGAGTCGACCGTTGGGCACGAATGGGAGCAGTGCCCGAAACAACACTGTACCTCCATCCACGTCCATCATTGTGCTACACGTGAGTAGGAGCAGCTTCGGCACCCGTTCTTGCGTAGGACCGCACGACCACGAGCCCGTCCACCCGTGCACGTTCACAGCGCAGGCTTGATGGCCCCAGTCAAGGAGGTAGTGTTTGGTATTGCGAGCACGACTTGGACAAGCTTGAGGATGATGTAGACCGAAAGAATGGCAAACGGCGGCGCCAGCAGAGCGTTGGACTGGGATGCGACAAAGTACAACACCGACGTCGCTGCGAACGCCGAGAGTATAGCAAGCGAGAGGGTTTTCCGAGGACGATACGCGAGTCGGTCAACCCAGTGCGCAGCGGCGTAGTTCGCCGCCGCAACGACTATCACCCCAAGATTTCCCCACCAGAAGAAGGCTTCCAGAATGCCTCCTATACGGATGGCTGTGTCACTCCGGTACTCCTGCTGCATTACAAAAGCACTAGCAGAGGTCGCGACAAGATCCTTGTCGATCCCGATCAACTGCGTCAACTGCCTGGGAACCACGGGAACAAAGACGGTCTGAAGATAGTGGCGCGAAATCTCATCGGTTTGATCGCGCCCCAGGCGTAGTAGAGCCGCTGCGCCGTCTCGGAACTCCCCACCCCAAGAGGACCCAAAAGCAGTCAGCGAGCCGAACGTCGTGCTGAAATCAGCGCTGCCGCCACTGCGCAGGATAGCGAGCACTGGTTGGAAGAGAACAAAGATCGCCACAAAGCCTAGCGCCAACACTTTGAACCGAGCTGCTACGCCGAGGTTTCCTGTAAACGCTAGGAGAAACACTAGCGTGACCGCCACCTGAAAGAAGGCCCACCGGGCACCACCGGCTGTGAGTACAAAGAATGCCCATGCGACGAAGCCGATGAACGCGACCCGTCCACGGCCTGTGACCACGAAACGAAACAGCAATAACGCGGCAGCGATGTGGAAGGCGTATGCCAGGCGATTCAGGATCGATGGGAGCTCGATGGAGAATCGGTTCTCGTCCGTAATTCGGCCGAGGTATATGCCGCCGTATCCGATGGCAGGCAAATAGAGAACGCAGAAAATGCCGACGAGCACCAAGGAGAGGGTCAGGAACAACGGAAAGGAGATGTCCAGCCTTTCAACGGGCGTGGGTCGTCCAGTCCCGATTCGATGGTTCCACACCGCACCACCTGCGGCAAAGACAAGGAGGAAGAGCGCGTAGAGCGCGTTCTCCTTCGCGACGTCGCCGTCCCACCCTGCCCATAGCTGCCGAAAGATCAGGAAGTTCACGTTGCCGAGGCAGACCCAGAACGCCAGGTAGTTGAAGTAAAACGCGTAGAAGAGTGGCTTCCGCGACCAGGCGTAGAGGGCGGCGGCACCGGCGAAGAGCATCAGCGTTCGCCCATCCATTATAGGAGCGTCTGCCAGCGCGGGCCCGACTGCTGCGAGCAGGACCACGCCGGCGAGAAAGCTGTACGGAAGGAGGCGTGTCACCAGCCTCCACATATTGGGCATCACTCCAAGGGCTTCTGAGCTACCCACGGGGCACCAGCCCGCCCAACAGCGTCCGGGCGGCCTGCCCAACGTTATTCAGATGTCGCCGGGCTTCTGGATACCGACGGAGCATCGAGATCCCCACCGGCAACGTGAGCGCGGCTCCCACTAGTGTGCCGAGGCCTCCAGCAGCCAGCCCCAATTGGGGAGCACCCACTGCGCCGACCACAGCGCCTGTGGCAACAATACCGGCGATCACGCCAGCGAACCCCCAGGGTACGTGCACAAGCGCTACAGACCGCGCCGCCGCGTACACTAGGGCCAAGTATGCGAGCGACCCTGCGCAATAGCCGTAGCCTGCCGCGAGGTATCCCCAGTGCCGAATGGCGACAACGTTGAAAGCCGCTGTGATCGCCAGGCTTCCCATGTTTGCTCCCAGCAACAGCCCCGTGCGACGGTGTGCTTCTAACGCCTTGCCTACATACAGGGCCAAGTTACCGAGCGCCGAACCTACCAGCGCCAAGGCGATCAGGGCGTGCCCTTCAACGTAAGCCCGACCGAGCGCAAGCCGCGCAATGAAGTGCGTGTTGGGGACAACAACGAGGAGCAGGGGCAACATGACGAAGAGGAACAGCCTCATGTACACCGCGTTCGTCCGGTCAAACTCGCCCTGGTCGAAGGGGGTGGCGTTGGCCATGGCCATCAGGATCGGGTGCGCCGAGAGAAGCATCGGCATGGCCAGCAATCCCACGGTGCTACTTCCAAGCGCATAGTTGCTGGCGTAGACGCCCACACCAAAGGCACTGTCGAGTACCGCTATCAGTGCCCGGTCGAGAAGCGGGCGAGCCTCAGATGCAAGCATGAAGCCAAGCATCGGCACGCCGTACACGGCGTAGCGCCGCAACTGTTCGAAGTACCCCTTCCACACCACACGAGGCACCTGAGCTAGGTGGCGCGCAGCGGCGCGAAAGCCGAGCGATCCCGCCAGCCAAAGTATGACCAGGCTCTCGGCGAGCAGCCATCCATACAACAGTGCCAAATATGTGCGCATCCCCGCCAACGAGAAGAGGCCGAAGGCAACGGCGTACCTGCCGACGCTCAGCGATAACGAGGCGATGGAGTAGCGCACCGATTCGCCGTCCGCCTGGAGCGATGAGAGGAGCGTGCGGTACCACACGTCCGCCGCGATGAGGGGAACCATGATGAGCGGGAACGCGGGTACCCGCCCCGGCACGGCCGCCTGCAGTCCCAGGTAGGCGGACCCCGCGAAGACCGTCGCGGCAACCGAGAGGACAAGGAAGAACAGATAGAAGGTGACCCGTTCGGACGAGCGCGCGGAAGACGCGCCGGAGTCGAAGCGCAGGAGTGCTTGCTGGAACCATGTTCCCAGAACCACGGCAGAAAAAGTGACTACCGACACGATAAGGAAGTACTTGCCAAGCTCGAC
>Ga0066678_10000351_pt1 | contig 14756 bp, 13 predicted proteins | sample GraSoiAngelo_127_FD_62300 | JGI IMG/M metagenome (GOLD analysis project Ga0066678, IMG submission 62300) | Grasslands soil microbial communities from the Angelo Coastal Reserve, California, USA - 14_0927_09_40cm | ecosystem: Environmental > Terrestrial > Soil > Grasslands | place: USA...
AGGGTGAAGACAGCTCCGTCTAGCGCCGGGCGCCAGCGCTTGTTATGTTCGAGACTCGCCTCGTACCGAGCCTCCCAGTTGTGCATCATGCCGCGCATGAAGGCCCAGAATCCGCGGGTTGCTGGGTCTCCGAGCTCAGGGATCACATCGTCCGATTCGCTGAGGAGCGAACGTCCATCCTCGATCCCACCGTAGATGAGAGTCATGCACCCAAGCCAGAAGGTGCTGAACGCGCGCACATCATCGTATCCTTCATCTGCAATAGCCAGCGCCGCACGAATGTTGCTCTGACCCCCCTCCGGGTCGCTTCCCCATGATTGCATAGTGCCCATCCAGCCCAGCGCTATGCCCTCCAGCCGCCGGTCACCCACTGTCTGTGCGCACTCGCGCATCCGCGCGAAATCCCTTGCGGCGTCGTCTGGCGCGCCTACGCCGAAATTGACGTGTCCGCGTTTCTCCGCGATTGGGGCCGCCGCCTTCATCGCTTCGGGGCCAATCGTGTCACAGACCTGCAGCGCACGCGCATAATAGTCCAGCGCGTCCTGGTTCGCGTAAGCGGCAACGGCCTTGTCCCCGGCTTTCGCTAGATAGTCCAACGCCTTCTCCCAGTCCTGAGCCTCGTGATAATGGTGCGCCAGCGCCTCATACTGCTCGGGCAACCGGTCCGCGTACAGCTCTTCGATCGCGGCACCGACCATGTGGTGCAGGTTCTTGCGACGCTCCAGAAGGAGCGTCGAGTACGCGACGTCATGCGTCAGGGCGTGCTTGAACATGTACGAGAGCTCCGGGAAGTAGTCCTTCTCGTAGATCAACTCCAGTTTCTTCAGGTCAACCAGGAGGTCGTCCAACTTCGCGTCGATGTCTGAGATGCGATTCAGAAGTCGCGAGGTGAACTCGCGGCCGATGACCGAAGCCAGTTGGATCGCCTCTTTCGCCTCTTGCTCCAGGCGGTCGATGCGGCTGAGGATCACCTCCTGGATTGTGTCCGGGACGCGCACCTGGTCAATTGGCCGCTCGAGCGCATACGAGCCGTTGCTCGGCCTGAGCACGCCCGACTCTACGAGGGCCTTCGTCACCTCTTCCACGTAGAACGGGTTGCCTTCGCCCTTGCTCGTGATCAAGCTCACGACCGGGTCTGGCAAGTGGGCCACGCGCAGCACTCTCTCAGCGATGGCGGCGCTGTCCTCGGCCGGTAGATGGCCCAGCGCCAGCCGGCTGAAGTATGTGCGCTCACCGAGGGAATGTGCGTAACCCGGGCGATAGGTAAGCACCATGAGCGTCGGTGTCGAGCGCACCGCATCGACTATCGCCGCGAGGGCTTCTTCGGACTTCTCGTCGACCCAGTGCAGGTCCTCGATCAGGACCACCAGGGGACGCCCGCGACTCTCTTGCGTGAGCAGTGCGCGCAGGGCGTCCAGAATGCCGGCGCGCCGCTCCATCGGGTCCATCGTCGCGATCGCTTCGTTTCCCGGGTCGACGTTCAGCAGGTACTTCAGGTAAGGAACCGTCTGCCGGGTCGCCTCGTCCCAGTCGCGTGTCCGTTGGTCGACCTTGGCGACGATCTGTTCGTCGTTGTCGCCTTCCTCGATCGCAAAGTTGCACTTGACGACGTCGCTGATCGGCAAATACGGAATGCGCTTGCCGTACGAGATGCAGTGACCTTCCAGCCAGGTGAGCGGCTCATCCAGCAACGCTCGCCTGAACTCCAGAAGCAGCCGCGACTTTCCGAGTCCGGCTTCGCCCGTAATGAACACGACCTGCCCGCGTCCGTTCTTCGCCTGGTCGAAGTACCCTCGCAGGAAGCTCAGCTCCTGCTCGCGCCCAACGAACGCCGTCAGCCCACGCTCTGCCTGCGCCTCCAGCCGCGTACGCACGGCCGGCTTTTCACGAACTGCTCTGTACGCAACGACGGGCGCCGACTTGCCTTTAACCATCAGCCCGCCGAGCGGCTCGCACTCAAAGTAGTCGCCGGCCAACCGGTGCGTTTCCCCCGTCATGTAGACCTGGCCCGGCTCCGCCGCCTCCTCCATCCTCGAGGCGAGGTTCACCGTATCGCCCAGGGCGGTGTAATCCATGTCCAGGTTGTCCGAGATCTTCCCGACCACAACTGGGCCGGTGTTCAGTCCCACGCGAAAGCGGCATTCGATCGGCTGCTCGCGCCTCACTTCTTCCGAATAGTCAGCGAGTGAGCGCTGCATCTCGAGGGCAGCCGAAACCGCGCGACGGGCGCCATCCTCGTGGGCTATCGGCGCCCCAAACAACGCCATCACGCCGTCCCCTGTGAAGCTCGTAACAGTGCCTTCGTAACGGTGGACAGCGTCCATCATCCGGTTCAGGCAGCCCTGCATGAGCGCATAGACGTCTTCGGCATCGGTGCGCTCCGAAAGCGGCGTAAAGCCCATGGCGTCCGAGAACAGTACGGTAACCGTGCGCCGTTCCCCTTCGAGCTTGGCGCGCTCGCGCAGGATCTTCTCAGCCAGGTGCTTGGGCGTGTAAGAGAGCGGGTTCGCGGGGGCCGTTGCCGTCTGCACCGCCGTCAGCCTTTGTCCGCAGCCTCCGCAGAACGAACTGTCTGCGCTGTTGCTTCGCTTGCAGGACACGCAGACGATCTCGAGCTGCGCGCCGCACTTGTTACAGAAGGCGGCGTCAGGGGCGTTCTGGTGTCCGCAAGATGGGCAGTTCACTCAACGACGATCCTACTTCGGATTCCGGTATACGAGCGCGTCAATCGTGCGCAAACCGACCGTTCCCTGTCAACTTCCGGGCCCTCCCGCTTCACCCCCGTCCAGCGTCTGCTGTCCCTACCTCATCACGACCGGCAGCCGCTTCAACCCCCGGAAGCCCGGTACCCGCCGCCACTCGAGCGGCGACTCCGCGCCCCGCATCTCAGGGAAGCGCTTCACCAGCGTTCCAACAGCGATCTGCGCCTCCGCCCGCGCCAGCGGTGCGCCGAGGCAGAAGTGCACACCACCTCCGAACGAATGGTGGTCAGTCTTCTCGCGTGTTATGTCGAACCGGTCGGGCTCGGAGTATACCGACGGGTCGCGGTTGGACGCGGCCAGGATTGGCGTCACCGACTCACCGGCGCCAACTTGCGTCCCGGCGATCGTCCGGTCTTCCAGCGGTGTGCGCCCCGACATCAGGACCGGGCTCTCGAAGCGCAGCATCTCTTCGACCGCAGTCTTGATCAGCGCTGGGTCGTCCTGCAGCTTTTTCAGTTCGCGCGGGTTCCGCAGCAGGGTCAGAACGCCGTTTCCAATCAGATCTGTCGTCGTCAAATTGCCCGCCGCCAGCAGCAGGCTGCACATGGTGACGATCTCGTCGTCCGTCAGCTTGTCTCCGCCCTCCTCGGCGGCGATCAGCGACGTGATGAGGTCGGCACGCGGCCGCTCCCTTCGCTCCTCGATCACGCGGCGCAGGTACCCGTCCATCGCCTCGCCCGCTTCGTTCACCAGCTCGCGTTCCTCGGGAGTAAGCATCGGGTTGAAGTTCATCACACCGAGGTCAGACCAGCGCTTGAAGTCGGCGCGGTCCGCCGGGTCAACGCCGAGCATCTCGGCGATGACGATCGTTGGGAGCGGCCCGGCAAACGCCTCGATCAGATCGACTTCCCCCTCCGGGGCGATCGCGTCCAGAAGTTCGTCGACGATCTCCTGGATGCGCGGCCGCATCTGCTCGACTGCCTTGGCGGTGAACGCCTTGCTCACGAGGCCACGAAGCCGCGTGTGATACGGCGGGTCCGCGAACAGCATGCTCGGCTGCCGCTCCGCATCCGCGAACCCGAACATCGACTCGAAGCTGCCCGGCGCGGCCTTCCGTGGGTCCACCGAGAGGCTCCGGTCAAACAGCAGCTCGTCAACATCGGTATGACAGGTGAGGACGTAACGGTGCAGTGTCGTGTCGTGGTGTACCGGCTCCAGCTCACGCAGCTTGGCCAGAATCGGGTAGGGATCGTTCTGGAATGCGGGATCGAGAGCCGTCAGCTGGATCCCCGTAGGTACGGCCTCTCGTTCGGTCTTTGTCTCCTCGATCGTCATGACTTCGCTCCTTCGGTCCCTCGCGGCTTGGGACAGGGTTATCCTACCAGAACCAAATGACAGCGCGGACAAGCCGGTGCTACGATTCCTCCATGCCTCTCCTGAACATCTTCGACTACGAGGAACTCGCGCGTCGGAAGCTTTCGAAGCCGTTCTTTGAGTACATCGCTGGCGGCGCCGACGACGAAACCACCCTCCGCCGCAACCGCGAGGCCTTTGAGCGCATCGAACTCAGCCCCCGAGCGCTTGTCGACGTTTCGCATGTGGACCTCACGACGAGCGTACTTGGCCAAGCCGTCGAGATGCCGGTCCTTCTCGCGCCGGTAGCAGTCCAGCGCCTCGCTCATCCCGAAGGGGAATTGGCAACGGCCGGGGCCGCGGCGCAAGCGGGCACGATCATGACGCTAAGCACCATGGCCAGCGCTTCCATTGAAGAAGTCGCGTCTGCGTCCAATGGCCCGAAGTGGTTCCAGCTCTACGTCCACCGTGATCGCAACGTCTCCAAAAGCATGGTCCAGCGGGCGGACGCCGTCGGCTACAAGGCGGTCTGCCTGACCGTCGACGTCCCCCGCCTCGGGCGCCGCGAACGCGATCTCCGCAACCGGCTCGAATACCCGCCCGGCGTTGCGCACCGGAACTACATCGGCGAAGTCGAGCTTCCTCCCTTTGAAGTCGAACCCGGCGAATCTGAGCTGTCCGCCTCGGCGGACGTGCTGATCGACCCCGCGCTTACCTGGGAGGTCATCGACTGGTTGCGCTCGTTCACCTCGCTGCCGGTCATTGTGAAGGGCATCATGACCGCGGAAGACGCCCGGTTCGCGGTTGATCACGGCGCCTCGGCGATCGTCGTCTCCAACCACGGTGGCCGCCAGCTTGACGGCGCGCCCGCCTCGATCTCGGTGTTGCCGGAGATCGCGGCCGCTGTTGACGGGCGCTGCGAAGTGCTGCTGGACAGCGGCATCCGACGCGGCACGGACATCGTCAAGGCCCTCGCACTGGGCGCGAACGCCGTTCTCATCGGCCGGGCCTACATCTGGGGGCTTGCCGTCGCAGGTGAGGACGGCGTCACGCAGGTGCTCTCCATACTACGCAATGAGCTCGAGCTCGCGATGGCCCTCTGCGGCTGCCGTTCAGTAGCCGAGGTGGGCGCCGAAGTCGTCTACTCGCAGGCCCGCCCGGACTAACCTTCGGGCCACTCACCCTCGAACACGAACTCCGCGGGGCCGCTCAGGTACACGTCGCCCTGCCCGTCCCATTCGACTGTCAGCACCCCGCCCGGTTGCTCCATCTCGACGCGGCCGCCCACCCGGCCGTGGAGCCTCGCCGCCACCATCGCCGCGCAGCAGCCGCTGCCGCAGGCCAGCGTTTCCCCCACGCCCCGCTCCCAGACGCGAAGTGCCATTCGCTGTGGCGCTTGCACTTGAGCGACGCCGAAGTTCACCCGCTCGGGAAACGCCGCGTGGCGCTCCACCTTAGGGCCGATCGACTCCAGCGGATAGCTCTCGACAGGCTCCTCAACGAATAACACCGCGTGCGGGTTCCCCATCGAAAGGGAGGTCACTGCGAGCCTCTGCCCGCCGACCTCAAGCGGAAAGTCGATGACGGGCTCCATCTCCGCGACTACCGGCACCTCGTCCGGCGCAAACCTCGGCGGTCCCATCGAGAGCCGCACGCCGGTCACCTTTCCGCCCTTCATCGACGCTTCTGCCTCCAGCACGCCATGCACGGCTTCGATTCGTAGCCGCCCGTCAGTCGGCGTCGCCAGGCTGCGCTCGATGGCATACTTCACCAGGCAGCGGACACCATTCCCGCTCACTTCCGCCTCCGACCCGTCGGCGTTGAACAACCGCATCCGAACGTCAGCGCGCTCGGAAGGAAGCACCACGATCAGCCCGTCGGCCCCGGCCCCGTAACGCCGGTCGCAAATCGCCCGGGAGAGCGCTTCCCAGTCGCGCTCACCTGAGTCCCGCGCCTCCACGAACAGGAAGTCGTTCCCCGTCCCTTGCATCTTGATGAAGCGCACGACCGCTAACCTCTCGAGACAAGGCCGCGCGTGACCTGAATCTGCCCGAGGTGCATCGCCGCGTGCTCAAGCACGTGCGCGAGCCCCTCGCGACGCGTTATCTCTTGCGCCTCGCCCTCGCCCCACAGCTCCTGCGGCGGCAGAAAGCGATCGTCGAGCGTCGAGGGGTCCAGTCCCGCCAACGCCGCGTCGATCTCGCCAGAGAGCGCACACGCCGCTTTCCCGAGTGCCTCGTAGGTCCCCGAGGACGCAAACTCGCTCGGCCGATCGCGTCGCAGCGCCTGCTCGCACACGATGCCCAGCACCCACGCCCGCGCATTCCCCAGGATGTGCGTGGCGATCACGTAGCCGCTGTTGGCGCCGGGCACATCCGGCCGCCGGTTGAGTTGCTGCTCGCTCAACCCCTTTAGCGCCGCGTGCACGTCCGCGATCTGCTTCCGTATGTACTTGCTGTACGTCTCTATTTCAAGGTTCATGCTTCTTCTCAGTATGCCGGAAATGTAAGCGGGTGGCTTCAGCCGCCCGCGACCTCGGGGCCAGAGCCTACCACCGCATGGGATATACGAGACGATTATAGATGCCGGGGCCACAGAAACGCCGAGGCGCCGAGGAACAGCAACGGGCCGAGCACGGCTGCGATGGCGGCGGGAATCCACGGAAAATCGCCGGCCGGTTCTGGGCAGCGGCTCGCGCTCTGGTCTCCAGTGGGAGCCGCCACGTCTGGGGGCGGCTGTATGTCAACCGGCTGATCGAATTGGTCTACAACGATCTCGTCTTTTCGCGTCATCTTCGGCCCGTTGCTTGCGTAGACTAGTGAGTAGACGCGCCCAGTGTTCTTCCCAACAATCAGTACGGTTGTCGCGGTTAAGTCGCGGAAGACCTCCCTGGTGTGGGCAAGCGCTTCCTGTGTTTGGGGCGAATCGCCAAGTGATCGCTCCGCTTCGCTTATTAGCAGTCTGCCGGCATCTTCGTATGTCCCTTTGTACAGACGAGTTGGCTCTCGTCCCATCGTTGGCCCGTCAACACCATCGACAGAGTCGTCGTGGTTTCCGCCGTAGGCGAGTATCGCGTTGATCCTGACCAGCGCGTTGTAGCAGTCGACATTTGTCGTAGATGCTGACCAGCCGGAGTCGCGGCGTTCCCAAACTTGCGAGCCGATAACTATGTTTTCACGGCCCAGCGCTGTGTAACCAACATTGCTGATAACGCGCGCTGAATCGGGACCTGATACCAGCCTTCGTCTCGGCTGTTTAGCGGATCTCCGTCTATGTTCCCCATAACCGTCTCTACGTAGTGAAACGATGACACCGCGGGAGATCCTGAATCCTCTCCCGAGCACGCAACCAGCATGCTAGCTGCGCCGGCTAGGATGCATCCAGCTAGCGGGGCGACAACGCGGTTCACTCTCATGTCCTATACGGAGTCGCCTCATGCAGTGCCGAACGGATTGGCGTCTCGAGGAACGCCTCCGCCAAGCGCATCGCCTCGTCCACCGCTCCATCTCCTGCCTCGATCCACCGTATCCGCCCGCCCCCCGCCTTAAACCACGAGTTCTGGTGTCGCGCCAGCCGGTGGGTCCCCGTCTTCGTCCGCTCAATCGTCATCTCCAGATCCAGCTCGCCCGCGAGATACTCGCACACCTCGCGATAGCCGATGCCCGACATCGACGGCAGCTCTTGCGAATATCCCTCCGCGAGCAGTCCTCCGACCTCGTCCACCAGCCCGGCCGCGAAAATCGCCTCCACCCGCTCATTGATGCGCCGGTACAGCTCCTGGCGTCCCAGCCTCAGCCCGATCACCAGTGACTCGAACCCGGACGGCTCCTTCGTCCGCCAGTGGGAGAACGGCTTGCCGGTTGCGTGATACACCTCCAGCGCCCGCACGACTCGCCGCACGTTGCGGGGGTCAACGAACCCCTCCGCCTCCGGGTCCACCCGCCGCAGCTCCTCGACCAGCTCGGCGGGCCCCCGCGACTCCAGCTCGGCGCGCACCTGTCCGTCCGGCGGCACGCGCGGCACGCGCCAGCCCTCGAGCAGTGCCCAAACGTACTGCCCGGTCCCCCCGACCAGCAGGGGTTGCTTCCCGCGCGACCAGATATCATCGAGTGCATCCTTCGCCAAATCCAGCCAGCGGCCGAGGCTGAACGGCTCGTCGGGGTCGACGACGTCGATCAGGTGATGCCGCGCCACGGACCGCACTTCTTGCGACGGCTTCGCGGTACCGATGTCCATCCCCCGGTACACTTGCCGCGAGTCCGCCCCAATAATCTCGCCGCCGATCCGCTGAGCGAAATTCAGACCGAGCGAGGTCTTGCCGCTCGCTGTTGGCCCCACGATGGCGATTAGTCGTTGCATATCGCCTCGATTATCACACGGGTGCGCCTCCCGGCCGCCCTGGTGCTCGTCTTAGCGCAAATCGCCCAGAAGTTTCTGCAGCTCCGCGATCTGCCTTGCCTGCGCATCGTCTTGCGCCATGAGATGCGCCTGGATTTCCGAGCACTCGTGAAGGATCGCCTCAGCGTCCTTGTAGGTCTGCTCGGCCCGCCTATCGGCTGCTTTGGCCTGAATGTTTTGGCCCACTATGATGATGGGGAGGAGGATCAACTGGAGAAACGTCTGTGCTACCCAAGCAACGATAACGATGCTGTTTCCGGAGCGGATCGCCGATGGGAAGCTGACCAGGGCGAGGACCGTGAACAGGTAAGCGGCCCACATCGTTCCCACGATCGTCGTAAGCAATAGTCCCAGCTTGCCGTTGAAGCCTATTCGTTCGTCATCGACTTTAGGTGGAGGCGGTGCTGAACCTGCCAACATATCCCGCGTGTGCGGATGCGGGATGTGCTCGAAGACTGCGGCGACTCGGGCCATGGCGATGCCTCCCTATAGCTATCGATTACGCCACTGTGTAGCAGTCTACTTCCAGGCGCGACGCTCGTTCCCGTTTCTGCTGCGCTGAAGCGAGTGTGCTATTGGCTGGTTGGTTCATCCTGATTCGACAGCATGTCTTGCACCCGACGCGCCCAAACGTCAGGTTTTTCCACGTGGAAGCGGTGGACCTCGCCGCCCCTTAGCAGCAACTCAAGATATTCCGCCGGGAAGGGATTTGAGATGGAGCGTCTCTGCTTACCCACCGAGACGTTAGAGACCGAATTTAGCGGGATGTCAATTTGCTTTGGTCTCGCGCTTAGCAGCGACATACCTCCTTTGCTCATGTCCCTGAATGCCAATCGCTGGGAAGTGAGTACGAAGAAACCGCCGTGCCAGAAGCCTTTCGTCTTGAACCCAGCACGCCCCCGCAAGAGCGCCTTCTCGTCCTGCTTCAAGTCGATTTTGCGGTCGATCCAGTTCAGTAGCCATCGAGCAACCCGCGAAATTGGGCGTCTCCAACCAGTTGGCAGAGGCCTGACATCCATCGACTACTAAGATCCGGGTGATCTTGCGCGCACACGCGCCGCCGCTTCCACGATTCCCGCGAACGAGTCCACCTTGAGGCTCGCCCCGCCGACGAGCGCCCCATCGATCCCCTCACAAGACATGAACTCCGCGATGTTCTCCGGTGTGACGCTGCCGCCGTATAGGATGCGCGCCGTCTCCTCTTTCGCATCCCCGAAGCTCGACGCCACCTCGTTTCGCACTAGCGCGATCGCCGCCTCGGCGTCCGCGGCCGTCGCCGCCGTCCCGGTCCCGATCGCCCACACCGGCTCGTAGGCGATGATGAACCCCTCCGGCAATCCCCCCTGGGATTCTGCAAGCCCTTCGACCCCGCCCCGTGTCTGCCGCACGAGCACCTCGGCCGTCTTTCCCGCCTGCCGCTCTTCCAGCGTCTCCCCGACGCACATGATCGGCTGGAGCCCGACGGCCAGCGCCGCCTTGACCTTGCGGCTCACTATCTCGTCCGTCTGGCCGAACTTATGCCGCCGTTCCGAATGGCCAATGATCACGAAATCGACCAGCTCCTCGAGCTGCGCCGGCCCGACTTCACCCGTGGCCGCCACATCGTCCTGCCAGTGCACATCCTGCGCCCCAACCTTGATCGTCGACATCGAAAGGGCCACCTCGACCGTCGCCAGGTAGATGAACGGAGGGCAGACGATTTTCTCCACCCCCTCGATATCCTCGATCCGTTCCCGCAGCCCGTTCGCCAGCTGGTACGCGGAGTCCAGCCGCAGATTGCACTTCCAGTTCCCCGCGATTACCGGCGTCCTGCTCATTCCGGCCCACTCTTGCTTTGAATCGCTACTTGTCGTGCTTTATCGACCGCCGCCGTCCATTGTTGCGCCAGTCTTCGCTGGGGGATGAACCATCGCCGAAGTCCGAACTCGTAATGCGCCCCGGTCGCCTCTACGACGAGGAGCACGGAACCTTGGTCATAGATGCCATCTACACTCGGCAGTGCCACAACAACCCGCCATCCAGGGACGAACCACGAAGGAGTGGACGGAAGGAACTGCAGTGCACCAACCCATATGAGGCGTTGAGAGGTAAGGTATAAATCACCACCGCCGAGGAGACCAAGAGTGGCTTGGGCCTTGTCCAGCACTCTTTCTCCCGGCCCGAGGGCAACGCCGCGGATCTCTTGATTGACTCCAACCATCAGCTTGTCGCCGATTACCGGCGTCCTAGCCGTCTCTGGCTCCTTGATCCTGACTCCTTGCTCCTGTCCTCACGCCCCGTACTTCTTGAACCGGCCCGCGTGCGCCATCGCCAGAGGCAAGACCTCCTTCGCCGCGAACGTCCCCAGCGACCCGCGTTGTAGCTCCGTCTCGCTGAACATCCCGCACTCGTCCGCCCGCATCCACTTCGAGCGCAGCATGAACGGCACTTGGTGCCACGAGTGCGCCGCCATCAGCGCTGGCGTCGAGTGATCGCCCGCAATCATCAGCACGTCTGGCTCCATCTCGATGAGCGATTTGATTGCCGTATCGACCTCCTCGAACTTCGCCACCTTGCGGTCGAAGTCCCCGTCCTCGCCCGCCGTGTCCGTGTACTTGTAGTGCACGAAGAAATAATCGAAACGCCCCCAGTACTCCCGCAGCGTCGCAAGACTGTCCTCCAGCGCCGGTCCTACAGGCAGCGCATCCATCCCCACCAGCTTGGCGAGTCCGCGGTACATCGGATAGTGCGCGACCGCCGCCGCCCGCAGCTTGAACACGTCCGGCATCGCCGGCCAGTCCGGCCGCTTCGCGAACCCGCGCAGCAACAGCATGTTCGCGGCCCCCTTATCCGAGAGATACTTTCGTGCTTGATCGACCCATTTCGCCACCAGCGCCGCCGTTGTCTCGCCGTCGGGCGCGGCGGCACGCGGCATCAGCGGTTCCGCACCTTCTTTCTGCGGGTCCGTATCCGCCACGGCGTCCGAAAGCCCTTCACCCCGCAGCACGAGTACGAAACGGTGCTCCCGTACCGGCTCGACGAATAGCTCCGCGCCTTCTAGACGAATGCCGCGGAGCGCCGCGACCAATCGCGCACTGTCCTCGGTGCTGATCCGGCCGGCTCGCCTGTCGATGATGCGCCCTGCCCCATCGACGGTGCAGAAGTTGCCGCGCGCCGCCACATCCGCAGGCTGCAGGTCGAAGTCTATCCCTACCGCCTCGAGCACCCCGCGTCCGATGTTGAACTTCAGCGGGTCGTATCCGAATAGCGCAAGGTGTCCGGGCCCGCTACCCGGTGTAATCCCAACTCCCACCGGCACCGTAAACCCGCAGGCGCTCTCCCGCGCCAGCATGTCCAGGTGCGGCGTGTAGGCCGTCTCCAGCTCCGTCCGTCCCGTCTCGTGATGCGGCAGCCCGCCCAGCCCATCCATCACGAACAGCACGATCTTCGTGTCGGCCTCTTGGGCCAGCTCCCGCGCCAGTTCAAGCTCCATCGCGAGGACGATTATCGCGTATCCCGCCCCGACGGGCTACGCGACTCACTTTATCCGCTCCTCGACCGCTCATGGGCGATGTCCGCCGTCGCTGGCCGGCGCGTTCCGCTCGTCCTGAGGCTCTCGAAGGGACCGGGGTACAAACACTCCGCCGGCCGATTCGGTTATTCGCTTCCCATTCGCTGACTAACTTATCCTGAACCGGATGCGATTCGTTGTCGCCACTTCCCTGCTGTTTCTCGCCGCGCTGATGGCGTCCTGCGGCGGCGGCAGCTCGGCCGACGAAGCCTATCGCGAGGCCGCCGGTCGCGCCGCCCAGAGCGCCGTCCTCACGCTCGACAACCTACCGGAGGGCTGGGCGAAGAGCGAGATCGGAGCGCAGGCGCTCGCCGGCCTCTCGCTTAACGGCGATTGCGAGGCGCTGAACGGCCGCGGACGCGGCTTCACCGGCGAGGTCGCGACGGCTGATTCAGAGCCGTTCGCCGGCTCGCATAACCAGCAGCTCGCCTCCACTGTCAGCGTCTTCAGCGATACGGAGGCCGCCCAGGCCGCCGTCCGGCGCGCCAATGACCTCGTCCTTCAGTGCAGGGACCAGGTCCAGGAGGCGCTCAAGCAGGCGATTAAGAGCGCCGCCGGCGATCTCGGCCGCCTGATCGGAAATATTTCGGCGTCCGTGGAGCCCGCTCAGTACAAGCCGCTCGTCGACGAGACTTCCGCTTATAGCCTGAAGGCCGACATCTCCACGCTGCTCACAAGCATCGACGTCAACGGCCACATCATCATCATCCGCAAAGGCCCGCTCACCGGCGTCCTCCTCTACGCCACCCTCGGCGACCTCGACACGGGCGAGGAAGAGGGCATCGCCACCGACTTGGCCACCAAGCTCACCAGCGCCGACGCTTCGCTTCCGAAATGATGCGTTGTGCACCAAGCCTTCTTTCGCTTATCCCCAACGGTTCCTCCGCTCATCTTGGGTATCGAAGCATTGAGCGGGCGAACTCGTCCGCGGCCAGATTCGCTTAGTCGCTCCCCATTCGCTGACTACGCATCCATCAGCGCCGCGACGCCCGGCAGCTGCTTGCCCTCGAGGAACTCCAATGACGCGCCGCCGCCCGTGCTCACGTGCGAGAAGCGGCTCGCCAGCCCGACCTGCTCCACCACCGCCGCTGTCTCGCCGCCGCCGATGATCGTCGTCGCCTCGCCGAGGTTCGCGATCACACCGGCGAGCCGGTGCGACCCGTGCGCGAACGGCGCCATCTCGATCACGCCCATCGGCCCGTTCCAGACCACCATCCGGCAGTCCTGAAGCGCTCTTGCGAAGACGTCGATCGTAGTTTCCCCCACGTCCATGATCCGCCAGCCCTCGGGCACGTCCTTGACTGAAACTCGCCTCGCCGGAGAGTCCGCCGCAGACCGCTCGGCGACGATTACGTCCGCCGGGAGCAGCAGCCTCACGCCCTTCTCCTCTGCGTGCCGCATCACGTTCTTCGCCTGCTCCAGGTAGTCGTCCTCGACCAGCGATTCGCCGACGTTAAACCCCTCCGCCCTAAGGAACGTGTTCGCCATCCCCCCGCCGACTAGCAGCTTGTCGACCTTTGACAGCAAATGCTCGAGCACGGCCATCTTCGTGCTGATCTTCGCCCCGCCGATGATTGCGGCGTATGGCCGTTCGGGGTTCTCAACCGCCTGGCTGAGGAACTCGATCTCCTTCTCCATCAGAAATCCCGCCACCGCGGGCAGCAGCCGCGCTACCCCTTCCGTCGAAGCGTGCGCGCGGTGCGCCGTCCCGAAGGCGTCGTTTACGTACACCTCGCCCAGGCTGGCGAGCGCCTTGGCGTACTCCGGGTCGTTCGTCTCCTCCTCCGGGTGAAAGCGCAGGTTCTCCAACAACAGCACCCGACCTTCTCCGAGCGAATGTGCTGCGCGCTGAACATCCGCCCCGATGCAGCAGTCCGTCATCTGAACCGCCCCCTCGCGTAGAGACGCCCCAGACTCCGGGGACGGCGTATCTTCGTGATCGACGCCGGGGCGTGTCCGGGACGCTTCTTCGCCCAACAGCTCCCTCAGCCGCTTCGCCACCGGCCGCAGCGATAACGCCTCGCCCCGCCCATTCGGCCGCCCCAGGTGCGACATCAAGATGACCCTCGCCTTGTGCTCCCTGAGATAAGCAATCGTCGGCAGCGTCGCCCGGATCCGCGAGTCGTCAAGGATCTTTCCGGCGTCCAGCGGCACGTTGTAGTCCACCCGCACCAGCACCCGCTTTCCGTTGACATCGATGTCACGGACGGTCTTCTTACGCATTGGCAAACGTCGGCGAGACGCTGTCACACAAGATCGCGCCCCCAATCCGGAAAATCGCCGACCGCGTGGCCCAGTCGGAAACGAATGGTTGCAATCTCCCCGACGTGAACGAAGTGATGTGCGGCGATCCGCATCAGCGCGTAACGAAGGGTCAATCCCACAGGGCGGAGAGGCTCGATTGAACCGTCGTACGGAATCACTCGATCTAGGTCAGGCGCGAGGCCAGCATCGAGGAACTTTCGGGAGGCATCCCGCACCTCCCGGACAGCCGCCTGGATGCCGCGCCAGTCATCTGCGTCGCCGCTGGCTCCTGAGCGGAACGCCGGCTGGCTGATCAGCGGGTGGGGCGACAGACCCTGGAACCTTGTGTTGATCCAGGAGTCGACCATGTGCGTGACATGACCGACGGTCCAGGCAATGCTGCTTCCCCCTTCGTGACGGGCGGTCGCCACTTCGGCAGTCAGGCCATCTACGGCTCGATCGATATCCGCCCAGGACCGGTACATCAAAAGGATCAGTTTGTCCGTTGC